>Ga0114999_10000874_pt1 | contig 43755 bp, 47 predicted proteins | sample ArcticOcean_MG_C_3_FD_89820 | JGI IMG/M metagenome (GOLD analysis project Ga0114999, IMG submission 89820) | Marine microbial communities from western Arctic Ocean - ArcticOcean_MG_CB8_126 | ecosystem: Environmental > Aquatic > Marine > Oceanic | place: Arctic Ocean: Canada Basin | collected...
AAATAGCTGCGGATATTGACGACGAGGATCTCGATCCGGGTTACGGCGTTTTCTGAGGGATTGACGATGAATTGGAGAATGCCGGCTCTAAAGTCGACCAGTTCCCGCAATAGGGCCGGCTCCGCCTGTGTGGCGACCAATTGCGTTTCCAGATTCTCCGTCAACTCGAGGAGGGCCAGAGAGTTTCGCCAGATCGCGATGTCGGACTTGAAATCCTCGACGAGATTGGATTGTTCCGCGACTAATCCCAGATACGGCTTGGCGGGATTGTCCTCGATGTCGCCGCCCAAGTCGTAGATTCGGATGTTTTTGCTTAATTCCGCCGAGGTCTTCCGGATTTGATTTCGCAGCGCGACTAACGTGTCGAATTGCCACAGGGTCCCGCCGTAGATTTGTAACAGTTGCTGTTTGAGTGTGGCGTCGAAGGCTTTCAGGTCACGGAGTGATTGGGTGATCAGTGCATTCCTGGCGGTATCGGGACCTTGTGCGCCAAACACCAGGATACCGAGCACCAGGACAGCGAACATTAGGATGACGGCGTGCTTCTTTTCGATCAGGGCCATATTGGCTGCCCGTCGATGTTTCCTGCGAGCGACCTGATGAAGCCCGCCAGGTGCTCGACCTTGTCGGGTGTCAGCGATATGCCGAGCTGATAGAAGGCCATGATGAAAATCGCGCCTTCCAGAGTTTCCTCGGATCCATCGTGAAAATAAGGCGGCGTGGCGGCTGCAGCACGCAATGACGGAACCTTGAAGACGTGCCGGTCCCGTTCGCGGCCTGTCACGTTGTAACGGCCGAGATCGGCGTTCGAAAGCGCCCCACGATCCGTGAAATAATTATTCCAAACCCCGAACTTCACGAAAAGGTTGCCGCCGACATTGGCGCCTTGATGGCACGACGCACAGCCGAGATCTTTAAACAGGCGGTAGCCTTCCCGTTCGGAGTCATTCAAGGCATCCGTATCTCCCAGGAGATAGCGATCGAATCTCGATCCGGTTGTGATCAGAGAGCGCTCGAAAGTCGCGATGGCATTCTTGATGTTGGCCGTCGTTATGCCGTCCTTGTAGAGCTCGTCGAACTGTTGTGTGTAGCCCCTGTCCAGTTCCAGCTTGCCGATGATTTCGTCCCAATCGGAGCCCATCTCCGCCGCGTGATGCACCGGACCGTCGATTTGATCTTCCAGAGTGTCTGCGCGGCCATCCCAGAACTGCGCCACGTTCAGGCTGGCGTTGAAGATCGTTGGTGCATTCAGATCGCCCTTGCGGTCACCCAGGCCTACGGACACGGATGTACGGTTTGCGCCGCCGTGGGACAGGTTGTGGCAATTCACGCAGGCAATCGAGTTGTCTTTCGAGAGCCGTCGGTCATTGAACAGCCGCTGTCCCAAGGAAACCTTCCAAGGATCGAGATCCTTTGGCGCAGTCAGAATCTGTACCGGCTCAGACGTTTTACTTTCTGACAGGGAATTCTTGATTTACTCCTGTGCGAGTGCGGTCGAACCCCACAACGCTGAACCCCATAGCAGCGAAAGCGCGACAACCAGAGCTGTCGCGTCAGTTATCGTTCGCGTCCGCCAGTCGCCAGAAACGAAGGCTCTCCAGAAACCCCGAGTCGGGCTTCTACGCAACAAGCCCCCCCGCATCGCCTCTCCCAACATGCGCCAGGTGTGTCCGCAGGTATCGGCGTCCCCTCCAACACCGCCACCCGTATGTGGTCGTGAAGTCTATCGCAATATCGGCGCCGATTGTACGGATACGGTTTCCGGCGATCAGTTCTCAGAAAATATTCGAACGGGAACCGGTCTATGCCGTCTCGATATCCTTCAGTGCTTTCTTCAGGTGCAGCAATTTGATGTCCCGTTGCCGGAATAGTTCGGCGGGCGACGCGTCTCCATAGTCATAGAAGCCCGCTCCCGCCATGACGCCGGTACGGCCGTCCTCGATCAGTTGGTCAAGTGTCCTGCTCGTCCCCGTCGGCTCTGGCGGTATGTAGGTGCGGTTGGCCAGCGCGCGCTGTGCCATCTCGAGGCCCGTGTAATCCAATTTTTCAAGCTGCCCCGCAGCTGCGAGCCGCAGGGCGAGGCCATGGCGGATCGAGCCGTCGATGTCCTCGACCGTTGCCATGCCTTCATCGAGCAGCCGGAAGATCTCCAGGTTCATCGCCGCCTGAAGACGGTTCGCGATGTAACCGGAAATGAATTTCTCGAAAACGATAGGGTGTTTGCCGAATCCGGCGTAGAGCGCCCGCATCGTCTCCATGGTCGCTGGATCGGTTTCCGGTCCTGGCGCCAGATCGACGAGGTCGACAATGTAGGGTGGTGTGTACCAATGCGTGATCAGGCAGCGCGCCTGCCGTCCCGCGGGCATCAATGGAAACACGTCAAGATGCGATGTGTTGCTGGCGATGACGGCGTCCGTGGGTGCCGCCGCGTCGATCCCGTCATAGACTTCGCGCTTGATGTCTCGGTTCTCAGTCACGGCCTCGACCACGAGGCCAGCATTTTGGACTGCGCCATCGATATCTGGGACAACTTCGATCCGACTTATCGTATCTGCCGCTGCGTCGTCGTCGATCTCGTTTCCATGCACGAGTGTTGTCAACGCGGTGTTGATCAGGTCCGGCGCCCTCTCCCGAGCTTCTTCATTGGCGTCCTGCAGGCGCACCCGACACCCGCCGAGCGCATGCACCAGCGCCAGCGCATGACCCATGAGCCCGGCGCCAATAATCGCGACCTTCATCGCCCTACCATCAAGCCCATCCATGCTGAGCCAGGCACAAATCCGTGGATAACTGCAGCTGTAAATGGCAGAAATTCCGCCGAATCGGAATCGTGCCAGGCACCGTGCCTGGCACGGTCTCAAGAGTCGTCATGATGAGGTGCCGGCGAGAAAACGTGCGATCAGAGGATTGAACACTTCTGATAGTTCGAGGTGTGCGTTGTGGGCGCAGCCGGGCAGGACGCAGAGTTGCGCGTTGGGAATGCCGTGCCACAGCTCGTAAGAGAGTCCGGGATGGGTGGAGCGGTCGGAATCACCACAGATGACCAACGTCGGCATGCTGATTTCACCGAGCCGGTCGCGGATATCCCAGGGTGCACTCGTACGGATCATTTGGATCGCACCTTCCTGGCTCGCGCCTGCGCCGGCCGCCTTGGTGAACTCGTAGAGCGGATGCTTGTCACCATCGACGAACCAGGTCGCGGCGATCCATGCCGCCATGGTCTCGATCGACTCCGACTCGATTCGGGAGACGGTGTCGTCCCAGGTCTCGAATCGGTCGGGCAGGGTGCCGGATGGTGTGCTGCCATAGAGGATCAGCTTCTCGATGCGTTCGGGATAATCCAGCGCGGCCTGGAGTGCTGTCACTGAGCCCAGCGAATGGCCCAGCAAGGAGAACCGCTCGACGCCGAGCCCGGTCACCGTGTCCACCAGCGCCGCGGCGACCTCTGCGATCGTATCGGGCACCGGAATATGGGCGCTCCCGGCAAAGCCGGGCAGATCCGTCGCAATCACATCGTAATTTTGGGCGAGGTTGGCGCTGAGCGGGGCAAAGTATTCGCCGCCGCCGACGAATCCATGCTGTAGCACGACGGTCTTACCCGATCCGAAGCGGCGGTAATTCAACACGATTGTCCTCCAATATTTTGATCCTGGCCGATCGCGGGACGGCCAATCGGATAGAACATCTAATTCGCGATCTTGATCAATTTCCCGTCCACGGTGCGCACGAGTTCACCATCGACCAGGCGCCGGAATTCAAGCGCCATGCCGGATCCCGAGAGGGTGCGCCGGTAGACATGGAGGTCGGAACGGCCCTCATCGTCGATCTCGACGATTTGAGTGATCAGCGTGTTGTCTTCGATGCGTGACCAGGCGTATCGGTCGCCGGCCTTGGCGCTTGCGCCTTGGGCATCGTGCCAGATCCCGGCTCGGCCCGAAGGCTGGAAGATGATTTCCGATCCCTTGCGCACGACACTGGGTTTGCTGGGATCGCCTTTCTGACGCTGAACCGTGGTCCAGGCCAGGGAAAATCCGTCCCCCACCGGTGTGACGACAACGTCCAGGTCCCGCGCCGTCATGCGGAAGTTGATACTCACCTCGCTTTCCGAGACTCCGCTTCCCTGCCAATGACCGTGAAATGCCGATGCCGACACGTCCTGCGCCGCACCAGGGTTTGATGACATATTGATCGCGCCGGCCAGAACAAGTGCTACAGCAGCGGCAAATTTGGTTAGCCGGAAGCTGATGTGTGCCGTAAAGCCTCGAAGTGAGAAATTCATTGATGTGACCTTCTGCAGCGCCGCCTTGAATAAGTGCTGGCGCGGCGGAAGTGTAATGAATGACAGGCGGCGGAGAAAGGTTCGTGGTCACACACGGCCCGCGCAACGCGCGCACTTACGTATCATCGTTTTTGGCGAGTGCGGCGAAATCTGAATTTTAAAGCGGCTTGGATGTCAGGTGGATGGTGCGCGGCTGGATGACACATCAGTGACCCGGGCCACTCCAATCAAAGTCGCTGGCCGCCAGGTGTAGTGATTCGACCAGACTGATGAGCCGTTCGAGCTGTTCGCTGTGGCAGTGCAGAAAACGCCTATCTGCCAGATCCCGCCGGGCACGATGCAGACGGACGACGTCATCCCAGGAATCCAATTTTGGTGCTGCGGCTTCCTTGCCGATTTTCCGCAGCAGGTTTCGGCAATTTATAGGCCATGTGACGGCCAGCGCGTCCGTTTGATCGACGCCTGCCGCAATCAGGTCGTTGGCGAAATGGATGACATCGGTGCCGGTCATCGTTCCCACATCGTAGCGGCTCGCCACGTCGGTGAAATCTTGGCCATGCGCCGCCATTTCAACTGTCACCGGTTTGCCCGTCGCTTCCGCCTCCCCGTGCGTCGGGAAATCGATGAGCGGCTCATGGGTAATTTCCTCAGGCAGTCCGGTCTCAGAAGCCTGGTGAAGTTCTGCGGCACGGCCAGGTTCCAAAATCCCAGCAGGTTCCGGAATCCGAATGGCGTCTTTCTCCGAAACACCTGGGATTACTGTGGCGGTATAAATCCTCATGATCTTTCCTCAATTGGCCATGCTTGCCGATGGACCCGACCACGATCAATAAAGCAAGCACTGTGCCAGAAAGAAAATCATGAATTTTCAAGGGCTTATATTGCCGTTAACCTTGTTCTGGAAAGTCCTGACCGGCCCTGAATTCCCCTCCGGCAATAGTTGCCTCAGAACTCTGGCCTCGCGCTCGGTAAGAACTTGGTACCTCTTCCCCCGCCGTGCGCTAAGGCCATTTAGCCTCGGGTGGAAGCGACATCAGGATGGCTTCGACATTGCCACCGGTCTTGAGCCCAAACTGGGTCCCGCGGTCGTACAACAAATTGAACTCGACATAGCGACCGCGGCGGATCAATTGATGTTCGCGCTCCTCAGCGGTCCAGGTCTTGTTCATGCTGCGCCGGATGATACGGGGATGCACTTCCGAGAACGCGAGTCCCACGTCCCGCGTAAAGGCAAAGTCGGACATCCAGTCTCCAGTGTCATGGTAGTCGAAGAAAATGCCGCCCACGCCACGGGTCTCTTCCCGGTGGGGCAGATAAAAATACTCGTCACAAGCCTTCTTGAACCTCGAGTAATATTCGGGGTCGTGAAAGTCACATGCTTTCTTGAGTTCGGCATGGAACTCCTGGGTATCCGTGTCGTTGGGAAGCATGGGTGTCAGGTCGGCGCCACCGCCGAACCACGCCTTGGTCGTCACGATATGCCGCGTGTTCATGTGAACGGCGGGGACATGCGGAGACTGCATGTGGGCCACCAACGAGATGCCGCTTGCCCAAAATCGGGGGTCGTCTTCAGCTCCCGGGATATTGGCGCGGAACTCTGAGGAGAATTCCCCGTGAACCGTAGAGACATTGACGCCCACTTTTTCGAACACCCTGCCATGCATGATCGACATCACACCGCCGCCGCCGCCGTCTTCGTTCCGTGTCCACTCCCGTTGTTCGAACCGGCCAGCCGGCCGATCCTGCAAAGGTCCTTGGTAGGTGTCTTCGAGCTTTTCGAAGGCCTCACAGATATCATCCCGCAGTTGCCGGAACCATTTGGCTGCATGATTTCGTCGATCTTCGGTCGGCAGGGTCATAATTTCGCGTCATCCAGTCGAGAGTGATGGGGTCCCAATGTTAGTCGGACATCTAATGTTAGTTCGACCCCCAGTGTCAGTCTGACCCCCGAGGCAGGGTATGAGTCTGGCGCAACGCCTCTCCAAGGACCATTGCGGCGGCCACAACGACATTGAGTGATCGGGCGCCCGGAGCCATGGGAACGCAAAGCCGGAAGTCTGCCCGGTCGTGCACTTCCCGCGGTACCCCGCCGGTCTCGCCGCCGACAAGCAGGACATCCGCAGCGTCATACGCGAAATCGTTGTACGCCGCATCACCCGATGTCGTGAGGAGCAACAGCCTTCCCCCCGGACCTTGCAGTGAGTCCATGCCAAATGAGGCCATATATGCCTGCCACGATGAGAAACCGTTGATGTCCGTTTGCGTCGCATAATCGAGGGCCACGCGTTTCAGGTTCTTGTCGGCCATCGGATCGTCGATGGAAAACGGGAAGCCGCAGGGCCCGATGACGTCGATCGGCACGGCCATGCAGGCCGCGAGGCGCATCATTGCGCCCAGGTTTTGTGGAATGTCTGGCTGGAACATGGCAAGCCGCATATCAGTGACTGTAACCGATTCCGCCTGTGCCGATCGCTTATTCTCCTGCGGTGCGTTCGATAGTCGGTACACCCGGAATCAAATACCGACTTCGTTGTCTCGACAAATCGCCACGCCTGCAAACAACCGTCGAGCGCGTGCTGACTCGCTCTGGACAAGCTGTTGGTTTTTTGAGACAAAGAACGCACATTTTGGACGATTCAACGGGTTTGATCATATGTCGACGACAACCTCTGACGGCGGACATGGAGACGATGCCAGCCGTCGGGATTTTCTGTACATCGCAACTGGGGCTTTTGGCGGCATCGGAACCGCTCTAGCAGTCTGGCCGCTGATCGACCAGATGAACCCGTCTTCGGACGTGTTGGCACTCGCCTCCACGGAAGTCGACCTGTCTCCAATTGAAGAGGGACAGTCGATTACCGTCGTCTGGAGGAGCAAGCCAGTCTTCATCCGTCACCGCACGGCAGCGGAGATCGAAGCGGCTCGAAGCGTCAACGTCCAAGAGCTTCGCCATCCGCAGGCCGACGAGGAGCGGGTTCAGCAGAACAAGTGGTTGATCATGGTCGGGGTCTGCACGCATCTTGGCTGTGTGCCGCTCGGACAGAAATCCACGGAACCGCACGGTGAATTCGGCGGCTGGTTCTGTCCCTGCCACGGTTCGCACTACGATACGTCGGGCCGTATCAGGAAAGGCCCCGCACCTGAGAACCTCGCGATTCCTCCGTACGAGTTTCTCACCGACACTTCCATCAAAATCGGCTAGGGAGCCCCACATGAGTTCTCCCGCTTCCGGCAACCCCATCGTGCAGTGGATTGAATATCGGCTGCCGATTTTTAGTTGGCTCGACCACTCTGTTGGTTCGGGCTACCCCGCCCCGAAGAATCTGAACTACCTGTGGAACATGGGTTCCCTGGCAGGCATCGCGCTCATGATTCAGATCGTCACGGGCATCGTGCTGGCCATGCACTACGTGCCGCACGGGGATATGGCGTTCGACTCGGTCGAGCACATCATGCGGAACGTCAACTACGGCTGGCTGATCCGCTATATCCACTCCAACGGCGCGTCGATGCTCTTCCTCGTCGTCTACATCCACGTCTTTCGGGGCATGTACTACGGCTCATATAAGTACCCGCGCGAATTGCTGTGGTGGATGGGCCTGGTGATCATGCTACTCATGATGGCGTCGGCCTTCATGGGATACGTCCTGCCGTGGGGTCAGATGAGCTTCTGGGGCGCGACGGTGATCACCAACCTGTTCTCCGCCATTCCCCTGATCGGCGAGCCGATTGTGACCTGGTTGTGGGGTGGATTTGCAATCGACAGCCCGACGCTGCAACGCTTCTTCAGTCTCCATTACCTGCTGCCGTTCGTCATCGTGGGCATCGTCATCATTCACATTTGGGCGCTGCACATCCACGGCTCGAACAATCCGACGGGCATCGATGTGAAGGGTCCGCAGGACACCATTCCCTTCCACCCCTACTACACGGCGAAGGATCTGTTCGGCCTCGGTGTGTTCCTGATCATTTTCGCGTATTGGGTGTTCTACAATCCGAACTACCTGGGGCACGCGGACAACTACATTCCGGCCAACCCGCTGCAGACACCGCCGCACATCGTGCCTGAATGGTATCTGCTGCCCTTCTACGCGATCCTTCGTGCCATCCCGGATAAGCTCGGTGGCGTGATTGCGATGGGAGCGGCCATCGGGGTGTTGTTCCTCATCCCGTGGCTCGACACGTCGCGAGTGCGGGCGGCGACGTTCCGTCCCATCTACAAGCAGTTCTTCTGGATCCTGTTGGCGGACGTCATAGTTTTGGGCTGGATTGGTGCCAACCCAGCTGAGGGCTACTACATTCTCATCGGTCAGATTGCGACGACGTATTACTTCCTCCACTTCCTGGTCATCATGCCCTTTGTGGGCTGGTTCGAATCCCCGTGGCAATTGCCTGACTCAATTTCCTCGTCGGTGCTGGAGAAAGGCGGCGGCAGTGCTTCCGGAAAGGAGGCGGCACAATGAACGGGAATCGTCAGATAACATGCTTGCGCGCCGCGGCTTTCGCTGTCGTGGGCGGATTCCTGCTTCTTGCAGCGGGACCGTCTTTGGCGGCTGGGGATACTAAGGCTCCGAATTCTCCCGGGTTTTCGTTCCAGGGCCCGTTTGGTACGTTCGATCGTGGAGAACTCCAGCGCGGATTTCAGGTCTATCAGGAAGTTTGTTCGTCCTGCCATGCGATCAAATACCTGGCTTTTCGGAACCTTCTGCGGATTGGATTCAGCGAGGAACAGGTCAAGGCTATCGCTGCTCAATACGAAGTCACGGACGGTCCCGACGCCGAGGGAGAGATGTTCCAGCGGCCGGCGCGGCTCTCCGACCATGTGCCGTCGCCGTTCGCCAACGACAACGCCGCCCGGTTCGCTAACAACGGCGCGCTTCCCCCGGATCTTTCGTTGATCGTCAAGGCCCGTACGGGCGGCGAGAACTACCTTTATTCGCTGCTCACCGGGTATGAGAACCCGTCCTCCGACGTCGAGCTGGGCGAGGGAATGAGTTACAATGCCTATTTCCCGGGTCACCAGATCGCCATGCCTCCGCCGCTGTTTGAAGATGGTGTGGAATATGCCGATGGGAAAGCCGCGAGCACCAACCAGATGGCCCGGGACGTGACGACGTTCCTGACCTGGGTAGCTGAGCCAGATTTGGAGACCCGTAAGGGAATGGGCATCAAGGTGATGATCTTCCTGATCCTCCTGACCGCACTCCTCTACATGGTCAAACGCAAAGTCTGGCGCGACGTCCACTGATCCTTCTCTCTCCCTCTCGCTGGATCAGGGAAGGGCTGGGGAGGAGGCGACCCTCGACCGTTACGGATTGGTCGATTTCTGACCTGGGTGCCGCTTGAGGAACGCGATGCAGCGTTCCCAGGTTCACTGTGGGTGAATCGATCCCCATGGCGTTTCGCGCTGTCCCGGGCACCGGCGATGATAGACCTCGAGATTGTTGACGCGCACCACCACTTTTGGGATTTCGACGCGCTCTATTACCCCTGGTTCACGGATCGCGTGGTCGCTGGTTATCCCCTCGGCGACTATGCGGCGATCCGGCACCGGTACATGCCCGAGGATTATTTGCGCGACGCCGCCGGGCACAACGTCGTCAAGACCGTTCACCTCGGAGCCGATCGTCAGCTGAACGTTGACCGAAACGTGCGGCCGTCATAAAGCTCGGCGCCCTCATGACAGCGGTGAAGTTGACGAGACGGCGCAGGATGTGGCGGCCTCTTTGCCTCTTGTGGCCGTTAAGATTCCTCGACCGCTTTCCAATAGGCGTCGACGCTGTGTTGAATGTCTTCGAGCACGGCTTCGTTCCGTGTCGGCTCGAACAGGTGGGCAAATCGGCCCTGCGGCCTTAGGTAGTCCTCGACCGGTGTCCGCGGGTGCGGACGGCGTGTGTGCACGACCTCTCCGTCGACGTATTCTTTCAAAGGCCAGATGCCGGTCTTCACGGCGAGTTTGCCGATCTCGATCGTATCCTTCGGATCGTAGTCCCAGCCCGTCGGGCATGGCGCAAAGGCGTGGATGAATCGAGGACCTCGAATCGCGGCCGCCTTCTCCACTTTGCGCGCGAGATCGAGGGGCTCCGAACCGATCACGGTCGCGGCGTAGGCCGGTTTGTGCGCCAGCCAGATATTGAAGAGGTCTTTCTTCTCGCCGCCGAAGCCCGCGGTCGTTGTCGTGCGCGCGCCGTGGGGTGTCGCGCCCGAGGCTTGCTGGCCCGTGTTGGCGTACCCTTCGTTGTCGTAGCAGACGTAGAGGAAATCGAGACCGCGCTCGATGGCGCCCGAAGTGGCGGAAAGGCCGATACCGTTGGCAGATCCGTCACCCGTCAATACGATAACTTCCAAGTCCTCGTCGTCGGTGATGCGGCCGTCCTCTTTAAGGAGATCGAGGGCGTCACGGATTCCTTGTGCGCCTGCCGGTGCCGAGGCCATCGAGGTATAGAGCCACGACCCTTGGAAGGGCGTGAACGGATAAACAGCCGTCAGGGTCATGCATCCTGCCGCGTTGACGAACACCGTCTTTCTGCCGAGGACGTCGTAAATTTCCTTGAGGGCCCCGAGTCCACCGCAGCCCACGCACATGGCAGTCCCGGCGCCAAGCAGATGGGTCGACGGCAGGTCGCGCATGCGCTCGAAATGCCGGTCCGGTTGGACTTTGTTCATGTCGTGCGCTCCTCTTCTTCGTGCCGTTCAACGGTGTCGATGGCCTGCAGTTTTCGCATCTCTCGAAGTTCATTTGCCGTATAGAGCAGCCGCGTGTCGGGTATCCGGCCGGCCTCCGCCGCGGCCATGGTCTCTTGTGCGATAGCGCTGAATTCTTCGTAAGTGATGTCGCGGCCGCCGAGCCCTCCGATGTACCCCGCGATGGTTTGTGGCGCATCAGGCTGGCCATAGAGCGCCGCCTTGATTTCGGTTGCCAAAACCCCGCCGCTGCCCACCGATATATTCTGGTCGATGACGGCGACGGCTTTCTTGCCGGCGAGCGCGCTGCGCAACGCGTCGGCCGGAAAGGGCCGCAGCATGAAGGGGCGGACCAGCCCCACCTTACGGCCCCGGGCGCGCAGCCGGTCGACCGCGTCGACCGCTTTCCTCGCGAACGAGCCGATCATGACGAAGATCATCTCGGCATCTTCGCTGCGATGGCACTGGACAGGTGCGTAGGCTCGGCCAAATGTGGACTCGTACTCGCTAGTCACTTCGGAAAATACTTTCGCCGCGTTCAGGGCGGCTAGGTGGGTCTCGTAGCGGAAGTAGGAATAAGGGCCACCCCCGAGCACGGCGACGGCTTCACTGACCGGGTTGCCGGCCCGGAAGCCAAGATCAGCCGCATCAAAAGCCGGCAGAAAGCCTGCCACCTGCGTGGCGTCGGGCAGGGTGACGGGCTCCCGCGTGAACGAAAGGTAGAAACCGTCCAGGTTGACGATGACCGGCAGCCGGACACGCGGGTCCTCGATGAGGCGATAGGCGATCAGCAGAGCGTCCACCACTTCCTGGCAGGTTGCACAATGAAGCTGAAGGCATCCGGAATCCCGCGCCGCCATGATGTCGTTGTGATCGGGCTCCAGCGTGATGGGAGCAGCGAGCCCGCGCGAGACATTCACAAGCACGAAGGGAACCCGCCAACCCGCGACCGCGTAGAGAATTTCCATGCCGTAGAGCAGGCCCTGACTTGAGGTGGCGGTGAACACGCGGACGCCTGTTGCAGCGGCAGACCCCGCCGCGGTGATCATGGAATGCTCCGACTCCATCGTCACCATGCGTCCGGACATGTCGCCCCGGTCAATCCAGCGGCCGAGGGTCTCGATGATCTCGGTCTGCGGCGTGATGGGGAACACGGGCATGTACTCCGCACCCGCGAGTCGGGCTCCCCAAGCCGCGGCAGCATTTCCCGTGATGAGCATTCGATCCATCATGCGCGTCCCCTTTTCTGCCCAGGGGCCTCTACTTCGTCCTGCTGCGCGTGGATCTCCGACACGGCGTGAATCGCATGCGGCGGACATTGGGCGACGCAGATCAGGCAGCCCTTGCAGTGGTCGTAATCGATCACCGGGTTGCCATCGGCGCCGACGTTGATGGCGCTGTCCGGGCAAAAGGACCCGCAGATCCAGGCATATCCGTTGCAATGGTCATAGTCGATCACCGGACGCATGACCCGCCAGAGACCAGTCCGTACCTTCACGCTGGTTGCGCCGGCATGAATCGCAGGCGCCGCGCGCGCCACATCCTCAAGATCGAGGTCGATCCAGTCCGGTGCCGCCACGACTTCACCAGCGTCGGGTCGTTCAATCACCGTTTGCGCCGCCTCGGCTAGCGCGTCAAAAGCGGCCCGAGCCCGCACGACATTGGCTTCGATCACTTCCTCGTTAAGCGCCGAAAGCTCATCTCGGACGGCCGCCTCGAGAACCTCACACGAAATGACGCCCACGAGACGGGCTGCAGCGCCCGCGCAGAGAGCACCGACATAAGGCCGCTCGCCGGCATCCTCGGCCGAGAACCTGGGTAGTGTCACGATCCGGGAATCGATCCGTAGTCGCTCCCGCCAATCCTCGGCGGACGTGTCTGTATTGACCGCAAGAACGGTATGGGCGTCGAGCCCCTGGGTGATACCAGCCGCGGGGATGCCAATCAGGGTGTCATCGGCGACGACGACGAGGTCAGGAACTGGGATGACGCCGCGTTCCGCGATCGGTGCCTGGTCGGCACGGACATAAGCCGAGATCGGCGCACCGCGGCGTTCGGCGCCATAGCGTGGTGCATCCTGCACCTCATATCCCGAAAGGAAGAAGGCGGTGCCAAGCATGCGGCTCGACGTTTTCATCCCCTGTCCGCCGCGGCCGTGGAATCGGATCCGGTACATGGCCGCTAACCGCCGTTCCAGCGCCCCGCGATCGTGGCGCTGCCGGAACCTGACCGTGGCTGTGAAAGTTTGTCGCCCATGTCTGTGACGGTCTCCGTGTGTATCTATCTGGAGACTCTAGCCAGCGTGCGATGGCCCGACGTTGAGGCAGGTTAATCGGCGTTCGGCCGACTAATGTGCTCGCGTTGATGTGGATTAACTCCAATCCGCCAACAACATTGTTCCATGTCCGGTACAGCAAGGCACAACAGGCTTCCTTCTTGAATTCCGCTCCACGCATTCAACGAACATCAAAATGTTACAGACTTGGCGATTGGCTTGAAGTGACCATGGAACATTCACTGTCTGTCATGACATGGATCGTCGTCGCACTGCCCATCCCCGTGATCATGCTTCTGGCCCTCGCCAGTTATCTGAGTCACCAAAATTCGAGGCAGCGGTGACCACTCCGATCCTGGCAACCTTCGTCTTCTACCTTGGCGTGACTTTGACTTTGGGCTTTGTGGCCTATCGGGCCACTCGAAATTTTCTCGATTACATCCTCGGCGGGCGGCGGCTCGGAGGGGCTGTCACGGCATTGAGCGCCGGCGCCTACCTTAACTGGCAGTTCGTCGCCGCGCGCCTGCGCCGATACACGGAAATTGCGGGAAATTCACTGACAATACCGGAATTTCTCGAAAACCGCTTTCGCGCGCCCTCGCGCGCATTACGCGTCCTCTCGGCTGTCGTGATTCTTTTCTTTTTCACGATCTATACTTCTGCGGGCCTCGTCGCCGGCGGGATCTTGTTTGAAAGCACCTTTGGTCTCGACTACCGGACGGCGCTTTGGATCGGCACGTTAGTTATCGTTTGTTATACGTTCCTGGGTGGATTCCTCGCCGTGAGCTGGACCGACTTCGTCCAGGGCAGCCTCATGTTCGTCGCACTCATCGTGATTCCGCTGGTGGCCATAAACGATCTAGGCGGCTGGACCGCGCTGCTCGATTCCATAGCTAAGGTAGCTCCAGCGCATCTCGACGCCTTCGCTGGCCTGTCTCCGCTCATGATCGCTTCGCTTATGGCCTGGGGGCTTGGCTATTTCGGTCAGCCGCACATTCTGGCTCGCTTCATGGCTATCCGCTCTGTCGCCCAGATCCCTAAAACTCGTTTGATCGGTATCTGGTGGATGTCGCTTTCACTGTATGGTGCCGTGCTGACCGGCGTCGTCGCCGTGGCTTATTTCGCGACACCGCTCGAAAATCCAGAAACGGCCTTTATCGCCTTGGTTGGGGCACTCTTCAATCCATGGATTGCGGGATGTCTGCTGGCAGCGGTTCTGGCGGCGATCATGAGCACGGTCGACTCCCAGATTTTGGTATCGACCAGCGCGTTGACACAAGACCTGTACAAGGGATTTCTCCGTCAGCACGCAAGCGATCGGGAGCTGTTGTGGCTTGGACGTGTCGGGGTGATCGTGATCGCTCTAATTGCTGGCACGATTGCGCTTGATCCCGGAAACACGGTGCTCGGTCTGGTGGCGTATGCTTGGGCTGGGTTCGGTGCCGGCTTTGGACCAGTCGTAATCCTTTCATTGTTATGGCCCCGAATGACTTATAGAGGCGCATTTGCGGGCATGGCCGCAGGCGTGGTTACTGTAATCCTCTGGGCACGTCTCACGGGCGGTGTGTTCGACGTCTACGAAATACTCACCGGATTTCTCACAGCCGCGATTGCCGTCTTCATTGTAAGTCTCCTGGACGAGCCACCACCGCCTTCCGTGCGCGCCGATTTCGAGCGCGTTTAAGGCCACCCACGTTGATCGAAGTCAATCCGGGCAGAGGCGGCATCGTGCAACTTTCCGGGGCATTGACACGTTAACTTGCGCAATCGGCACAATTTGACCGTATCTCAAGTTAGGCCGCACGCCAGCTTTGCTGCCAGACAGAAAACGCCTCAGCGCGAAACTGTTTGAAGAAACGGCGTTGCAGAAGATGGCGCTGGACAAAAAATGCGTAGTAGACGGCGATGTGGATCGACAGAAAACGTTGGGCTGATCCCGGTGACTTGAAACGCTGCTGTTTTCGCTCTCGGCGACGGGTGGGCAGGTGCGATTTTTCGGCACGATTGTTCGTCCGTAGTCCCTGGTCGTGAACCACAGACAGTCGTTCTTTACAGATAGCGACAGCGTAGGATTTGAGCTTATCGGTGGTGATCCGCTTCGGCGCGAAGCCCTGTTTTTTCAGCAATTTCCGCAGGATTTTCCGCGCCAACCCCTCAGCCATCTGGCTGTGCGCGGCATTCGCGACGCACAGGAATAGAATATTCATTGCCGGGCCTCCCCCGCGCGCATCGGAGTGGATGCCTGGTCCGCTGTCTCTCCCGCCTGCACGGGGAAATGGCCTCGCGTCCGGTTCGCGAAGGCGACGAGCGAGAGCATCACGGGAACCTCGACAAGGACGCCGACGACCGTCACAAGCGCCGCCCCTGAGTTGAGTCCGAACAGGCCAATCGCCACGGCAACCGCGAGTTCGAAGAAGTTCGACGTTCCGATCAGAGCGCAGGGCGCCGCGACATTATGGGGTACGCGCCATGCCCACGCCGCGGCATAGGCGATGATGAAGATGCCATAGGACTGGATCAGAAGCGGGACCACGATCAGGGCGATCAGCAGCGGCCGGTCAAGGATGACATGCCCCTGAAACCCGAACAGAAGGGCCACGGTGGCGAGCAGACCAAGGATGGAGAAGGGTTTGACAGACGCCGTAAATCGGGCAACCGCGGCTTCGCCCTGCGCGCCATTGACCCGGCGGATCAGAGCGAGCCGCGTCGCCGCCCCGGCCGCGAGAGGGATTACCACATAGAGACCGACCGAAAGCAGCAGCGTTTCCCACGGAACCTGGATGTCGGTGACACCCAGCAGCAAAGCCACGATCGGCGCAAAGGCAAAGATCATGATGATGTCGTTCAACGACACCTGAACGAGCGTGTAGTTGGCGTCGCCATGGGTCAGTTGCGACCAGACGAAGACCATTGCGGTGCAGGGAGCTGCGCCCAAAAGAATGAGGCCCGCGATATACTGCCCCGCGTCAGCCGGATCGATCAGGTCCGCGAACAGGAACTGAAAGAACAGCACCCCTAGCGCGGCCATCGTGAACGGCTTGATCAGCCAGTTCACCACGACCGTGATCACCAGGCCTTTGGGCCGTTTGTGGATATGGCGCAGGCTGGCGAAGTCTACCGCGACCATCATTGGATAGACCATGGCCCAGATGAGGACCGCCACGACCAAGTTGACCGAGGCGTATTCCCAGCCGGCGACGATCTGGAAAAATCCGGGAAGCAGATTTCCCAGGAGCACTCCGGCAACAATGCACAGAGCGACCCAAAGAGAGAGAAAACGATCAAATACCGACACGTTGGCGTCCTTCAAGGCATTGTCAGGCCAATCTGCACTGACCGACGACGGGAATAAGCGTAAGGGGCTCAAGCCGCCAATGCACGCCACTCGGCCAGGGCGGCTGAACGATTTTGCTTGAAAACATCACAGCGGTTGAGATGGCGACTCAAGTTGAAATGGTTATGGATCGAAGCGTGAGCGGAAGAGAATTCTTGCAGGATCTTGATATCCCTGAATTTAGACATTGCCCCTTCCCGTCGCCGGAACGGCTGATGTGAATTTTCTGCCCGATTGTTGAGCCATCGACCACATTCCTGGCGATCGGAAACACCCACGACCTTCATCGCCGCCCGGTATGATCTGAGACGGTCCGTCACGATGGACTTCGGGCCACCGTATTTTTTCATCGCATGTTTCAGAAACTTGAGCGGGGCCTTGCGATCCCGGCGTTGCCCCACGTTGATCGAAGTCAATCCGGGCAGAGGCGGCATCGTGCAATCTTCCGGTCACGTTGATGTTGGAACGGGGACGTTCAAACGGGAATGTTGGAGCAGATGAAGCCGGCCTGCCAATTTCGGATCGTCGCAAGGAGATCATGCAAAAAATTCTGGTTACAGGCGCGCTTGGGCAAATTGGCTCGGAACTGGTTCCTGCGCTTCGGGCGCGATACGGCCATGATGACGTCGTCGCCAGTGACGTCCGGATGATGCGGAAAGACGATGATCTGGAGGGCGGACCCTTCGAGCACGTCGATTGCACCAAGATCCAACAACTGCAGGACGTGGTCCGCCGCCACGACGTTGGCACGATCTACCACATGGCGGCGCTTCTCTCTGCGGTCGCCGAGGAGAAGCCGCAAGCTGCCTGGGACGTCAATATGGGCGGGCTCTATCGTGTCCTGGAGGTCGCGCGCCAATGTCAATGTGCTGTGTTCCTACCGAGTTCGATTGGCGCGTTTGGCCCCACTACGCCACGTGATGGCGCCCCTCAGGACACAACTCAACGGCCAACGACCATTTACGGCGTGACGAAAGTCGCCAGCGAATTGCTGTGCGATTACTACGCTGCGCGGTTTGGCTTGGGTACCCGTGGGTTACGCTTTCCAGGTCTGATCTCATATGTGGCACAGCCGGACGGCGGCACGACGGACTATGCCGTAGATATTTTCTACCAGGCGATTCGCTACCGGCACTACACCTGCTTCCTCCGGTCCGACACCCGCCTCGACATGATGTACATGCCGGACGCGATCCGGGCCGCCGTCGAACTCATGGAAGCGGACCCGGCCAGGTTGCAGCACCGCAACTTCCTTAATCCAAATCAAACGCTCAAGAATTCAGATGGAATCCGTCACCAGGGGGTAAATATATGGAGAAACATCAGACCCTTAATGTGGATTAAAGCCGCCCTGCCTTCGGATCAGTTAACGATGTTGGTGAATAGCGTTTGACGCAGTCGACTTCGACGCTGACGGAAATATGGGGAGAAATGCCGTGGCCATACGAACGATCCTGGTACCGCTTGCTGGCGGTGAAGCTGAAGCAGGCCCGTTAGATACCGTCATGCAGATCGCCAAACACGTTGACGCTCACGTTGAGGCGCTTCATGTCGCCGAGGACCCTCAGCGATCCCTGGCATACGTCGGAGAAGGCATGACGAGCTCCATGATCCAAGAAATCATTGATACGGCGGAGCAACGTGAAGTGACACGCACTGAGCGTGCGTGTGAATTGTTCAATGCGGCCTGCGCCAAACACAGTGCGCCAATTGCAGAGACGCCCAAGGATGCCGCTGGCTTTTCTTCGCGTCTTACGATCGTGACAGGCATTCCCGAAAGCATCGTCGCAACCCGGGGACGGCTGGCTGACCTCATCGCCGTCTGCCGCCCTATGCCTGATGATGAAGCCACGTTTTCCACGATTATTGAGCCGGCACTCATGGAATCAGGGTGTCCGGTGCTTGTCGTGCCGCCGGGTGATCCGGTCATTAAGTTAGACCGGGCAGCAATTGCGTGGAATGGCGGGCCGGAAGCAGGCCGTGCAATTCGCGCGGCTACACCTCTGCTTCAGGGAATGAAGGAGGTCAGGGTGATCGAAGTGGACGAGAAGCATCTGTCCGGACCGCCGCTCGATGATGTCCTGGGCTATCTGTCATGGCATGGAATATCAGCGACGACTGAAAGCGTGTCTCGAAACGGCCGGTTCGTCGGAGATGCTCTCCTCGATGCCATCGAAAAAGGCCTCCCCGACGTCCTCATCATGGGTGCGCACACACGGAATCGTCTACGTCGAATGATCTTCGGAGATGTGACGGGTGAGGTGCTTGCAATGACTCCTTTGCCGGCATTCATGGCCCATTAGAGGAGTCTTAAACAGCAGAGTGGAGTACCGGCAACGAATGCTCTTGGCGGGAGGCCGTCCGAAAAAGTTCTACTTAGTTTTTGCCGGGCGGAGGGCCTTCTGGATTTGCGCTAGGGATTTAAGCAGTGTGTCTCGATGCGCCTTCTCCATCGGTGGTTCATTTGCGAGCGAATCCGCCCACTCCGACAGAATGTCTGCCAGCAGATGACGATGGATGTGCATCTCGACTCTGCGTTTGTTTTCGCCCTCCCGAATCAGTTTGATGAATATTCCATCGTTTTCCGCTCGCGCTTCGAATTTCGAATCGCGTAAGAACGAGCCCATATAGAACTTTTCAGGGAAGTCGATGGTTACTTGGGCCTTGTCTTGGACTGGGTGCATATTTCGTTTCATCGGACATCCTTTCTGTACTTAGTCTACGGGTGATGTCGACCAGTCGGGATTGATCGAAGTCAACCTAATATTGGACGGAATTTTTTGAGGTTGTTGTTAGCTGAATCCCGCTAACAAACGCTTGTGTGCGGAAACCGCCGCCCATCCGAAGACTGATCTCTACAGGGGTAGTTGAAGAAATCTCGACTATCGTGGACATGCATGCTGCTGCGTCGTTCTGTTCTGGCTGTTGCCTTTCACCGTGGACGTGCCGTAACCCATCAGCGGCGCCGAGCCGCCATTGACCGCATTGGCCAACCGCATCACGCTTGGATGAATTGGCTCAGCACAGAGAGGGCAAGACATGGAAATGCGCACATTCGGCAAGACGGGATTGAAGGTGTCGATGCTGGGATTCGGCGGCGGGCCTGTGGGTTACCTCGACACGGACAAGCAAGAAGTCGCTGAAGTCGTCAACGCGGTCCTTGACGGCGGCATCAACTTGATTGACACGGCCGCGGCCTACAATGGTTCGGAGGAGGCGATTGGGGAGGCTGTCGGCCATCGCCGCGACGACTATGTTCTGGTCTCGAAGTGCGGCAAGGATCCGAGTGGAGCCGATTGGTCGGCCGGTGGAATCGAACAAGGCATCGATCGATCCCTGCAGCGTCTCAAGACCGACTACCTCGATGTCATGTTGCTGCATACCTGCGATCTGGACACCCTGAAGCAGGGTGAGGCACTGGGCGCGCTGGTTGAGGCACGCAAGGCCGGCAAGTGCCGGTTCATCGGCTATTCCGGAGACAATGAAGCTGCGGCATACGCAGCCGGACACGATGATGTCGATGTCATCGAGACGTCGGTCAATATCTGCGACCAGGCCAACATCGGGAATGTGCTGCCGCTGGCGCGAAAGAACAATGTCGGGGTTTTGGCCAAGCGTCCGATTGCCAACGCCGCCTGGACGGATCCGTCCGCGCGTCGCGGAATTTATGTCGATTACGCCAAAGCTTATTCTCAGCGCCTGGTGGGCATGGGCATTTCACCGGAGGATTTGGGATTCTCCGGTGATTCTGATGCCGCGTGGTCCGAAATTGCGCTTCGGTTTACCCTTGCGCAGGCGGGAATCAGTACGGCGATCGTCGGTACCACGAAGGCATCCAACGTCAAACGAAACCTTGAGATCGCATCGAAAGGTCCATTGCCCGAAGACGCTGTCACCAAATTGCACACAGCGTTTCAGCGCGCCGAAGCCGCTTCGGGAGAAACCTGGACGGCGAATTCCTGAAGAAACTTCAAGTGAATTGGAATTGACAACGCTTCCATCTCAACAGTGTCATCTGCTCAAGCTCGCGGAAGAGCAAGTTTGAATGTTGCTCATGGCGACACCGATACGTAATGTTCCGCCGTCGTGAAGGACGTTCCTACGAACTGTGGTAGTCCCAACGAACTGGCTTGGATAGGGTAACTGATACATGGCAGCGGCAGAGAAGAAGACCGTCATTGGGGTTCTCGGCGGTAGTGGTGTCTACGACATCGATGGTCTGGAGGATATCCGCTGGCAAGCCGTCGAGTCGCCCTTTGGCAAGCCGTCTGACGAATTGCTATTTGGTCGTCTTGCGGGTGTCGATCTGGTGTTCCTGCCCCGGCACGGACGTGGCCACCCGCTGTCGCCAACCGATATCAATTTCCGCGCAAACATCGATGCGTTTAAGCGCGTTGGAGTAACTGACATCATCTCCGTTAGCGCCGTGGGCTCCTTCAAGGAGGAATTGGCGCCGGGCACCTTCGTGATCATCGATCAGTTCATCGACCGGACCTTCGAACGCCACAAGACTTTCTTCGGCGCGGGCATGGTCGCGCATGTATCCATGGCTCATCCCGTCTGCACGCGTCTCGGGGATCATTTGGAGGCCGCAGCTTCCGCGCTCGATATTCCGATGGCACGTGGCGGTACATACCTGGCCATGGAAGGTCCGCAGTTTTCCAGCCTTGCCGAGTCGGAGCTCTACCGGAGTTGGGGCTGCTCCGTCATTGGTATGACAAATATGCCGGAGGCTAAACTCGCGAGGGAGGCAGAGATGTGTTACGCCACTGTCGCGATGGTTACGGACTACGATTGCTGGCACCCCGATCACGACAATGTTGAGGTCGGTGACATCATTCGCGTGTTGGTCGGCAATGCCGACAAGGCGCGTGATCTGGTGCGTTTGGTAATCCCGGCGGTGGGAGAGAGACCTGCCGCATGCCCGCATGGTTGCGACCGCGCACTCGAGTCGGCATTGATCACGGCGCCTGAGGCCCGCGACCCGGAAATGCTCGCCAAGCTTGATGCCGTTGCGGGCCGCCTGCTCAACGCACCATAGAATACATTGGGTCCCAGAGGAGCGCCTGAATGCCCTACAAGTCCTTGATCCGCACCATTCCTCACTATCCGAAGGAAGGCGTGATGTTTCGCGATATCACGACCTTACTGCAGGACCCCTTCGGATTCAGAAAGGCCGTTGATGAGCTGGTTCAGCCTCACGCAGGTGTGCGCATTGACGCTGTTGCGGGCATTGAGGCACGCGGCTTTATCCTCGGCGGTGCTGTCGCGCATCAGTTGTCCGTCGGATTCGTGCCGGTTCGCAAGCAGGGCAAGCTACCCTGGGAAACCATTGGCGAGGACTATGAGCTCGAATACGGCACCGACCGCGTGGAGATTCACCGCGACGCAATTGCGCCCGACTCGCACATTCTTCTGGTGGACGATCTGATCGCCACGGGCGGCACGGCCGAAGCCACCATCAAGCTGATCCAGCAGGCTGGTGGCGAAGTCGTTGGCTGCTCGTTCGTTATCGATCTGCCGGATTTAGGGGGGCGGAAATTGCTCGAAAGTATGGGCCTTAAGGTTCTCACCCTTTGTGAGTACGAGGGAGATTAGACTTTATGATGGTATCGAACGATGAATGTTGACGGTACGCCATATCGTACGATTTGGGTCGAAGAAGACGGCTCCAGCATCCGCATCGTCGACCAGACCCGATTGCCGCACGAGTTTGTCACTCGCGCCCTGAAAACCGTTGTCGAGGCCGCTGAGGCCATAAAGGTCATGCGGGTTCGTGGAGCGCCCCTGATTGGCGCGACGGCGGCATATGGCGTGTGTCTGGCACTTGCCGAGGACCCCTCAGATGCATTCCTCGATAAAGCCTGCAAGATGCTGATGGCGACCCGTCCGACGGCCGTAAATTTGCGATGGGCTGTGGACGAAATGAAGGCGGCCGTGCAGGGACTGCCTTCCGGTGAGCGACTGGATGCCGCTTACGTCAAGGCATCGCAAATTTCCGAGGACGATGTCGCCACATGTGCCAGCATTGGCGACCATGGTCTCACCCTCATCCGAGAAGCTTGGGATCGGACAGGACAGTCGCGACCCGTCGAAATACTCACGCACTGCAACGCCGGCTGGCTCGCCACCGTCGACTGGGGAACGGCCACGGCCCCGATTTATAAGGCCCACGACGAGGGTATTCCGGTCCATGTCTGGGTCGGTGAGACCCGCCCTCGCAATCAGGGTGCCAGTCTCACGGCGTGGGAGCTTGGTCATCACGGCGTTCCGCACACGGTAATCGTCGATAATGCGGGTGGTCACCTGATGCAACACGGCCGGGTCGATCTTTGCATTGTTGGTACCGACCGAACCACGGCGTCCGGTGATGTTTGCAATAAAATTGGCACCTATCTGAAAGCACTGGCCGCGTATGACAACGGCGTCCCATTCTATGTGGGACTGCCGCATTCCACGATCGACTGGACAATTTTTGATGGCGTCCGCGATGTGCCAATTGAGGAGCGCGACAGTGCCGAAGTCACTGAGATCAGCGGCCGGACCCTTGGCGGCGACGTCACCGCGGTTCAACTCACGCCCGATGGCAGTCCGGCCGCGAATTTTGCCTTTGACGTGACGCCCGCGCGATTGGTCACGGGTCTGATCACCGAACGCGGCGTTTGTGAGGCGTCCGCTCAGGGCCTGGCTTCGCTGTATCCCGAGCGGGCCAAGCCCGCCGCCTGAGGAGCCCGTCCATATGAAAAGCCAGTGGCGCACGAATGAGGCCGAACGCTTGGCTCGATTCTATGCGCGGCGGGGCGTTAACCGGGACCTTGCCCTTCGCGTATATACGACGCGATTGCTGGGCCAGGACCCTAAACTCGTCCTGCACGGCGGGGGCAATACGTCGGTCAAGACAACCCAGGTCGACTCCCTGGGCCAGCGCGTCGACGTGCTGTGTGTCAAAGGAAGCGGCTGGGACATGGGTGATATCGAGCCCCGTGGTCTCCCGGCGCTCCGGTTGTCGGAATTGCATAAGTTGCGCGGACTCGACGCGCTCACCGATGAAGAGATGGTCAACTTTCAGCGTGGCTGCCTGTTGGACTCGACGTCTCCCACCCCTTCCGTGGAGACGCTTCTGCACGCTTTTTTGCCGCACAAGTACATCGACCATACGCATTCCACGGCCGTTCTTGCCATCACGGACCAATCTGACGCGGCAGGGCTTTGCCGCGAAGTCTTCGGCGACCGTGTCGCGCTTGTGCCCTACGTCATGCCCGGGTTCGCGCTGTCCATGAAAGCGGCCGAGGTCCTTGAGGCAAACGAAGGCGTCGAGGGTCTGATACTGCTAAAGCACGGCATTTTCACCTTCGGCGACACCGCGCGCGAGGCTTACGAGCGTATGACGTTCCTGGTTTCGCTGGCGGAGGCACGTCTTCGTCGGAAACGGAAGAAAGTCTTTAAGTCTGCGCGTCTACCGTCTCGCGTCGCGCGAGTTGAAGAAATTGGGCCCATTGTGCGCGGTTTGCTGGCAGAGCCGGTGACTGGGGACAGCTCTGATTGTCGCCGCATGGTCCTGGATTTTCGGACCGACCGGCGCATACTGAATTATGTCGACGGAAAGGACCTGGGGCGCTACAGCCAGGTTGGAGTGGTAACGCCAGATCACAACATACGCACCAAGAATTGGCCGCTCATCCTACCGCTGCCGGGGGCGGGCGACCTTGAGTCCTTCGCCCGCGAATCAAAAAAGCGGGTCGACCGTTACATCCGGCGCTACCACGGGTATTTCGCCCGCCACAACGGCAAGCGGGAGGCCGCCAAGGTCGAACTTGATCCCTATCCCAGGGTCGTTTTGATCCCAGGATTGGGTTTGTTTGGAGCGGGAAAATCGGTGAAAGATGCGGGAGTTGCTGCTGATATCGCCCAGAACACCGTTGAAGTGATTACCGACGCGGAGGCCATTGGCTGCTTCCGCCCCATCGGCGAAGCCGACATGTTCGATATCGAATATTGGACTCTTGAACAGGCGAAGCTGGGGAAGGGTGCGGAGCCGCCGTTTGCCCGCCAGATCGCGGTGATAACCGGAGGTGGCTCCGGTATTGGTGCTTCGACTGCCCATGCCTTTGCATCCCAAGGTGCTGCCGTAGCGGTACTCGACCGGGATGGCGAGGCGGCAGCGAAGGTTGCGCGCGCGATCGGTGCTGGCGCGGTCGGTATTGCCTGCGACGTAACAAACCGCCGCTCGGTGCGCTCAGCCTTTGATCGGGTCTGCAAATTGTTCGGCGGTGTCGATATCGTTGTCTCCAACGCCGGAGCTGCTTGGCAAGGTCGGATTGGGTCCGTGTCGGACCGCGTGCTGCGGGAAAGTTTCGAGCTCAACTTCTTTGCGCACCAGACGGTGGCGCAAAACTCTATTCGTGTGATGCTGGCGCAGGGCTCCGGTGGGGCACTTCTGTTCAACGCCTCCAAGCAGGCGGTCAATCCCGGGAAGGACTTTGGGCCTTACGGCTTGCCCAAGGCCGCGACGCTGTTTCTGGCCCGCCAATACGCCCTGGAATACGGTGAGTATGGCATTCGCGCCAACGTCGTGAATGCGGACCGCGTGCACACCGGGCTTTTCAAAGGCGGGTTGCTTGAGGAGCGCGCTGCTGCGCGGGGGGTAACGGTTGACCAGTACTTGAAGAGTGGCAATCTTTTGAAGCGTGAGGTGAAGGCCGAGGATGTCGCGAAAGCATTCGTCGACCTGGCGCTCTCACCGAAGACGACCGCGGCGGTGTTGACGGTCGACGGCGGCAATATCGAAGCTGCGCTGCGCTGACTGGGCGTGGGCTGCGTTCCCTGCCTCGCGACACTGGTGCGAACCGCCTGAGTGCCTAAACCAGCGGTGTTCGCCGATGACCCATTCCCGGAGCCATGTGTTGTGGCGAGATTGCCGCGAATGGCTAGGCGACGAGATGACGCTCAAAGAAGGTTAGCGTGCGGGTCCAGGCGAGCTTTGCGCTTTCCTCGTGATAATGGTCGCGCTGGTCACAGTGAAATCCGTGTCCCGCGTTGGGATAGGTATGCACGGTGACGCTCGGGTGGTAGGCGACGATTTCGTTGACGTCGTCCATTGGAATTGTGAGATCAAGCTCGCCGAAGTGACACATGGTGGGGCAGTCGGGCTTTTCAGCGACAAAGTCGATGATGCGGCCGCCGTAGTAGGGAACCGCACAGGCGAAATCCAGCTGACAGGCTGCCAGCCACGCAACGGAACCACCCCAGCAAAATCCGGTAATGCCAATGGGACCTTTCCCGGCCAGGAAATCGTATGCCGCTTGGACATCGAGCATGGCGGCGTCCCATGGGATGCGTGCCATGATCACCCGGGCTTGTTGAATATCCTCTTCGGAGTATCCCAGCTCGATTCCGGGTTCGTCACGGTCGTACATCGCAGGTGCTATGGCCGCATACCCTTCGTCCGCGAATCGATCACAAATGTCACGGATGTGGCCATTGAGGCCGAATGCTTCTTGGACGACGACGAGGCGTCCTTTGACCGGACCGTCAGGCACCGCTTGGTAGGCGGCAAGCTTGTGGCCGTCTTCCGCGGTGAGCGTCGTCGTCGTTCCCATCGTTCTTCAACTCCCTATTGATGCAATGGACAAATGTGACGCAAGCAAGACTCTATAACATAGCCGATGTCGGAATCGTCAAATCGATCCACGAATACTAGCTCTGTTCGGACGTCCGTTTCATGAAATATTGCATAGGCACCATCACGGCGACTTCCTCGTCATTTTGGTTGAGGGCGGCGAACCGAACCCGCCAAAATCCGCGATCTGGCTTACTCTTAGAAGGAATTTTTTCCAATATCTCCGCGCGTAATCTAAGTGTATCACCGGGACGGACCGGTTTGGGCCAACTGACTTCGCTCAATCCAGGTGACCCCAGGCTGCCTGAATCCGGCCCCATCATGTTATCTACAATCATGCGCATACACACTGAAACGGTGTGCCACCCACTGGCGATGATTCCTCCATACATCCCGGCCGCGGCGGCTGATTTGTCGACGTGGAAGGGTTGGGGATCATATTTCGTCGCGAAGTTGATGATCTCTTCCTCGACCATGGTGACTTCGCCAAATTCGAATACATGGCCGGCTTCGTAATCGTCGTACCAGATCCCTGGCATATCTCCTCCGGAAGGTGATCGTCGGACGTGTGCAAGATTCTCTATGACGCCGCTGAATTCGGTGGCGGCGCAAGCATGGCTACCTTGTTCTGAAAACCGGCATCGTCGCCGAGCGCCAGCATCGGTGCCGCCTCGGCGATAGCCTTCAGCAAGGCGTTTCTCCAGCCCGCATCAGACTTCGCGAAGTCTCCGAGTACGTGACGATTCACGCGCGCCTTGTGACCAGGATGCCCGATGCCGAGGCGAATCCTGCGGTAATCCTTGCCGATATGAGAGTCGATGCTGATCAGTCCCCGGTGGCCGGCGTTGCCGCCACCTTGCTTGACGCGTACCTTTCCCGGAATCAGATCGAGTTCGTCATGGAATACGACGACGTCCCTCGGCGCCAGCCTGTAGTAGCGCATGGCCGCGGTCACGGCCTGACCCGATAGGTTCATCAATGTCGTTGGCTTGAGGGTCGTAGCGCGTCCGCCGGCCAGGCGGCCTTCCGATACTAGTCCGTGGAAACGACGGCGTTCGGGGCCGAAATCACAAGCCGTGAGAATGGCGTCGACGGCCATCCAACCAATGTTGTGCCGATTCTTTTTGTAGCGCTCTCCCGGATTTCCGAGCCCCACGACCAGCAACATGGCGGGAGTTAACCCTCTTCTGAATCCTCAGCCGCTCCGCCTTCTCCTTCAGCACCTTCAACTCCTTCGCCCAGCACACCTTCTTCGCCTTCCTCAGCTGAAAGCAGTGCGGCCTCTTCTGCGGCCTCCTCAATGGCGGCGCTCGAAGCGGCGATGGTGGCGATCGTGAAGTCGCGGTCGGAAATTACGGGCTCCACACCTTCCGGCAAGTCGATATCACTGATGCGTATGGCCTCTCCGATATCGAGACCGGTCAGGTCCGCGGTGAAGCCTTCTGGTATCGCGTCGGCCCGGCAATTGACCTCGATCTCGTGGCGGACGATGTTCACCACTCCGCCACGCTTGACGCCCGGCGATTCTTCTTCGTTTTCGAAGTGCACCGGAATCTGCAAACGGATGGTTGTGCCTCCGGACAGACGGAGGAAATCGACATGCAGCGGAACGTCCGTGACGGGGTGGAGTTGCACTTCACGAGGCAAGACCTGTTCAGACTTGTCGTCTAACTTAAGGCTGTATAGGCGGGTGTAAAAGCCGCCTCGGCCCAATTCCCGGTCGAGCTCGCGACGGTTGACGGAAACGGTAATCGTATCCTTTCCCGCTCCATAGATGATGCCGGGAACGCGACCGGATCGTCGTGCAGCACGTGAAGCTCCACGACCCATGTCGTGGCGGCTCTGCGCCGCAAGCACATCAGCATCAGCATCAGACATTTTCTTCTCTCCTTCCGAGGTGCTCGTCCCGCATTCGGGTTTCTCAAGCGACCTCCACACATATCAATCGAACAGCGACGAGACCGAGCGTTCCTCGCTTATCCGCAACATCGATTCAGCCATCAGCGGGGCGATGGAGATTCTGCGGATGTTTCGCGCGACTCGTACCGCTTCCGTCGCCAGAATGCTATCGGTCGTCACCAGGGCTTCCAGTGATGAACTCGTTACCCGTGCAACGGCACCTCCGGACAGTACGCCATGGGTTACGTACGCTGTAACCGATTTCGCCCCGGCCTCCATCAATGCATCCGCTGCGTTGCACAATGTTCCGGCCGAGTCCACGATGTCGTCGACGATCACACACCGACAATTCGCTACGTCACCGATAATATTCATCACTTCGGAGACACCAGCTCGTTCGCGCCGCTTATCTATGATGGCAAGTCCCGCGTCAAGTCGTCTCGCGAGGGCGCGTGCTCTAAGCACGCCGCCCACATCAGGCGATACGAACATCAAATCGCTGCCATCCTGATGCTCTTTGATGTCTTCGGCAAACACAGGAACGGCGAACAGGTTATCCACCGGGATGTCGAAAAATCCCTGGATTTGTCCGGCGTGCAGATCGAGGGTCACCACACGATCTGCTCCGGCGGTGGTAATCAGGTTGGCGACCAGCTTTGCTGAGATCGGCGTTCGAGGGCCAGATTTCCGATCTTGGCGCGCGTAGCCATAGTAGGGCACGACAGCGGTGATTCGGCGTGCCGAAGCCCGCTTGAGGGCATCCAAACAGACCAGCAACTCCATAACATTATCGTTAGCTGGGTAGGATGTGGGTTGGATCAGGAAGACATCTTCACCGCGGATGTTTTCTTCGATCTCGACAAAGACCTCCATATCGGAAAAACGTCGAATGACGGCCCGGGTCAGTGGCTGGTTCAGATAAGCTGCCATCGCATCTGCGAGCGGACGATTGGCATTGCCGGCGACGATCTTCATTGCGTCGTCCCCATTGGCTCCAAGTCTTGGACGGCGTGTCGTCCTGCTGTATGAAACTGGTTTGCGAGCGTGATCGCGGCGGAATTTATCAGGCGGGTCGCGGTGTGTAAACGGCGTGATATCAGGTTCACAAATTATCTGGCCGCAACTAATTTGTGCGCCTGCGGATCGGTCGTTGAGCGGCAAGTCCAGAGCAGTTCGGGTTTAAATGGAATCACTTCGTGATCCCGTTTAGGAGCGTGAATTTGCTCTAGCGTCCGGTTGGCACGCTCTGCCAGTCAATTCCAACGGCTTCCAGAAGTGATACAACACCATCCGCGCCGCCATAGGCCGCTGCGGTTGCGATCGTTCCCCAGTTGCGGTCTAGGCGGCCTGTTGCAATCGCATTTTGTTGGCGAACAGAGCCGACCCGACGTCCGTCGGGTCGTATTACGGTCCAATCGATTTGCACAATTTGCTGCTGTGGAGAGGGGCCGTTGCTAACATGCACGGCGCCCAATACAACGTAGGTATCTTCGGTGATGCCGTCGACGACGGGAACACGCTTCATGCGTAAGGCTCGTTGCATTCCGTGTCGAAGAGCTTCAGCGCCGTCCCCTGGCGCACCGTCAACGCGATAAACCACAACGGCTTCCAGGGGCTGTGGGGGGATCGGTGAATCGCCATAGCCATCGAGCAAACGCTCGATCCGCAGAGAGGCGCGACCGACAATCGACATCATGGTCGCCTCGGCGAAATTTCTCCACTCAGCAGGGGTGATAGTCTCAGTTTGGGTCGCAATTCCTGCAACATCGTCCTGAGGGTCGAGAAGTTTCCAATGGAAAGCGATCGTCAAACCATCTTCTGGCGCGGCGAATGGATCGTCCTCCTTTTCGATGCTTCCATGCAGCTGGAAGCGCGCGCCCTTGGGGACATCCGTAGATGCTGCGATGCCGCGATCCCGCAAGCTTGCGGCGAGTAGCACGGCGAGACGAGTCGCGTAATGTTCGGGTATGCCACTGGGGCTGGACACAACCAGACCCGCACGTGGTCCCGGCTCCAGGTAACCCTCCAGCGACACGGTCTTACTCTCTGGTTGAAACGGCCGTGACAAAGGCTGACACGCGCTGATCATGGCTGACACAAGCAGCAAGACAGTGACGCCGACAAGCTTGTGACAAGGGATGACGAACCGCGGAGGTAACCTATTGGACAGCAGATGAGGCAAGACGTCGAACCTCAAGATCTCAAGGCAATGGCCGACAGTTGGCGGCCATAGTCAGTTTCTCCCTTGTGACAGGCGCGGCGGTAACTGAAAAACCGATTTTCCTCGCTTAAGGTATCGCCGCTGACGTGCTCCACAGTACTGATTCCGGCAGCGTCCAATGCCGCCGCGATAAACCCGGGAAGGTCGAAGATGAAATGGTCGGGTCGGGTGGCGTTCTGAAAGAATCTACTGTTTTCAGGGTCTCGCTCGACAAACGGAATTGGAAATTCCGGGCCGACTTCGTAGGTGGCCGATCCGATGCACGGTCCGATGGACGCGATGATTGCGGTCCGGCCCGCACCCAGATCGCTCATGGTGGAGACAGTGGCATCAATTACGCCGTCGAGTGCGCCACGCCATCCCGCGTGGGCAGCGGCGACGACACCAGCGTCGGGATCGGCCAATAGTACGGGAGCGCAATCGGCAGTCAGTATACCCAGAGCGCACCCTCGGACATTTGTCGCCGCAGCATCGGCTGGCTCAGGCTGGGGCCCCGTTCCGTGCTCTCCAATGACGTGAACATTAGTTCCGTGCACCTGATGGACGGTCGTAAGCCGTTCCGGCTCCACTTGGAGTGTCCGTGAGATCCGGGTTCTGTTTTCGGCGACATTCCGAGTTTCGTCGGATGATCCGAACCCGCAATTCAGCGACGCGTAGATTCCGGCCGAGACACCACCGAGACGCGTGAAAAAACCGTGGGTGACACTCGAAAGGCTTGTCAGGGCTTCAGACTGCAGGTGCGCAGGCACTTCGTGTGGCATGGCGTCTATAAACCAATCTCGTCGAATCCACCGGGAATTGATGTTCCGGGAGAGCTGATTGCCATCACTTTGAACAAGGTGCCCATCTGCCCAGGTTGGGTCAAGCGGTCCAGCGCGCAGTCGATTTCTACCATCTGTTCCGTCGTCGCTGATCTTTTGAGCTGCGTCGCCCGAGCATGAATCCCCAGCGCCTCTAGGAATTCTCCCTGAAGCACGGGTCCCCAGACATTTGCACCGCATTCAACGGCCGTTTGTACGAGCGTGGAAAAATCGACATGGGCACAAAGATCGGCACTACCGGGCGCCATGAGGACATCGTGGCTGTGATGATCGACAACGGCTTGGAGTGTGTCGCGCGGTCTATTTTCAAGGCTGCCGTAATCGATGATCAGTGCGGCGCCGCCGTCATTGACCACTCGCTCCGCAATATCATGCATCAGGTTGATGCAGGCTGGGCTCACTTCGACCACGCTGCCCAAGGGGGCTTTCCTGAGCGTTTCGGGGACTAGTAAAAAAGCAGCGCTCAACGGGCCGAGGACGAACCGAAAGCTGTCTCCATCGTCACTGAGATCCACCAATCGCTCACGCCAGCCCCGGATGGTGCGTTCGAATTGATGAATGGGGAGCGCATCGAAGAGTTCGTTGGCGACGACGATCAATGGTCCCGGCGGCAGGTCGTGAAACCGATCGTGCCACGTGACCTTCGCGTCTTGGAGTGCATTCCTTTGACAGGTTCGAAGCACGGGGCTCGTTTCCACCAAATGAATGTCGGCACCCTCGTGGAACACGGGAAGTGCACGGCTCGCCCGTCGGGCGTCCCGCATCAACGTCCCGCGCCCAGGTCCGATTTCCACCCACTGGACAGGTGTTGGCGATCCCAGGTTCCGCCAAGTGTCGGCGCACCACAGCCCGACCAGTTCGCCAAACATCTGGCTCACCTCTGGAGCGGTTATGAAGTCGCCTTGTGCGCCGATTGGATTTTGGGTCGTGTAGTACCCGAACATCCGGTTTCCGAGCGCTTCGGCCATGTAACGTTCGACCGTAAGCGGACCAGACGTCCTGATCAGACGCCGCAGGACACCCGCCAGGGTCGCGTCGGACTCAAGCCGAGGGTTTGGCGCGGACAAGGAGGAACAAGCCGAAAAGAAATACGGGAACGGACAGAAGTTGGCCCATGGTCAGGCCGGCCGCCAGGAAGCCAATGTGAGCGTCGGGTTCGCGGAAGAGTTCGGCGATAGCGCGCGCGCAAGCGTATCCGACGAGAAACAGACCGAACAGTGTTCCGCGTCTCAGGCGAAGTGGTTCCCTGCGGACAAGAATCGCCAGCAACAGGTACAACAGCGCGCCCTCTAGCAGGGCTTCATACAACTGGCTCGGATGCCTGGGTTGTGGGCCGCCCCTGGGAAACACCATCGCCCAGGCAACATCGCTTGTGCGGCCGAACAGTTCCGCATTTATGAAGTTGGCGATGCGGCCAAAAAACAAGCCGATCGGTGCCGCACAGGCGATGTAGTCGCCCACGGCCAGTACGTTCAGTCCGCGGCGTCGAGAAAACCACCATACCGCCACGACCACACCGAGCAGGCCGCCATGAAATGACATTCCGCCCTGCCAGACGTACAGAATGTCGATGGGATGCGCCAAATAGTAGTCAGGTCGGTAGAACAGCGTGTAGCCCAGCCGGCCTCCCAGAATCACACCAAACGTTGCCCAGACGATGAAGTCATCGATGTCTAGTTTATCGAGAGGGGGATCGGGCAGGCGCGTCAAGGCAACGACGTAGCGCCAGCCGAGCAGCAGCCCGGCGATATAGGCCAATGCGTACCAGCGAATCGCAAATGGTCCGATCTCGATGATAATCGGATCGATGGCGGGAAATGAGATGACGGCCGGAAGCAGCGCAGAAGTCTCCGAGGTTTTGCGTCAGTTGACTTGGTCTGACGCTGATCTAAATCCTGCTGTGACTGTTCGTCCCAATCGCATGTCCTATTGGGAAGCGCCAGCCTCTTATTGTCCTTATAGGAAGCGAAGGTCTCCGCCGCAAGGCGATAAGGTTGCCGCTCCGATCGGGCTGCGCCATAGTGGCCGAACAAACCGGCAAGGCACGTTATGCAGACAGACAACAAGCTCCTCGATGATTTGGCCCGCGTTGCGGCGAGCGCTCTGGGAACGCTCCAGGGTGTCAGGGATGAGGTCGAGGCTCGCTTGCGCGATCAATTCGAGCGCATTTTGAACAGCATGGACCTGGTGACCCGTGAAGAGTTCGATGCCGTTAAGGCCATGGCAGTCACGGCGCGGCGCGAGAACGAGTCGCTCAAGACGCGAATCGAGGCGCTGGAAGCCTCCATGGTAGAGCAGCGGCAGCCCGCCTCCGGCGGCCGCAAGCCGAAAAGTGCCGCTGCGGGGAAGAAGCGTACGACGCGCGGGAGCGGCAAGACCGCATCCTGACCACTCCTGGTTCCAGGCTGGGCACCAGAGATAGGTGCCGATCACGAGTTTTCCACAGATTTCTAACACCTGACACAATTCGGAGCTTGCACCCGACTCTGTGATTTGGCACGCTATATTCAGTTGTGGCGCAGGCAACGCCCACAAGATATTGAGATATTGTCGATGAGCTTATCGACCCACGAGCCGGCTATCTCCCGCTCATCCGCCGCGGAGTTCCTGTTATGACTAACCTGAATGATTCGGTCGAATTCGCACCGGCCAACCCTCTCGATATCGTTGAGCAGCTCGTCACGGCCAATGAATGGCCCGCGGACCGCTCGGGAGACGAGGAATTGGCGGCGTACGTCGAAGGACACTGGAATCGCTACCACCTGTGGTTTACGTGGCGGGAGGATCAGGGCGTGATGCAGTTTTCCTGTGCCTTCGACCTGCGGGTTCCTGATCATCGGGTTTCCGATACCTGCGCGTTACTGACGCTGGTCAATGAGCGCTTGTGGCTCGGGCATTTCGACTTTTCCGCGGAAAATGGAATTGTGATGTTCCGATATGCGCTTCTCTTGGGGGCCGGGGTCGGTGCCACGCCACGGCAGGTCGAAGATTTGATCGAAGTCGCGTTGAACGAAAGCGAGCGCTATTTTCCAGCGTTCATGTTCATGCTGTGGGGTGGCAAGAGTGCCAACGACGCCCTGACTTCGGCGATGCTCGAAACTGTCGGTGAAGCGTAGCGCCACCGGCTCGGGTTCCGGTCCATGAACGAGACGATCCTTCTAGTCGGTTGCGGGAAAATGGGCGGTGCGATGTTGCACGGCTGGCTGGAACGCGACGTCAATCCTGCTGGGATCCATGTCGTTGACCCGGTAGACGAATCACGGTCGCTCGCCGGGGAACTAGGGGTTTGCTACGCCGACTCGGCCGATGCATTGCGGCCGGACGTCAATCCGCGCGTCGTGGTATTTGCGGTTAAACCGCAGATCACCGATAGCGTGGTGCCGGCCTATTCCGATTTCACCGGGCCGGACACCGTATTTTTGTCGATCGCAGCAGGTCGGACGATCGCCTACTTCGAAGAGAGATTGGGCGATCAGGCCGCGATTATCCGCACGATGCCCAACACGCCAGCCGCAATCGGGCGCGGAATCAGTGTCGCGTGCGCAAATCAGCACGTCTCCGCAGAGGCTCGTGCAATTTGCGATGTGCTGCTCGGTGCCGTCGGCGAAGTCGGCTGGATTGACGACGAGGGTCTGCTGGATGCCGTGACGGCGACATCTGGAAGTGGGCCCGCCTATGTCTTCCTGTTGATCGAATGTTTGGCGGAAGCTGGTGTCGAAGCCGGGCTTCCCACCGATCTTGCAATGCAACTCGCACAAGCCACTGTAGCGGGCGCGGGTGAACTCGCGCGTCAATCTGAGGATTCTGCCTCCGTATTGCGCCAAAATGTCACCAGTCCAGGCGGGACAACGGCCGCCGCGCTAGAAATATTGATGGCGGGCGATGGATTGAGGCAACTGCTGACCCGAGCCGTGGCCGCGGCAACTCAACGTTCGCGGGAGCTCGCGGGCTAAAATTCAAGCAGTTGCCGTCAATGTGTCCCGTACATCGCGAAATGTCCGGACTTGTGCCATCATCGGACCGAAGTAGGCCATGAGGGGAGTGAGACATGGCAAAACGGGCACGCACGGCAAAAACCGATCCTCTTGAACGCATCGTGAAGGCCGCGCTGGAACTCAGCGCCCAACAGGGTTGGCGGGATACCCGTATGACGGACATTGCCGAAGCCGCGGGACTACCACTGAACGAGGTCTACGGATTAACACCGTCCAAGATGCACGTTGTGTCTGCATTCCTGCGTGAAATTGACAGCCAGATGATTGCTGGAGAAGACCCCGCCATTTCAAGCGAGCCAGCGCGGGATCGCCTGTTCGACGTCATCATGAGACGATTTGATCTCCTGAGTCCGCACAAAGATGGGGTTGCCGCCATCCTCAAGGACGTCCGCGCCCGGCCCTTGGTCTGGGCCTGTTCTTGGCCGATGTTTGCACGTTCGCTGGCCTGGATTCTCGAAACGGCGCGTATCGGCTCCGGTGGAGTTTCTGGCGTGTTGCGGATCAAAGGCCTTGGCCTGATCATGCTGGGGGCGATGAAGGTCTGGTTGTCCGATGACAGCGATGATATGGCCCAAACGATGACTTACGTGGACCGGCAGTTGGCTCGGGCTGACAGTGTCATGACAACGCTCTGCCGGGTCGCGACGCGGGGGAACTCGGAAGAGGCTGTCTCTGAAGCTCCGTCGTAGGATTCATGCACGAAATTTCATTCGATGATTTTCTGAAGGTCGAGGTGCGGGTCGGAACGATCGTGGCGGTCGATGATTTCCCGGAGGCCAAGAAGCCAGCCTACAAATTGCGAATCGACTTTGGACCCGGGATCGGCGAACGGAAGTCCTCCGCGCAGCTAACCGTCAACTATGATAGGGACACGTTGTTGGGACGTCAGGTGGCGGCCGTGGTGAATTTTCCACCCCGGAAAATCGGACCGGTTATGTCCGAAGCCCTGGTACTGGGATTCCCCGATGACGGCGGCGAGGTGACGCTCATCGCTCCGGATAAGGTGGTGCCGAACGGCGGTCTACTGTTCTGAGCCACGCCAGCGTGCCGTTGCTCCTGACGAGCGACGTCACACGGGCAACCGGACCGCAGCACGCAGTCCACCCAATGGAGAGGACGACAGCTCAATATCTCCGCCGTGATTGTGGGCAACATCCCTGGCAATCGCCAGTCCTAGGCCCATCCCGCCGGTTTCCGGATTGCGGAATTCCTCCAATCTATGGAAGGGTCGGAAAACTTCATCGCGCCGGTCTTCCGGTATCCCGGGACCATCATCGTCCACGGCAATCTCGATCTGATCCGGTTGCCAGCTGACGGAAATCTCAACGTGTTCCCCATGCCGGGCTGCATTATCCACTAAATTGGTCAGGCAACGTCGAATGGCATTGGGCCTGAGCGGAATTACGTTGCCGTTCGCATTATCAGCGGACTCGGGTATTGAGTCCGTCTCTGCCGGAGCGAGCCTGACCTTGGCACCTTTGCGGCCGGCATCGAACACAACACCACTGATCAAAGCGCCAATGTCGGTATCCACGACGGCCTCCGAGTCCTGGCCCCTCATGAATGCCAAGTACCCTTCAACCATCCGCTCCATTTCGGACACGTCAGCTTTTAAATGCTGTATGTCATCACTATCATTGAGCATAGCGAGCTGAAGTTTCATACGCGTGAGCGGCGTTCTCAGGTCATGGCTCACGCCTGCCAGCATTTCAGTCCTCTGCGCGATCTGACGTTGAATACGGTCGCGCATGCTGATAAATGCCGCCGCGGCCTGGCGGACCTCTGTTGCTCCCGATGGATGGAAGTAACCCGCATTCCGGCCCTTGCCGAACTCGTCCGCTGCCTCTGCCAGACGTCGGATCGGTCTGATTTGGTTGCGCAGGAATAGGATAGCGACGGCTAACAGGACCAATGAGGTACCGACCATCCACATGATAAAGATGTAGGTCGTCGAACTCGTCACGCGCTTCCGTGTTGTAAGAACTCTGAGCACGCCGTCGGGAAGTTGAACGCGTATTTCGATGTCCTCGCCGTAGCTCGTGGTGTCAATACGAAACGGTCTGTAAAGGTGCGCTTCGAAGGCTTTGTTGAGCATGCGATCGACGATGCGGTTGGTAACGCTGATCTCGGGCGGCTGATTTGGAAGAATTTCGTTGGGCAAATACATCAGACGAAGAGACATATAGCGTTCGGCTGAACCGAATATCGACGTAAAGTCGCGGGCCGCATCCGCATCGCGCATCATCTCGATGATCAAGGCCGTATCACCGGCGAGGCCAAGAGACAGACGTCTGGTTACGGTATCCCAGTGACGCTCATAGAAGACAAAGGTCGCCACCAATTGAAGAGCCACTACGGGAGTGACGATAATCAACAGGGCGCGGCCGAATAAGGCCCGGGGCAGGAATCGTTTGAGTATCTGCGCCATCGTTCAATCCGTTCCCGGCAGTGGCGCGCGGGATCGCGTCATTTCAGTCAGGCCAAAGAACGTATCCTTCGCCCCACACGGTCTGTAGATGTTGCGGGTTTCTGGGGTCGGGTTCAATTTTACGCCGCAAACGGGCGATTTGCACGTCGATGGCGCGTTCGCTATTCACACCGACGCGCTGGGCAAGCTCCAGTCGCGAAATCGTTGAACCGGCATTCGCTGCAAATATCGTTAACAACGTAACCTCGCCGGCGGTCAGGCGAATGACGCCGTCGCTGGAGCGCAATTCTCCACGGTCGCGATTGAAGGCATGACCGTTGATGGATAACGGTTCGGTTTCGGGGCGGGTGGGTCCGGTACGCCGCAAGATGTTTTCGATGCGAAGGATGAGCTCCCGGGGCTCAAAGGGCTTAGCAAGATAGTCGTCGGCGCCGCGCTCCAAACCCGCGATCCGGTCATCTGTTTCGCCCCGCGCCGTCAACAGAAGTATGGGGACGCGTGAGGTTGATTTCAGGTATTCAGTCAAGTCCAGTCCGGATTCCCCCGGCATCATCACATCCAGGACGATCAAATCGAACTCGATGCCCGCAAGCTTTCGCCGCGCTTCGCCGGCGTGCTGAGCAGTCGTGACGTTGAAGCCGTTGGCGCTAAGGTAATCTCTCAGCAATTCGCGCAGTCTGGTATCGTCGTCGACGACGAGAATATGTGGGGAATTTTCAGGCACCTGGCCTGCCGTGAGCATTTCAACGCCGTCGGAACGACCGCAGCACTGCCTCTCGACTGCCTTCGCCGATCAGCCCAGCCAAAACCTTGCGGTAGCCCTCAACGGCATCTGCTCCGGCCTCCCGGTAAGCGCGGGCCATGCGTCTCTTCTGAGGTTCGGCCAGACGCTCCGCCAGGTCGGTACCTGTTTCGGTGAGATAGAGCAATCGTTGTCTGCGATCGCGCGTCCCTTGCTTTTGCATGATAAATCCGCGCTCGACCAACTGACTCAGTACCCGTGAAAGCGACTGCTTCGTGATGCGGAGTATCTCCAGCAGTTCGGCCACGGACATGCCAGGATTTCTCGAGACGAAGTGCACCACTCGATGATGCGCGCGGCCGAATCCATACTCTGCAAGTACCGCATCGGGGTCTCCGGTAAAATCCCGATAGGCATAAAACAAGAGCTCGATTCCTTGGATGAGTTCTTCATCTCGCAGGAAGAGGGGGTTGGAGCCTACTTTTACGTCAGTCACGTTGACATATATCGCCTCTGGTGTTACCTAACGCAACCCTTAATATGTTGTTCGATTGTTGCGGATTTGCAATCCAATCGGACATTTTCGAACCCTAAAACCCATTGTCACGAGGACGGCCCCAATGTCTTCGCCTCCATTCGACGATCGCGACGGCTTCATTTGGTACAACGGCGAGATGGTTCCTTGGCGGGATGCGCAGTTGCACGTATTGAACCACGGACTCCACTATGCCTCGTCGGTATTCGAGGGGGAAAGGTCCTATGAGGGCGAGATTTTCAAACTCCGTGAACATACCGAGCGGCTGTTTTTTTCAGCCCAGGTGATGGGCTTTGAAATTCCGTACACCCTAGAGGAAGTCGATCAGGCGTGTCGCGACGTTTTGACGGCCAATCGCATTCAGGACGGCTATGTGCGTCCTGTTGCCTGGCGCGGCCCCGAGATGATGGGTGTATCAGCGCAGCACAACAAGATTCAGTTGGCGATTGCTGCTTGGGCCTGGCCCGCGTATTTCTCACCCGAGGCACTCACGAAAGGAATTCGGCTTCGGACCACGAAGTGGCGTCGGCCCTCGGCCGAATGCGCTCCGGTTCAGGCCAAGGCGGCGGGCCTCTACATGATTTGCACCCTCGCCAAGCATGAAGCGGAATCTGCGGGTTATGATGATGCTCTGATGCTGGATTGGCGCGGTCAGGTCTCTGAGGCCACCGGCGCGAACATCTTTCTCAACATTGATGGCGCCTTGCACACGCCCACAGCAGATTGCTTTCTTGCCGGAATCACGCGCCAGACAGTCATGGATTTGGCCCGCCAGCACGGCATAGAGGTCATCGAGCGCGCAATCATGCCGGAAGAACTGGCAAAGGCGACCGAAGTATTCGTGACGGGAACAGCCGCGGAAGTTACCCCAGTTGGCGAAATCGACGACCATATATACGTGGTCGGCGAGGTCACGAAACAGCTGATGGACGCCTATGACGCGATGGTTCGGAGAAATGTTGCAGCCTGATCTGGAGCGTTAACATTGTTCTCGACAGGGGCGGAATTTCCGCCCCTGTTTTACTTCGTGCATAGAGCGGATTAACGACTGAGCAAATGACACCTTCGAGTTGGAGGCATCGATATCTCCGACATCTTAGAGTTTGCTCTGGCGTCACGTCACCTCTTCCGCGATCACGAAATTCATCAGGGCAAATGCCTCTCGCAAAGCCTGTTCCACCGTTTCGGCAGATTCGGCGCGCGCGAAAATGAACCCCAGGTAGCGATTGCCCTCGGGCAATGGAATAACCCGCTCGCCAATGGGCACCGTCAATGTGACGTCCAAAATTTCCGGTAATGAGCGCGCGGCATCAATCCCGTCGACGGCTTCCAGTCGGCCTGGCCGCTCTCCCGGGATTGGCAGCATCATGACGCCCGCGGGCTGCGCTTCCCGCTCAAAGGACGTGATGGGGAGTGACAGTGCGTGACGCAAGATCAGTTCTTCGAGCGATACACCGGCGCCAAACCGGAGGACGCGCGAGCACAATCCACCGATGGACCTGGCAGCAACTTCAATGATTACCGGGCCAGCTTCGTTCAGCCGTAATTCGGCGTGGATGGGTCCGTCCCGAAGGCCCATCGCCGATACCGCATCCTGAGTGGTGCGGGCGATCTGATCTTGCGTTGCGCCGGACAGACGGGACGGGGTTACGTAAATCGTCTCCGGAAAATAGGGGCCTTCAAGGGGATCGGGCTTATCGAAGAGCGCGAGGACACGCAGATTTCCATTGTCGACCAGGCCTTCCAGCGCAACTTCGCCTCCGGGGATGTACTGTTCGACAAGAATCGTTCGCGCTGCCTCACTCTCCGCTTCGAGTTCGCTGAGAATGTCGCGGATTCGCTGGAATGCCACCACGAAAGAATTGTGTCCATCAGCACGGATGACACCGCGGCTCGCGGATAGCGTAAGAGGCTTTAGGACGCATGGGTAGGTGACCGTACGGGCTGCATCCGAAGCATCTGCCTCGATGTCCAACTGCCTGAATTCCGGGGTCGGTAGCTGCGCATCGCGGAGGCATTCCCTCAGCTTCAGCTTGTTGCCTGCACGCTGCACAGACACCGGCGGATTATGGCGCAATTTAAGGGAATCAGCGGCTATCGACGCCACTGCCGTTGTTACTTCGTCGACGGGCACAATTGCATCGATTGGTGTCGTGCGGGCAAATTCAAGTATCTGCTTGCTGCCCTGGTCAGGATGCTGGAAATCGACCACCAATGACTGGCCTCCGACATCGGCCAAGACAGATGGCTCGTTTGATCCAACGACGACGTCGACGCCGAGTTCGGTGGCGGCTGCCAGGAAATCTGCCGTTTGATACGACGTAGTGGGGATCAAGAGTAGAACGCGGGTCATCGTGGTATTGCCGATTATGCGAGCCTCGCTGGTCGAGATCGGGGGGTGACCGGCGTTACATGCGTGCGAGTTGAAGGTCAGTTGGCTCGGCGCAACAGTACCAGGCCTCACTCATATGCGCTTGGGTCGGATGGGCTTTTTCGAACGTAAGCGATGGGCATTGCAAGCCGATTGAATCGTGAGCAGCCTGCCAAATATCCGAGAATATTTCGCGGCGACCAATTTCTTTCTCTTCACCATCCGACACGAGATCGCGAACGACCGCGTAGAGATGTTCGATGGCTGGATCGAGATTGGTCCAGCGAAAGCTGAGTGCCGATTCATCGAAGTCACCGGCATGTTCGCGCCATTCTTCCAGCTCCAGGATGCGAGAACCATTGGGCACGAGAAGGCGTATGGCGAGCTGAATGGGGGACAGGGAATCAACGAGCTCAAGTTCATGAACCGTCGCCAACAGATCAACGTAACCTTGGCTCGTCGTCCACGGCGTAAATGGAATGAACGTCGGTGAGAGGTCGAGTGCGTGGTCTCGGCACTGTTGGGCTGCCGAAATAAAGTCGGCGCGGGTATGCCCTTTGTCCAGCAGGCTCAGGATACGATCCTCGACCGACTCCACGGCAGTGGTGACGAAAAGACAGCCGGTCTCCTTGAGAACAGGCACTTTGTCTGCTTGCGCGAGGAGATGCTCGATCTTGATGACCACATCGTAGGTCAGATCGGGAAATTCCTCGTGAAACGCCCGGACGAGTGCGAGTGCGTGACCGGGTCCGTTGAAGAAGTCAGGATCCCCAAATGTGATGTGCTCGGCACCGCGCGCCACGAGTTGGCGAATGTCTGCCATAACAATATCGCGTTCAATGACGCGAAACCTCCCGTTGTAGACGGGGACCACCGGGCAGTGTCGGCACAGGTGTTTACAGCCTCGACTGGCTTCGGTGTAGCCGACGAGTCCGCGGCTATCATCAGGCCAAATCAGTTGGGCGTATTGGTCGAGAGATGGTAATTCGCTGCGGTCAGGCAGGAGAAAGCGTTGTTTTTCCAAGGAAATGTGAACGGCTTCACAAGCTGCATCTCTCTTGCCTTCAAGACGGCGGCAGAGGTCGGTAAGAGGCTGTTCAAACTCGCCACCGATGACAAATTCAACACCGAGCTTTTGCAGCCAATCGGCATTCATCGGTGCGTACAATCCAAAACAACAAAGATGCGCAGTTGGATTGATCTGTATGACACGTGAGATCGTCATCTCTGCCAGCCGCGTCGCTGTATGCATGGGAACGTGGATCGCCACCAGATCAGCGCTCGTCACGGCGGCCTCATTGAAGTCTTCAATGGCAAGGTCGAGGCATTGGACCTCTGTGCCGGCTTCGCGCAGCCACGCGGCCGGTGACGCCAGTCCCATCGGCTGGTGGCCGAGGTCGTACGTTGAGATCAGGAGCGCCTTCATCACTGTATATCCAAGCGCTCCGTCTCCCGCCGCTCAGGACAGATAGACAGGGGTGAAAAGGAGGATCAGTAAGGGCTCGCCCCGTCCTTACCGGGTTGGTAGTAGGGGTTATCACCGCCGGCATGGTCAGTCGTATCGAGCACTTGGGTAATCGAAGGTGCTGCCTGCTTGATCGCGCCCTCGACTCCTTGTTTGAGAGTGATCGACGCCATTCCACAGCCCTGGCACCCGCCCTCCAACCTGAGGTAGACCGTATCCTCGACCACGTCGACCAGCGAGATGTGACCCCCGTGCATGGCGATCTGAGGATTAATCTCATCGTCAAGGACGCGCTTGATGGCCTGGCCATCCGGAGTATCGAGTCCCGGCTTCGGGATCATGTCCAGATGATTGACGACTTCCTCGACCTCAGGAATGTAGTGGCGCAACATCGTTTGAATGCCGCCCTGCAGCGCGTAGGCGCCACCCTGAAATTCCAGAACGACACGACCTTCCTCGAAACCGTGAAAGATGATGTCACCGCCCTGGTCTTGGGCGACAGGTCGAATGCGCGTCTCCAACAGCTCTTCAATCTCGCCAATGAGTCCATCTTTACCGCCGGCCGAAGAGTCTGTCGGGTCTTGCGTGGATGCTGTCTCCTCTTCCAGGACGACCGGGCGCTCGGACATGAAGTGATCCATGATGATGCCGAGAATGGCCGGCTTGAGTAACAGCCATTCCTGCCCGTCACTCTTGGCCAACGTGATCGAGTCCTTGTTGAGATCGGCGCGATGAATCTCATCGATTTCGAAAATCCGCTCGACGAGGGGAGAACGGGATACATCACCGCCGCGCTCGAACGACAGGTTTCCCGAATTGAGGACCGGAACGCCCGGGATAAACCGGAGCTCTGCCGCGTCCTGTGTTTCTTCAGTCTGGATGAACATGCCGAATGTGCCGCCTCCTTGCGATCTGCCAACAGAGAGGTATGGTTAAATTTGAATTATTCAAGATTGCGCGGAGGATACCGCCAATTCCCATCGAGCGATATAGCTCTTAGCGATCGGGAGGCTCTTTGGCCCAGCGTGCGGCGGCCGCGTCGTCACTACTCCGTGCCGTCACCCACCTCGCGCCATCCGGCGTTTCT
>Ga0114999_10000877_pt1 | contig 43640 bp, 42 predicted proteins | sample ArcticOcean_MG_C_3_FD_89820 | JGI IMG/M metagenome (GOLD analysis project Ga0114999, IMG submission 89820) | Marine microbial communities from western Arctic Ocean - ArcticOcean_MG_CB8_126 | ecosystem: Environmental > Aquatic > Marine > Oceanic | place: Arctic Ocean: Canada Basin | collected...
AGGCATCACCGGAAAAACGCCAGCGAAAACGCCGCCCGCCGCCTGAAAACTTACCGCGCGAGACGGTCACCCTGATTGATCCGTGTCACTGTGATGCCTGTGCGGTGATCTCGCCGAGATCGGGACCGACGCGCGGGAAAGGTTGGAACATGTGCGAGCGCTCTTCAAGGTCATCCGGATCCATGTGCTGGTATCAACGTACGCCGATCACCTGCCGCTGTGTCGGCAATCGGAGATCTACACGCTTGAAGGAGTCGAGTTAGAGCGCTCGACGATGGCGGGCTGGATCAGCCAGCTGAGTCGGCTGTTGGCACCGTTCGACGACGCGCTGCAGCGTCATGTACTGGCAGGCCGCAAGTTAAACGGATGACCGCGCCGCCGGGGAGACGACACCGCCCGCTGTATCGTTCCAGTACACGCCGGATCGCAAGCGCAGCCGTCCCGGCGAGCAGCTGAAAGACTTCCAGGGCATCCAGCAAGTGGATGCCTATGCCAGGTTCCATCACCTGTAATGGGGTGCTACATGGCCCCGGCAACCACAGTTTGGAGAGCGATTCGGCCTGTTCGCGCCCAGGGTGACAGCCCGCGCAAACGACTGCGGGGGTCCAGGACGGCGCCCTACGACCTCGTCTGGTTGGAACCCATGATCCAAATTGCAGCCCGGTTCGGCGAGAAAACCTGCACATCCTGAGCTGCGCCCCGGCGACCAGCTCGAGTGGATACGCGACGGTGTCCAGCCGATTGGTCCGCCCGTTGCCGAAACCTCCGGAACAACAAAGCACGCCAAGAACCGTATCTCGCAGGCGCGGCTACCGGCGTGTCATCCACATGTAACTTTCGGCCTGACAGAGCATAATGTTTTAGTGATATCACTATGATGCCGAAACGATGGACAGAATGCGCGACTATCGCTGTTGCCCCCCACGAATCAGCCGACCAGGCATCGCACCCGTGAATTCGCCCCGCTCGTGGGTAACCTCGCCATGACTGATCGTTGCCAGGTACCCGTCAGCTTTTTGCACGAGACGCCTGCCATTCATGGGCAGGTCGTAGACCATCTCGGGCTGGTGCAGCGCGAGATGCTCGTAGTCGATCAGGTTCAGGTCCGCCCTGTACCCTTCACGAATCACACCCCGGTCATGCAAAGAATAGACCTGCGCGGAACCTTGCGTCATCTTGTGAACGACAAGTGGCAGGGACAACTTCTCACCGATCGCGCGGTCACGCGTCGCATAACACAGCATGTAGGTCGGCACACTCGCGTCGCACAATACCCCGCAGTGTGCACCACCATCTGATAATCCAAAGACGCTGCTGGCATTCTTGATCGCCGCAAACTGGCTGTCGAGATTGCCGGGATAGCCGCCGAAAAAGAAGATGACTGACCGTCGCTCGATCATGGCATCCATCAACACATCAAGATGATGTCGTCCGCTCGACTCTGCGATGCCCTGAATGCTGTCTGAGTAAGAAGGCTCGTATGTAAGCGCGTCGTCCAGCGGGAACATCTCGCCAAAGCTGCTCGTAAAGCGACGAGCGTCGGCGTTGCGATAGACGATCGGCTCATCCGCCTTGATGCGCTCGCGCACCGCTTGATCCTGCAACCGAAGAATCTGCTCGGAGATCGGCAGCCCCATGAACTCACGATAGGTCGGATAGATCTTCATCGGATTGACCGTGCCCTCGAGGCTCATCAGGATGGACGCCGGGCGTGCACCAACCTGCGGCCGCAGACTCAACCCCTCTTTGTTCAACCGATCGGCGAGTTGCCAAAGCTCTGGGCGGCCGGGACCCGACAACGGCGTAATGGTTCGACCGGTATCGCGCGCCACCTTCTCAATCCAGGCAAGCTCGTCCTCATCGCCCAGGCGATCCGAGACCATCTCGATGGTTCCATAGTCCAGCCCGGAAAACGCATCGGCAATCGCCATCATCTCGTCGGCACTGGCGTGGGTTCCCGGCACGACGTTGCCCTGTCGATCAACATGGCCGTAAAAACGTGAAGTCGTGAAGCCGAGTGCGCCCGCAACGAGTGCATCACGAGTCAATGACTGCATCTGGGCAACATCGTTCGTGGTCGCGTCGTCATAGCACCGGTCTCCCATCACATAGCGCCTGATCGCAACGTGGGGCACCTGGGTGCCTACGTCAATCGCGTACGGCGTATCGATCGAATCCAGGTACTCTGCGAAGGATTCCCAACCCCAATCCATTCCCTCGTGCAGCGCTGAACCTGGGATGTCCTCGACACTCTCCATTAATGAGACCAGTTCACCCTCGTCACCAGGACGCACCGGCGCGAATCCAACGCCGCAATTGCCCATGACAACGGTGGTCACGCCATGCCAGGAACTCGGCGTAAGCTGCTTGTCCCAGCAAACCTGGCCGTCGTAATGCGTGTGGATGTCGACGAATCCGGGTGTCAGGAGGTGACCGGCGGCATCGATTTCGCGGTGTGCCCGACCCGGCAGATCGTTGGCCTCGCCTGCTGGGGCGACTGCAACGATCACGCCGTCTTTGACTCCGACTGAACCCATGAATGGTTCATCACCGGTACCGTCGACAATTCTGGCATTGGTAATTTTGAGATCCAGCATCAGCTACCCCGTTTTGAGTCAGTCGAGACATCGTCACGCGCTATGCGCCGCCCGTCAGGCCAACGATTAAATGGTTCCGCCACCCTAGCCCAAATACCTGACAAACGCAGGCGATTCGCCTCCCCATCTGCCTCGCTGGCCGTCTGGATTGTGAGCGGGCATCCCGGTACTGTGCCAGATTCAACGTTTCGCGGAGAGCAACCTCGTGGCACTGGGACTACGTGAATTGGGCAAGTCGGGAGTGCGGGTAACGGAACTCGGTTTCGGGGGCGCACCGATCGGCGCAATCGGTGGGTGCGTTACTGACGCGGATGCGCACAAGATTCTGCGCCAGGCATACGATGCCGGCATCCGTTACTTCGACACCGCACCACTCTATGGTCACGGTCTCTCCGAGAAACGGGTTGGCGGGTTCCTGCAAACGGTTGATCGCGACTCGTTCGCCCTGTCGACCAAGATCGGTCGGCTTCTGGTTCCGGCGGATGAGGGTACCCGCTACGCCGGCATGCGCGATGAGGAGCCCTTTTCGATTCAGTACGATTATTCCTACGATGCGGTCAGACGATCATTCGACGCGAGCCTGTCCCGGCTGGGCCTATCTCGCATCGACGTCCTGCTTTGCCACGACATTGATGTGTGGACCCACGGCGACGCCCAGCCCGAGGTCTTTGCGACAGCCCGCAACGGCGCCTTAAAAGCACTGTCGGACATGCGCGAGGAAGGCGTCATTCGGGCATTCGGTCTTGGGGTTAACGAAGCGGCGGTCTGCAGCGAGGTCCTGGATCTGTTCAAGGTCGACTGCTTCCTGCTCGCCGGACGCTTCACGCTGCTGGAACAAGATCCGCTCGACCATCTCATTCCCAAGTGTATTGAGAACGAAACCTCCCTGATCATCGGTGGTCCTTATAATTCAGGGCTCCTCGCTGTCCGTGAGCGTCGCCGTGCGACATACGATTACAAACCGGTTGACGACACCAGATGGCAAAAAGCCGAGGCCATCAAGGCGGTGTGCGATGTCCACGGCGTCGACCCACGCGCCGCGGCGCTGCAATACCCGCTCAGGCATCCGGTGACTGCCGCGGTCATCCCCGGTGTCATTTCCGCGTCTGAACTCGAGACGAATCTGGAACTCGTTGCCGCGCCGATCCCGGACGCACTCTGGAACGATCTGGACAAACAGGGCCTCGCCCGGAAAATCGACGCTAAAACCCGGGGGTGACATGAGACCTATTGCCTGGCTGCTGGTACCTGTATTTATGGGATTGACGCCCGCGCCGGCGAAAGCGGCGGCCGGATTTGAACTCGGCAGCAATCAGATGGGCACATGCAGAGACCTGATCCGAATGATCCGCGGTGAATGGTTCGACGCTCGCCAGATAATCGCACCTGACCGGAAGACGCGGACCCGGCCACGCGAAGACGCGTTTCAATGTGTCAGTGCGGGGTACGCGTACAACGCGATGACACGCAGTTCACCCGCGAGCAAGGTTCAGTGCTACACCAAACAAGCGAACCTTGACCGTGCAATCTGCTGCGACCGCAACGTCACGATGTGCGCGATCTACACGCAGCCGCAGGAAGAAATCGACGCAGAATCCGCTCGCGAAGCCGCATACAAGGCCGGCCGCCTCGCTGGCAAGACGAACAAACAAATCGCGGGTGAGTTGAAGGTGCTCGACAAGGAGCGCAAGAAAGAAGCTAAAGCAAAACGCAAACTGCAAAAGATCGCCACCAAAGAGCGCAAGCGCAAAGAGAAAGATCGGATCAAGGCCCGGGAAGAACGCCGCGCTGCCCGCCAGGGAGGCTGATCAACGACGAGGCACGCTGGTCAGAACCGCATCACGAAGAGCGCCCGTCCAAATTGAGCGGGCTAAAGATAGAGCGGGTCGAAATAAAGTGGATAGTGCGCGGCGCAACCCGGATTGAATGCAATGGCGCACGCCGGGCAGCGTGAATCGCAGTTGATGTAGGACTCAACGGTCATGGCATGACCACACCCACCGCAAAGAACCGCCGCTTCGTCTCGACGCGCGTACGGCCATACAGTCGGCGGGTGATTTGCACACGCTTCGTGGCAACTATGACACGGATAAAATGTGCTGCAGCAACCGAATCGCATGGCCACGACGTCACGTTCACTGTACCAGTGAGCGCATCGCGTCTGTTCGTCAACCGCAAGCCCGACAACCCGGTATTCGCCAACCTGGCGCTCATACATGTGGGTCAGTCCGTATTGCCGAGGCTCGCCTTCCTGCCGCCGCGCGGAGGAAACTTGTGGCCGATCCCCCTGGCGTAGTCTTCCTCGAATTCATCGATAGTATTGATCCTGGCCTCCGACATTTGTTAGCTCGCTAGTTCCGTTGCCCGACCAGCCGCGTTGACGTCCTGCAGCATCGCCGCAAGTGATCGCACGAGGTAATCCCGCGACGTAGCATGACGCCGCGCGCGGCGTCGGGCGATGCGGCCGACCAATCTGCCCCGATCGGTCCCCAAATTGCGACGCCGCCGGTGGCCACCCACGACGACACTAACGACAGGCCCACGCGTTGGCAAGCAACCGCGCGAACGTTCCCGCGCATAACGACAAGCCTGAAGACGCGGCCGATACGCCACGCTAAAGTGGGTGCGCCCATAGGAAACATCAACGGAGCCAAGGGTACCTATTGGCGAGCCGCCGCCTGTCTGCAGGCAGCGGCTGGCGCCAGCAACCTTCAAGCCACAACCTGCAACGACCACATCCAGACAATGCAGGCGAAAACCAGGAACGACAGATGGCAAAACTGATAACAAGCGATCATTGGGTCGACGTCCGCCAGGGCCTGGTGGAGCGCGAGATATTCTCCGACAGGGCAGTGTACGAGCTTGAGTTGCAGAAAATCTTCGGCCGCGCCTGGAATTTCATGTGCCACGAGTCGCAGATAACCAAACCCGGCGACTACTTCATGAACGCCATTGGCGAGGAGCAGGTCATTGTCGTTCGCGGGCGGGACGAGGCGATAAACGTCTTGCTCAACTCGTGTCCGCACCGCGGCAACTCCGTCTGTCGGGCGGAACAGGGCAACACGCGCTCCTTTTTCTGCTCTTATCACGGCTGGAACTTCGCGCTTGATGGCCGCCTGATCGCGGTCCCCGGCAGCGACAAGTACTACGGCGATCAGTTGGACTTTGACGAGTGGGGTCTGACGCGCGTACCTCGCGTCGAGAGCTACGGCGGCTTTGTCTTCGCGTGTCTGGACAACGACGCCCCGTCCTTGCACGACTTTCTGGGCTGGGTGGGCAGACTGGGCATCGATCAGATCGCGGGCAAGGGCGAGATGGTCATTGTTGACGGCATTCAGAAAAATCGCATTCACTGCAACTGGAAACTCGCAGTCGACAATTTGTTCGACTGGTATCACCCCAAGGTCAGCCATCAATCCGCTATCCAGGCCGGTGTTCTCACTGAGGAGGCACTGTTCCCGATGGATCAGATGGTTCTACTCGGCGAGTACGGACACGCGATCGGGGGGCCGGGATTGTCGCCGGCCCGGCTTGCTGAGTCCGAAGAGAAACACCGCCAGCTGGTTGCCGAAGGCGGGACCAGCCGCAGACATTGGCGGTCCAACCCTGCGTCCAGGGAGGCACTCGGTTCGGCCGGTGTCAGGTCACGTGGGCACCCGAACATCTTTCCTAACGTGTGGATTACGCAGGACGGCAGTCAGCTTTGCCTGCGGCTGCCGAAGGGTCCGGTCGAGACTGAAATCTGGTGGTTCACCCTGGTTGAGAAATCAATGACCGAAGATGAACGGCGCCGCGTCATCCAGGCAGCAACCCACTTCTTTGGCCCCGCCGGGCTGCTCGAACAGGACGACGGCGAGAACTGGAGCCACAGCACACGCGGCTCGATTGGCCGTGTCGCGCGACGAAAACCACTCAACTACAGCATGCGATCAGGCCTCGACGAGGTAACCGTCGGACCGGACGGTCAGAAATCCATTGAGACTGTGGTCAACGAGCATGCACAACTCTGGACCTATCGGTGCTGGGAGGAGTGGATGACGGCAGAAAGCTGGCCTGACCTCATCGCCCATCACTCGCCAGAACCAACGGACGCGATCTGATGGACATGCCAACATCGGGCAACATCGGCCAGGACCGACAAGATCTCGCCGACTTGTCCCACCGTGCGCGCCTGCAGTTCGAAGTTGAACAGTTCCTCTATGCCGAGGCGGCGATCCTCGACGAGCGGCGCTACGAAGACTGGCTGACCTTACTAACGAGCGATATCCACTACTGGGTACCGATTCGTCGAACAACCACCGCGAGGGAGGTCGCCGACGAATTCACTCGCCCCGGAGACATGGCTTTCTTCGACGATAACTTTGACACGCTCACAACCCGTGTCGCCAAAACGATCAGAGGCACGCCCTGGGCCGAGGACCCGCCTTCAAGGACACGACACTTTGTCACCAACGTGCGCATCACGCAGGTAGAAGGCGATGAGATCGATGTTGCCCTCAATTTTTGTCTGTATCGATCGAGGCTCAATAGCGAAGAAGACCGCTGGGTGGGCAGACGAGAAGACCGCGTGCGCAGGACAGAAGATGGTCTCAAATTGGCGAGGCGCCATGTCTTCCTCGATCAAACCGTCATTCTCTCCCAGAACATGAGCAACATTTTCTAACCCGATCTCTCAGCCGCCAGGCGACAACCGGGGTTCGTTACCCGCAATTCCTTCGCCCCGAAAACGCCTGTTACCGTGGGCGCAGATATCGATGTGACGCCAGGTGGCAACCAGATAACCTCTGCAAACACGAATCGAACACAGCATGATGAGATTCAACTGCGTCAGCTCGTCATCGCTGTGAGCCGGCGAGCGCCACTCGACGCGCTGACATCGCTGGACCGGGGAACCGACGATCTTGTCTCGGCGGTGCTTGAGCGACTCGACCCTGCCATGGCAATGCGTATCGTTAGTTGCTTGTCAGTGCAACGCCAGGAGGCGCTGGCACCACTGCTCCACAGCCAGTTCGGCAATCAATTGGGCTACAACCTCGGGTTTCCGGTCGACAGCGTCGGGCGGCTGATGGCGTCAGTAACCCAACGCTTCTTGCCGACCACACGCGTGGCTGATGCCATCGAAGCACTCCGGCCCCTCGCCCAGGAGCAACAGCTGATGTACGCCTAGGTGGTAGACGAGGAGGACCGCCTCGCCGGGGTCGTTGCCATGCGCGAGCTGCTCTTTGCCATCTCGACCGATGTGCTCAACGACATCATGGTGACCGAGCCATTCTATTTCGTTGCCGACTCCGACCAGGAAGACGCCATGCGCGCCGTGCTGCGCCGGCACTATCCGATGTACCCGGTCTGCGACGACAACCGCAGACTACTCGGCATCGTCCGCGGCTACGCGATGTTTGAACAGCAGACGTACGAATTAACCGCCTAGGCGGGCCGGATGGTCGGCGTTGAAAAAGAAGAGCACCTCGCGACACCCTGGCTGAAATGCCTCCAGTTCAGACACCCCTGGCTGCAACTCAACCTGCTCACCGCCTTTGCTGCAGGCGCGGTCGTGGGCTTGTTCGAAGATACGATTCAGCAGATCGTTGCGCTCGCCGCGTTCCTGCCGGTTCTCACCGGTCAGGCGGGCAATACGGGTTGTCAGGCGCTCGCAGTGACACTCCGCGCGATGGCGCTCAACGAACTGAAGCCGGGCATGGAAGGTGGCCTCCTTCGAAAAGAAGCCCTGTTCGGCATCAGCAACGGCATCCTGGTCGGCATCACTGCGGCGTGCGCAATGCTTGCCTATGCCCTCGTCAGCGGCGGCCCCGAACCCCTGCTGCTGGCCGGCGTCATCCTGGTTGCGATGCTCGGCTCCTGCGCGGCGGCCGGTGTCTCGGGCGTGATGATTCCACTCGTACTCCGTCGCGCCGGCGCAGACCCGGCGACGGTATCCACCATCTTTCTGACCACTGCAACAGACGTCGTCAGCATGGGTGCGATGCTGGGCCTCGCGAGCATGTGGATGTTCTAGCCAGTTCCTGCGCCACCGAAAGCCGAGGCATCTTGCCAGTGTATGATGGCCGCTGATAGATTTCGGACGGCGGGCATGGGGACAAAGTGACACCAGAGCAACCGAATACAGACAATCCATTCGCAGACCGGCCGATCGCGGACGACACCGTGGGGCTTCTCGAAGGCATCGCCACGACCCGCGCGATCCGTCGCTATCGTCCCGACCCTATTCCGGATCACATACTGCGTGACGTGATGTTCGCAGCGACCCGCGCACCCAGCGGGTCCAACCGACAACCGTTTCGCTTCATGGTCCTGACCGCTGGCGACAAAGCCATGCAGGCCAAGCGCCTCATTCAGGACGGTGCGCGAAAAATCTGGGGCGTCAAGCGCGAGAACGATCAATACGACAAGGGTTCCGGTGCCCGCCAGGATTCGCCGAAGGCGCGCATGGCGGGAACCATGGAGCACTATGTTGACCACTTCGACAAGGTGCCAGCACTCATTCTGCCGTGTCTCGTCCGCTACCGCGCCGCACATCCCATGGAGGGCGCATCGGTTTACCCGGCCGTGCAAAACCTGATGCTGGCCGCCCGCGGCCTGGGCTACGATGGCGTGATCACTGGCTTTCACGGGCCCGTCGACGCGGAGCTAAAGACCCTGCTTGGCATCCCCGAGGAAGTCTTCATTGCTTGCACCGTTACGCTTGGCAAGCCGATCGGTTCCCACGGCCCGGTACGCCGCCGGCCGATGCCAGAACGAATCTTTGGCGACACCTGGGACGCGTCGCCAGCGTGGGCCGAAGATCCGCCCGGTACCCGTCACACAAGCGCGGGCCCACCAAAACGAACCACCTGAGCGCCCGCCGACCCGTACCAGGCGAGAAGCAGCCGCTGCCCTAGAACGGTACCGGATCACTGAACGCAGTCCGCTCACCGGAGCCCGGGTGGTCAATCGTCAATCCGGTTGCGTGGAGCTGCAAGCGATCACTCATCGCGAGCGCCTCGGCGTGCGCATAAAGGTCGCAACCGAGTATCGGGTGATCGATCGCCGCGAGATGAACGCGCAACTGATGCGAACGACCCGTCGTCGGCAAGAGGACAACGCGCGAGGTTGCACCCGGTTCAAGCACCTCAAAGCGCGTCAACGCATCTTTACCATCTAGATCGATTCTCTGCTTCGGCCGATTGTCCGGGTCAGGCGACAAGGCGAGGTTAATCGAACCGTCGCCGGTCAGTTCACCGTACACAATCGCCTCATAACGCTTGTCAATGGATCTTTCGCGAAATTGACGATTGATGTCCGCGACCGCGTGCTGGGTTCTGGCGAGCACCATGATTCCCGAGGTATCGAGATCAAGGCGATGCACAATGCGCGCCCCGGGATAGTCCGCCTGAACGCGCGTCACGAGACAATCTTTATTCACAATGCCCGGCACTGACAGCAATCCCGCTGGCTTCACGACAACGAGAATGTCGTCGTCCGCATACAGCGTACGTATATCCTCTGTGCAGAGCGGCGGCACGTACAGACGAGCTTCATTCGCACGGTTTGCCGGGGGACGGCGGTGACGCGGCTTTGGCATTGGCAGGGATGCGGCTTACGGGGTCGCCAGTCTACCCCGCTTTGCCATCGGAGTTCGGCGAGACCCTGATAGACGCGACGACCCTCCGCGTAGCAAAGAAAAACTCGATCGGGCCGCTGAGAAAGCAGCCTTTCATGGAACTAAAGCAATATGCTGACTTGAGTTCCCTGCACGACAGCGCGGTAACCCGGCACCGTGAGAGGCTGTCAGGTATCGACGAAAAACTCGCGGGTCTTTGTCAGGAACGCGTCAAGCTGATCATGGTGAACCCAGTGGCCAGCGTTCGGAATCGTGACATGAGTTGCGTTCCGAAACGGTTCCGTCAGGTCCGACTTTTTCTTGTCACCCTCTCCTTTGCCACCCTGGCCCATCCAGCTCTCACCACCGCTCACGAGCAAGAGCGGCGCGTCTATTCTGTTCCATAGCAGGCGGCTCTCGTCCGGCCCCATGTCGAACGGCGCCATGAGCCGCGTGTAGTTGTCGAACTTCCAGCTATAGCTGCCGTCTTCGTTCCGGTTGCTGCCGTGGATCGTAAGATGCCGTGCCTGATCCTCCCGCAGATGTCCGTTCGCGGCCTGCATGCGGTGAAGCGCGTCGTCAAGCGAATCGTAACGACGAGGCAGGCGGCCAGAGGCTGTTCGCGAGCCCTCGATCCACTGGCGCATCTTCACATGCGGCTCCGCATCGTGGTGCCAATTGCCCGCACCCTCGATCACGATTATCCGCCGGATGTGCTCCGGATAGATGCCGGCATACCGGAGCGCCACGCCGCCGCCAAGCGAGTGAGCGATGATCGACACCGGCGACAGATTCTGCTGGTGCACTAACTGCGCGAGATCATAAATGTAAGCGCTGTACCCATAGCTCGCCCCCCGCACCCACTCTGAATCGCCATGGCCGCGAAAGTCGGGGGCAACAATGTGGTACTCATCCCGCAGTTCCTGAGCCAACCAGTCCCAGTTGTGACAATGATCCCTGCTGCCGTGCACCAGCAGCAGTGGCGGCGCATCATCGTTGCCCCAGTCCAGGTAGTGCAGCCGCAAACGCTGCGAGAAATAACTGTGGGACGTCGGTGAAGCTTTACTCATCATTCATTGTTCTTGGACTATCGGATCTTTGGATTTGTCTGGTGGACACCGACGGGTGAGCTGGAGCGGGTCGGGTCCCGGAACCAAATCGGTCTGGCATTATATCGGCCCCCGGCGAGGGTGATAAGATCGAGCGTAGTGAAAAGGAACTCAAAGAAGCCGGGTGGATCGGGCGGCGACCTGGAACATGCGCTAATCCACTCTTATGGCACAACGATCACGGACCCGCCCGGTGGAGGCGCGTCCGGTGCTGACCTCATTGCGCGATTGCGCGCAGACGGGCACACCCTGGCTGATGGTGGAAAATTGACTGATCTCGCGGGCAACTGGTTCCCAGAGGGCACGGCGTGGCGGGATCACGCACTCCTCGCCTGCGTCGATGACCGGTCCAGTCCGTGCGCTTGAGCGAATCTCGCTTGCCAAGGAAGTGACCAGCGAGATTCGCAAGGCCCTGCCCCTGCTCGCCGCCGACATTCTCACCAGGCCGCACACGCGATCGCGACCGCCACGCCCAATGTCGCATCAGTACTGGACCGGGTGGCGAGCGCAACGATCGGCTGGAGTCCGGATCTTGGCCGCGGCGGCGAGAAGCCATTCGCGCGCATACACGACGCGCTCAGCGCACTCGCAGACCCCGACGTCGACATCGTCGCAATCGATACCGATCTCACAGACTTCTACACGGCCGAACAACGTCGCGTGAGCAAGCTCGAGAAGCGCTTGGGTGCCTCGGAGACCGGCATTCTGCGCACGCAGAAGCTCAAGAATCTGACTGCAGAGATGCTGAACAACGCGATGCGCGGGCACCCGTTGCCGGAGCCCATCGTCAGTTTCCTGCACGGCGTCTGGTTCCAGTCCCCGCAGCTCATCCTGATCAATCGCGGGCTGGCAAGCGAACACTGGCAACGCGCCAATCCAATCACTGAGACCATGATCTGGACTTTCCAGCCTATCGCTGCTGACAACGAGTCCGAAGCTAACCGGCAGAAGCTCTACACGCTCATCGAGCGGTTGCCGCGCGAGATCAATGACCTCCTGATAGCCCTTGAGCACAGCTCGGAAGTCGCCGAGGCGGAGCTCGCGGCCATCGAGGTCGAGCACGTCAAAGTCCTCAGCGGCACTGCGCTCGATTACGTCGACTTCCCTGCACTTCCCTGCGACTCACCGATATTCCACACGTCCACATCGGTGTCCAAGGCATTGCTTAAGAAGGTGCACGCACTCACGGAGGACGAATAGTTCACATACGAGGGTGACGCCAGCCAGTCTGTGCGCATCAAGCTTGTCCTCAAGCTGGCAGACGTTGAACACCTGATGTTCACCAACCGCAACGGCATGAAAGCGCTACAGAAAAGCTATGAAGAATTCGCCTACCTGATGTCCTCCGGTGTCGTGCGTCACCTGAACGTCGACACCAGCTTCTCTGCCTCCCTGGTCGAGTTCTTTGCGGAGGTTCAGGACACCTACAAACAGGAGCAGTCGCGCGGAAAGATGTGCGGCAGCAGCAGGAATCGCGCGAAGCTGCCCGGCTCAAAGCACTTGCCGAGGCAGACGCGATTCGCGCGGCCGCAGACGCCGCCGCCCGTGAGCGGGCACGGGAACAGGCGGAGTTGGCCGCCCGCAAAGCATAAACGGCCGAACGCGCAGGCGCCATTCGCGATCAGGTAACTACACTGAATGTAGGTGCCTTCATCACCCTGGCGCGCGATGATGGCGAACCTGAAGAGTGTAAACTTGCGGTACGCCTTGCAGCGGCGGACAAACTAATCTTCGTCAATCGGCAGGGAGTCAAAGTGGCCGAGTACAGTGCAGACGAACTGACGCAGGTCATCCTGGCCGGCTTGGGCGAGATTTCGGCGTCGGCCGCACCGTTCGAGGATACCCTCGCGCGCGTGGTCTCCGGTCTGCGCAAGGACAGAACCCGCAGTTTCGATGACCTGACGGGCCACAACGAGGGCTAGCAGCATCTCACGGTGCCAGATTATCGCGCTGTCGCGCAGGGAACACCGCAGCATATTGTTTAGTTCCATGAGAGGTTTCTTATAGAAGCTGTCAGACCGACACATGGCTTTCATGTTCGCTCTGCAAGCCATGAATAACATCAACCGCAAATAGACGGCGAAGAGTCAATTTGTCGCGAGCGGGCTAAGGCCCGCGACTCTGAAAAAGGGCAGGAGAGCACTTCTTCAGGAAAGGAGTAAGACAAGGAATAATAGTGGACGATCTACGCGTCGAGACGCGCCTCAACCATGAGGTGACCATTCTCATCGAGGTGCAGACGTCGACTGCCACCTCCGCCAACGTCGTTCTATGCAACTCGCTCGACCTTTCGGCTAACGGCCTGCAGGTCGTGTTGGACCACGAAATAGCCCAGGGTGGCATCTTTCGCCTGTGCATCGACATCCGCGATCAGGACCCGATCTTTCTCGTTGCCGAAGCCAAATGGGTCCCTCCGGACCCTGACGAGACGGCAAGCTTTCGCATCGGCTTGCTGATTTTTGAGTCCGAGGACACCAACGTCGCGCAATGGAAAGAGTACAACGCGGGACTCCTTGACGCGCCGTCGGGCACTCGCTGAGTATCCTGAAAACGCTCCCTGGTCCCATCTGGACGAATCGCTGCCATGACTTTTGATGAGTACATCGGTCTTGAGTATTTCGGCTCAGACACAGAACCGAATTACTCGGTCTGGAAAACCCAGGCGCACCATCTGAATCCGACCCGCAACATCAATGGTGGTGTGTTTCTCGCGATGGCGGACAATCGGGCGACGGGTGCGGCCAGTCGCGCCTATTTCGAGAAGTTCGCCACACGCGCATTCATGGTCGGCGTTGACCTGCACGCCGTGATGCTGGCCAACCAGCAGGGCGACCGCATCGAAGCCCGGGCGACCATCGTGCGGGTCGGCAAACCTATCACCGTGGTCCGCACCCGTGTCACCGGCGACGATGACAAACTGCTCGCGGAAGTGACCTCAACCCACGTGCCAGTACCTCCGGCTAGCCCTGTCCAGCCCTGTCCCGGAATTCCGCTCCGGGGCGCGCACTCCCGCTTTTCAGCAGCCTTTCATGGAACCAGAGCAATATGCTGCGGTGTTCCCTGCGCGATAGCGTGGTGATCCGGCACCGTGGGGTGCTGCTAGTCCGGCAGACCAAGAACCCGCTTGGCGATGATGTTGTATTGCACCTCAGAGGTGCCACCTTCAATGGAGTTGGCCTTGCTGCGAAGCCAGGCCCGCGTCTCGCCTCTGTCGCGTGCGGAAAACTCATCGCCCTCCCAGCCCAGCATCTGGCTGCCCAGCATTTTGAGCAACAGTTCGTAGCGGTTCTTGTTCTGCTCCGTGCCGTAAAGCTTGAACATCGACGAGGAAAAGGTGGGTGCTTTGGTCGACTGGGATTCCTCGCCATTGCGGCGAACCGTCAATCCGAATGAGCGGTCGTTCATGATGTGGGTCGAGATCTCGTCCCGCAAAATGAGATCAGCGACCTTGCCGTTCGCCGTCCCGACGCTCTCGAGTGCCTGGTGACCCAGAGTGCGCCCAACCCCACCGCCGCCGGCGCCGCCCATACCACCGCCGATTGACGTGCGCTCGTACTGGAGCAGTCGCTTGGCGACCGTCCAGCCCTTGTTGACCTCGCCGATAACATTGCTCCGCAGCGCATGTGCGTCGGTGAAGAAGGTCTCGCAAAAAGGTGAGAGGCCGCTGATGAGTAATATCGGCTTGACCTCTACACCCGGCTGGTCCATGTCGAACAACACAAACGTGATGCCATCATGCTTCGCCGCATTGAAGTCGGTGCGGACGAGACAGAAGATCCAATCGGCATGATCAGCGCCCGACGTCCAGATCTTCTGGCCATTGATGATGTACTCATCACCGTCGGCAACCGCCTTCGTTTGCAGACTGGCGAGGTCCGAGCCGGAGTTGGGCTCGCTGTAACCCTGACACCACCAGATCTCGCCCTTGCAGATTCGGGACAGATGTTCCTTCTTCTGCTCCTCGGTGCCGTATTCGAGCAGCGCAGGTCCAATCATGCTGGTCCCCATGCCACCGTGCAGCGGGATACGCGCCTTGATTCGACGCATCTCTTCATTCAGCACGCCGACTTCGGGCAGTGACAGCCCGCCGCCGCCATACTCAGCCGGCCAGTGGGGCACCGTCCAGCCACGCTCGGCCATGCGTTCCATCCACACCTTGGTGTCGGGATTTTTAGAGTGTGCTCGACGACCTGGATTCGGCGCCTCGTCCGCCACCATCGGCGTCCGCATGGATTCAGGGCAATTCTCCTCCAGCCAGCCGCGCGTTTCTTCTCGGAATGAATCCAGTGACATGTGTTCTCCTCGCAATGTGAATCTGATAATAGTTGTCAGGCGCGCACTCAGGCGGCGGTCGCGGGCGAGACCTCGAGCAGCGTTATCTCGCTGCGGGTGCCCATGCGCATGACAGGACCCCAGGTGCCAGTGCCTTGACTAACGTACAAATGAGTAGACCCGATGGTAAACAAACCGCGGGTTCGATCAAACACCCTTCGCACCAAAAGATTGAACGGAACAATCTGGCCGTTGTGCGTGTGACCGCTCAGCATCAGGTCCACCCCGGCGTCTGCTGCCGCCTCCAAACCGCGCGGCCGATGATACAGCAATACCACGTAGTCGGCCGGTGACACCGGGATCTCGGCTAGCCGTTTCTGGACCTGTTGGGCATCATCCATGTCATCAACCCCGATGACCTGCACTCCTGCCTGCCGCCAGGAACGGTTGCGCAATACCTTCACGCCAAGGCCAGCCAGGCGCTCACAGATGGCCTCGAGATCCTCATACTTCTCATGGTTGCCAATACTGAAGCACACCGGACAGTTGAGGCTCTGAAGGCTCCGGAGGTCCGCCGGCGTTATCCCGGTCTCATCGATGAAATCGCCGGTGATGAACAACATCTCCGGATCAAGCAGGTTAATCCGCAGGATGATCCGCTCAAGGAAGCGCGGGGACCGCGACCCGATATGCACGTCTGTTATCTGCACGAACCGGCGCAGGCGATCGACCTTGGTCGATTGCAGCGGTACGGTGACGACCGCAGGAAACGACGCAACAACGACGCCCATCACGCCGGCCGCAATCGTCACGGCGACAATGAGGCTTGCAACCCGCGCGGGGGCCGCATTCGACAGAACCAGTACTACCTCGCCGACCAGCACGAGGCTCAGCAGGACAAAGCTGACACCGAGCAGAAAGTCTGCAATTCGCCGTATCGCAAGCGCCCACATCTCGCGCCGCCCGCGTAACCACACACGGCTCACCGTCTGACTGCTGATAAGGGGGACCAACGTGACCAGCGCAATCGGCAAGGACACGTCCAGCCACATCACGAGTCGCGTGAGCGGGTAGACGAAGAGCGGAAGGTGCAGCGCAAGCGCAATCAACGCGAAACGCGACATCAGGTTGACAGCCTGCATATCGATCTGACGGCGGTACAGAACGTCGCGACGGCATCGGCGAGGTCTCTTCGCCGTTGCTCACCTTGGCTCTCCGAGAAGCAAAAGGACAGGCGCAGTTCATCGAAGCCCGCGTCCGGATTACGCGCGCGCGCGTCGCGGGGGTAGAAGTCATACAGCGGGATCGCAACGATGCCGTACTCCGATACGAGCTTGTCAATGAAGTCGTCATCGGTCCTTAACCCCGGCACTTTGAAACGAAAGACCGTGAAGAAACCGGCCTCAGGCCGGGTCCATTCGACGCTCTCCGGGTACGCACCAAGGCCCGCCTCGAGCCCCTGCAACATGATCTCGCGATTTTCGCGGTACACAACCAGCTTGCGCTCCGCGACCGGCCACATCGACTCGCGCAGTTGCATGTTCTCATCATGCAACAGGGCCTCGAACCCGTAGAGGGCCTCCGGATTGTGGAAGAGGACGTCGGCACTCGCCTCGGTCAGCAGGAGTTCGATCAGGGGGACCGTTTCACCACCGGCTATCGCGACCGTCGCCTCGGTGTAAACGAAGCCCACGCGCGGGCCGGGGAAGCCGATCTTGGAGCCCGTAAAAAGGTGCACCGACAGCGATTGATCGAGGGCAAGAAACGGGGCCGGTCGCTCTGCGGGATCGGCATAGCTGATGTAAACGTAAGGCGCGTCCTCAACGATGAGCACGCCCAACTCCCGGAGAACGACGAGGATCTCGTCACGCCGCGCAGCGCTGAACGAGAATCCCGCGGGATTGTGCCCATCCGGCACCGTGTAGTAGAACGGCACGAGCCGACCGTCGGCCCGGGCGGCTTCGATCTGGCCCCTCAGGCGTTCCGGAATCGGGCCTTGCTCATCCATCTCGACGCTGTAGATACGGGCCTGGCTTGATAGCTGAGCACGAGCGATAAAGCCCGCATAGGTCGGCGCATCCGTGATGTATGCGAGCGGCACGCCCGGTCGCTCAAAGAGTGAACAAAGCAGATTAATACCACCGGAGGCGCCAACGGTGGGCAGGAGACTCCCCGCGTCCATCGGCACCCCCCAGTCGCTGCCGTAAACCTGTGCAAAGCTCTCACGCACCGAAACCGGACCAAGTGTGTCTGTGTACGCGTAGGATTCCCGCAGGAACTCCGGAATGTCGTCCGGACTGTTCAGTCCCGCGGCGCGGCTGAGATGCTCGTAGTACGTCGCCTTGTGCTGCAGAAAGTCGCGGGGATCGGTTACCTCGGGATGCGGATAGCCGGCACCCAGATGGTGAATCTTCAAGCCCTTGTCCTGCGCAAGTTGCCGCAATCCGGGCAGGGACGCCGCCATCTTGCGGGTCACTGATATCGGTTGCTTCGACAGCGCCGGGGCAGCGAGTGAGGGTTTCGATGTTTCGGTCATGGACGTCTCAGTAGATGTTGCTGCACGTGGTCACGCAACCCATGCCATAGATGCACGTTTTCTATAGGGTTCAACGGCTGATAGAACAATGATATCAACTATCGACTCACCGCAGACTCTCGCCCAAAATGTCGCGCGCGATGATGTGTCGCTGCACTTCACTTGCGCCCTCGCCGATACGGCGAATGCGCATCTCTCGATACCAGCGTTCAAACGGGAAGTCTTTCGAGACCCCGTAACCCCCGTGAATCTGCATCGACCGATCAACCACACGGCTCGCAGCCTCGCTGGCGACCAGCTTCGCCATCGCCGCTTCCTTGCGGAATGGCTCCCCCCGTTGCGCCTTGGCGGCCGCTTCGAGCGTAATCCAGCGGGACTGCTTGATGTCGATCTCATTGTCCACCAGCATCCACTGAATCGCCTGACGAGATGACAACGGCGCACCGAATGTCTCTCGTATCCTGGCATACGCAAGCGCCATCTCGTTCGCCTTGGTGGCAACGCCGATGCACTCGGCCGCGTACGGAATGCGCTGGCGCGACAAGCGATCGTTAGCGATCTGAAAACCCTTGTTGACGTCGCCCAGCACATTCGCTGCCGGAACCCGCAGGTCCTCGAACTGGAGTTCAGTCGCGTAGCGAGCGGACCGCAAGGTGTGCACGACGCGGCGAACATGGAAGCCCGGCCAACTCGTCTCCACAATGAAACAGGTCACACCGCCGCGGCCTTTGTCGGGAGCCGTGCGTGCAAACACCAGTCCATAGTCAGCCCGGTCGGCACCCGATATGAAGATCTTGGCGCCGTTGATCACCCAGTCATCGCCATCGCGCACGGCCCGCGTTTGTATCGCGCGGGCAGGGTCCGAACCGCCCGATGGTTCGGTCAAGCCAAAGAAGCCACGCTTCTCACCGCGAAGCGTCGGGTACAGGTAGTTTTCTTTCTGCGCATCGTCGGCCTCGTACAACTGCGCAAGTCCGGCATTGCCAAACACACCGTAACAGGGCGCATACAGACCAGCCCGATGTTGCGACATCTCCATCGCAAGCAATACCCGCGTCACCATGTCGACATCAGGACCGCCAAACTCGGGCGGGATGCCAAGACCAAACAGCCCCATTTCACGGGTCTTCTCGATGAGGCGGGCTTTGTCCGCGGGGTCCAGTTCGTCGGCGTCCGGGTCGAGATTCAGCTCAAGCGGCAGGATCTCTTCGGCAACAAACCGTCGCACCATATCGACGATCATCGTCTGTTCGTCTGTCAACGTCAGTTCCATGCGCCCTCTCGTCTCATTGTCATGTCAGTTTCGCAAGCCGTTCGTTGCCCGCAATCGTCTCGCCAACGATTGTCGTCGGCAAACATCTGTCGTCGACGAAATGGTCAGGGAAAATACCGCAGGAAATCCGCAAAAAACGCATGGCGAACGTGCGGGCCCGCTCAGGAAGCCGGGCTCAGTCGACCAAGCGGCGCACCGCTTGCGGCATCGTTTAGTTCTGGCAGCGCGCCATTACGGGCCCTATGCAGCATGAGAAGCTCCCGATACCTCGTGTGATACGCGTGGGTCACCTCGACACGAAACGATGTGGCCACCCCAACCTGCGCCAGCAACTCAGACCGCAATCCAAACAGAGATCGCGCGCCCGCATAGCCGATGTACACCACCGTGCCGTCGGCTCGACCCAGTTGGTAGACACCGAGATGTCCGCCCAGCATGGTCGCATTCTCTTCGTCCAGCGGCAGCCAGGGTTTGTTCAGGTCGATCGCCACGGGTCCGCCTTCCTCAGTCGCAGAACGCGCCAGTATAAGGCCTCGGCACGGGGATTGGTGTATTCTCAAAGCCCTTGCGATCACCGATAGACAGTGACCCTGGGGAGCACAAGTGCCGAGGCAAAAGCAGGAACTGCTGCAGAAATACCGGGACAAGCGCCGGGTCGACGGCACGCCCGAGCCGTTTGGGCTGCGCAATGCAGATCTGACTGGCGCACCACTGCGCTTTGTCGTTCACCACCACGCCGCTCGCAACTCGCACTTTGACCTGCGCCTTGAGATGGAAGGTGTGCTGAGGTCCTGGGCCGTGCCGAAGGGACCATCGCCCAACGTCGCGGACAAACGTTTCGCAGCGCTGGTCGAGGACCACCCGCTGGAGTACGGCGACTTCGAGGGTCGCATCCCCGATGGCAACTACGGTGCGGGCTGGTCCATTGTCTGGGACCGCGGCATCTGGACGCCACTTGCCGATCCCATCGACGGCCTGCGCGATGGCAAATTGTTATTCACGCTGAACGGTCACAAGCTGCACGGCAATTGGACCCTGGTCCGCATGAAGAGCGGCGCAAACGATTGGCTCTTCATCAAGGAGACCGACCAGCACGCGAGCGACGCAAGTACCGAAGACTATCCAATGAACTCGGTCTTCACGGGCCTGTCTATCGCGGATCTGGACGCCGGTCTTGACCAGGGGACACGCATCAACGCCGAACTGGCCGAGGCTAATGTTGAGCCCGGGCCCGCAACCGACGTCACGCCTATGATGGCCAAAGCTGGCGATGCATTCTCGCGCAAGGGTTGGGTGTTCGAGATCAAGTACGACGGCTATCGGCTGCTCTGTCACAAAGACGGCAACAATGTCTCCCTGATGTCGCGCAACAACAACGACCTCTCGGCAACCTTTCCCGAGATCAGGCAAGCGGTCAGCCGACTGCCCTACGAGCGCATCATCATTGACGGTGAAGCCGTGTGCCACGACCCGTCAGGACTGCCAAGCTTTGCACGGATGCAAAAGCGCGGCCGACTCAACAAACCGAGCGCCATTGATCGTGCGACCCGGGAGAATCCCGCGACGCTGTATGCCTTCGACCTGGTCGCGTTCGGCGACTACGACCTGCGGCGAATGTCACTCGTTGAGCGCAAGCGACACTTAAAGGCACTCCTGCCCGCCGTGGGCGAACTCCGGTTTTCGGATCACATCGCCGAGGACGGCAAATCCATGTACGCCGCGTCTGCGAACCTCGGTCTCGAAGGCATCGTTGCCAAGAAAGCGGACTCAAGGTATGTAAGCACACGGTCAGACAACTGGATCAAGATTCGCATTGATCAGACCGACGACTTCGTCATCATGGGCTATCGCGCGGCCGAGAATGGCGACATTCGCTCGCTCTCGGTGGGCCAGTATGTTGACGGCGAATTGGTCTATACCAGCAATGTCGGTTCCGGCCTCAGCGAGAAGTGGAGCAAGCATTACCGCCCGTTGTTTGACGAACTGGGCACGTCCAACAATCCGGCAACGGGGCCCACCACCAAAGATTATCGGTGGCTGGCCCCGACTCTCGTCTGCGAGATTCGCTTCAAAGAGATAACACCAGGCGGCCAACTCAGGCATCCTGTGTTCCTGCGCGACCGGGACGACAAGCCGCCGCTTGAGTGCACGCGTGAGGTCCGGTCGCGAGCGCTCGATGAGGTCGCTGTCGAGCCCGAACCCATCGACAAAACCGTGCACGTAACTAATCGGGACAAGGTCTTCTGGCCCGATGACGGCTATACCAAGGGCGACATGATCGACTACTACGAGGCCGTCAGCCCCTGGCTGCTGCCGTGGTTGAAGGATCGTCCCATCGTTCTTACCCGTTATCCGGATGGCATCGACGGTAAGTCGTTCTACCAAAAGGACGCGCCCGAGTTCGTGCCCGACTGGATGCGCGTCGAAAAGATGTGGAGCGACGTCACCGAGCGTGAGATCAGTTATTTTGTTGTCGATGATGTCGAGTCGATTCTCTACATCGCCAACATGGCGAGCATACCGCTGCACCTCTACCACAGCCGCACCGCCAATCTTGAGCGTCCCGACTGGTGCGTACTGGATCTGGATCCGAAGGACGCGCCGTTTAGCGATGTACTCACGGTCGCGATCGCCATCCACGCGCTCTGCGACGAGATCGAAATGCCCAATTACGTCAAGACCTCGGGCTCAACCGGCCTGCATATTCTGCTGCCACTCGCGAATCAATTCACTTTCGATCAGTCCCGCATACTGGGCGAACTCCTGGCTCGCGTCATCGTCGCGCGCCTGCCGGAGATCTGCACGGTCACGCGCAACCCGGCCAAGCGCGAGGGCAAGGTCTACATCGACTATCTGCAAAATGGCTCCGGCAAATTGATCGCCGGTACCTATTGCGTGCGCCCGAAGCCCGGGGCACCGATCTCGATGCCCGTCAAGTGGAGCGAGGTCACAAAAAAGCTGAAGCCGGATTCCTTCACGATCAAGAACGGCATTCGCCGACTCAAGCGCATGAAGACAGACCCGGCGATCGAGGTACTCGATCAGCCCGTGAATCTGCTGAAAGTGCTCGAACATTTGACCGGGCTGGTCGTTGTCCCAAAATCGTCATCCTGACGATTCCTGGGAGTCGGTTCGCCAACAACCCTGTATGTTCTTGCAGAAGCGAGGCCGCAGAAAATGGCCGTGCATCCCCGCACATGCACGGGCTCCAATATCGAAGTACTCCTCGTAGTTGCGGCGCCGGAGGTCTTCGTCGAGCGAGGCGCGCGCTTCTGCGGCCAGGGCATCGGTGCGGGGACTCTCGATATGGAAGGGATAGAACGCTGCGCTGGTGTCCCAGATCGCAAGATGACGGTTGTCGGGGTCGAAATTCGGGTTGCCGATGTTGTTCACCGGGGTAGTCGCGGGAGCGGGCAATCACTCCGGTGCGCCGTGCTCGATCACCTTGATGACGATGTCGATACCCACTTTCTTCAGGTACGCCTTCACAACCTCGTATTGCGCCGACACGGTCGGCTCCGACTTGTGCCCAAACGCGCTGGTGCCGCGGCCACGCGTCAACGTAACCGTGCGTCGGCCGCTCGATATCATGGCGTCTTTGCGCCGAACTCACCGTTGCGCCGCGCCATCGTGCCAGGTGCAGGTCGAGCGACGCGATCCCGAACGGGGAGTCGATACCGAAACCGACGACCAGAGCGCACCGGCCCCCGAACCGCTACAGCGCGCCGCTCACCTGGGCACAGCGACTCAAACGCGTCTTCGAGATTGACATTACCCAGTGCCCGCATGGTGGTGGACCAACTGCGCGTGATCGCGGATGTCACCGACTCCGATGTCATCCGCAAGATCCTCAATCACATCCTGCAGCGTGCACCACCTCGCCAACCGCCCCGTCGCGCTAGTCGGCGCCTCACCGCCCCCGGTCACGTCGCGACATGAACCGCACGCCGAACATCCCTGGCCGATCCATTTCACCGGTTCCTGATCAGATCACCGTCATGCCAGATGCTGACCGTTTGCCCTGTCAGACTTGTGCCCTAGCCGCACTGCAGACCCCAACCTCCTGCGAGTGCCGTGCCGTACTCCCCAGCTTGCCGAATAGACCCGTTATTTTTCCCATCAGCTGTACCCCGAGAATGCCTCAAAATTAATTGCAAATATGACTGGAATAGATCGAGGAGGTTAGCAATCATTGCTGCCTTGATGCCTACATCCAACACAACATTACTCAGTGACGTCATGCTGGCCTTTGATCGTCGGCATATATGGCACCCATACACCTCCATGGTCGACCCATTGCCTGTTTACGCTGTGGAATCGGCGAATGGTGTACATATAAATCTGGCCGATGGCAATGAGTTGATTGACGGCATGTCCTCCTGGTGGGCGGCGATCCATGGCTACAACCATCCTGCACTCAACGACGCCATGAGTGTGCAGATGCAAAAGATGTCGCATGTGATGTTTGGTGGTTTCACGCATCAGCCCGCGATCGAGCTGGCGCAAAAACTCATTCGACTGTCGCCACCTTCTTTGACGAAACTGTTCTATTCAGACTCTGGCTCCGTTGCTGTCGAAGTCGCCATCAAGATGGCGTTGCAATATTGGTATGCGCTAGACAAACCTCAGAAGACCCGATTGTTAACCATACGATCTGGCTATCACGGTGATACCTTTGCCGCCATGTCAGTTTGTGATCCAGTTACCGGGATGCACGAAATGTTTACCGGTGCTTTGCCATCCCAATTGTTTGCTGAATCGCCCAAAAGCCGATTTGGTGACAAGTATGATCCAGCTGATCATCAGTCGATGGAGGTTTTGTTAGCCGAACACGCCGATGAAATAGCCGCTGTGATTTTGGAACCAGTCGTTCAGGGCGCCGGTGGCATGAGAATTTACTCGCCCGACTATTTAAAAGCAGTTCGGAATCTCTGTGATCAGTACGGCGCGCTGCTTATTTTTGATGAAATTGCGACAGGATTTGGACGTACCGGTGAAATGTTCGCTGCGGATCATGCAGGGGTTGAGCCCGACATTATGTGTGTAGGCAAGGCATTAACCGGAGGCTACCTGACACTCGCCGCAACGCTCGCTAGCGACAAGGTCAGTGATAGCATTGCCGAGCAGGGCTCGGGCACCTTCATGCATGGTCCGACGTATATGGGCAATCCCCTAGCCTGTGCGATTGCATCAGCGAATATCGAATTGCTCGAGAACAGTCCGTGGAAACAAACTATCAGTACCATCGAGGAGCAACTGGTCGCTGAACTTGCGGAAGCAATTGATTACCCATCCGTTAAAGATGTTCGGGTGCTTGGCGCAATCGGTGTTATTGAATGTTGCGAGAACGTTGACGTTGCAAAGCTGCAAAAGTTCTTCGTCTCAGAGGGTGTCTGGATAAGGCCTTTTCTCAATCTCATCTATATCATGCCGCCGTACATTATCGAATCAGATCAATTGACCCGCCTAACGACTGTGATGAGACGCGCGGCTTCGATGTGAATCCGTTGCAACCATGAAGAAGTTTCAGTTTATAGAAGATGAGCTCATTCGTCGTGACGAGCAACATCAGCGGCGTGTTCTTCGAAACCTGTCTCCCATTTCACCCGGTGTTGTACAGGTCGGCAATCAGCAGATGACTAATTTTTCATCTAATGATTATTTGGGTCTTGCGATGCATCCGTTGCTGCGGGAGCGTGCTGCGAAATATTCGAATCAGTATGGTGCGGGCTCGACATCATCCAGATTAGTCAGCGGCGCTTTTGATTGCATAGCAGATTTGGAGCAGAAACTAGCGGCTCTAAAAGGTTCTGAATCTACCCTAACCATGAATACCGGATATCAGGCCAACCTCACATTAATTCCCGCACTGACTCACTCGAATTCGGTTGTATTTTCAGACGCACTCAATCACAACAGCATTATCCAGGGTATCAAGCTCGCGCAGTGCGGGAAAATGATCTATGAGCACAACAACCTTGATCATCTGGAGAAGCTGCTAGCTGCCCAGTCGGCTGACTGCCACAAGGTCGTCGTCACAGAGTCTGTGTTCAGTATGGATGGCGATAAGACCGACATTGATCACTTAAAAAACATCACCGACCAGCATGATGCGCTGCTAATTGTTGATGAGGCTCATGCCACGGGCTTATATGGAGAGCGGGGTATGGGGCTCACTGTCGGCAAAAACATTGATGTCACCATGGGCACATTTGGTAAAGCGCTTGGAGTATTTGGCGCCTATGTAGCCACAAGCTATCGGATCCGGGATTACCTAATCAACTGCTGTCCGGGTGTGATTTATTCGACGGCGTTACCTCCGGCTGTTATTGGTGCTGTTGATGCCGCGCTGGAACTGGTCCCAGGCATGGATGAAGATCGGCAGCGCTTACAGGAGATGGCTGAATACGTCCGGCAAGAACTTCAACAATTGGGTTTTGATACGGGGGTTTCCTGCACTCAAATAATACCTGTACTGTTAAACGATGAAACCAGAACACTACAGATGAGTGCGCAGTTGGAATCTGCAGGCCTGCTTGCGACGGCGATCAGACCACCGACGGTTCCACCCGGTGGGTCAAGAATCAGGCTTGCCTTATCATCCGCGCACACAGATTCCCAAATTGAACAGCTCGTTAATGCATTAAAGAAAGTTAGTTAATTCCTGTCCCAGAACTCGTTCTGGGGCGGGCACTGGCGTGCGGTGCAGGGATGCACCGCCATTTTTCCGCAGGCCTCTTTATCTCTAGAGAATGCGAGGTTTGTTTACAAAAAGGACCCCCAGGAATTGTCAGGATGACCATTTTGGGACAGGAACTAGATAGTCATGGAGTTTCCGAAGACCTTCTTTGTGACAGGCACCAGTACTGATATAGGTAAGACTATGGTGTCCGCTGTGCTTGTTGCAGGTTTAAAGGCGCACTACTGGAAGCCAGTTCAAACCGGCAACATCGAGCCTGGCGATACCGATTGGATCAAATCGCATACCGGATTTGATGATCAATATTTTCACCCGGAGACCTATAGCTTTCGAGAACCCTTGTCTCCGCATCTAGCGGCGGAACTAGAAGGTGCCCAAATTGATATGAGTGCCTTTGAGCTCCCTGAAGTTTCGGGGTCGCTGGTAGTCGAAGGGGCAGGTGGGCTTTTGGTGCCGCTAAACGACCAACATCTCATGATCGATTTGATAGCTCAATTGCAACTTCCAGTGTTGCTCGTTGCCGATAGTGGGCTCGGCACGATCAATCACACGCTGCTATCTCTCAATGAACTTTCGAAAAAGCAATTGGAAGTTATTGGGGTCGTCTTGAATGGACCGAAAAACCCGGAAAACAAAAAGGCCATTGAGTCATTCAGTGACGTCAAGGTAGTAGGGGAGCTGCAACCGCTGACGGATCTTTCCGCCGCAGGTTTGCGATCGGCTTTCGCGGCAAGTTTCCCTTAAGCAGAGTCTGCACCTGAATCGGTAAGGGAACCGGTACTAACCATCAAGGTCACTTGCTGGGTCATGACAGTTTGACCATCTTCCCGCATCACCGTGTCCGCCAGCACAATAATCCCACGATCGGTTTTAGATTCCGAAGCTTTGTTGCTGATGCATTCCGTGTGGTAAATCAATAAGTCCGTCGCCCGTGCGGGTTGGCTCAATCGAATCTTGTCTTTGCCGAGCATTGCCATGGTCTGGATTCTATCTTCATGATCAAAAAACAGGCGCGTGCAAATAGCGAAAATATGCAGCGAGGATGCAACGAGTCCACCGAACACCGATTCGGTTGCAGCGGCTTCATCTATATGAAATGGCTGAGGGTCCCAGGCTTTAGCGAAAGTCACGACTTCCTCAGTCGTTAGCTGCCAGCGGCCAATTTCTGAACTATAGCCAACCGGCAGGTCTTCCAAAAAGTGCATGCTAGTAAGTCGAAATACCCAGATCAGTCAAGAGCTGTTGATCAACATCCTGCCCCGGGTTGGCAGTCGTTAGCAATTTGTCGCCGCCAAATATGGAATTGGCACCTGCCAGAAAACACAGGCTTTGTGCTTCGCGGCTCATTGACGTGCGACCGGCTGACAAACGTACCCAGGATTTCGGCATCATGATCCGAGCAATCGCAATGGTTCTAACGAACTCAAAATCGTCGAGATCCTCTACGTCGGCCATTGGCGTGCCTTCGACCTTGACCAACATGTTAATCGGCACTGATTCCGGGTGAGTAGGTAGGTTAGCAAGCTCAATGAGTAGATTGGCTCTATCAACGCGAGCCTCACCCATACCCACGATACCGCCAGAACAGACACTAATGCCGGCATTTCGAACGTTAGATAAGGTATTTAATCGATCATCATAGGTTCGAGTACTGATTATTTCGCCGTAAAACTCCGGCGAGGTATCCAGATTGTGGTTGTAGTAATCAAGTCCAGCTTCAGAGAGTCGTCCTGCCTGCTTCGCGGACAACATGCCAAGCGTCACGCAGGTTTCCATGCCGAGCTCCCGTACACCTTCGATCATCGGCACCATTTGCTCAACCTGTCTTTCGGTAGGGCTACGCCAGGCGGCGCCCATACAGAATCTGCTCGCACCCTGAACCTTGGCGGCTTCGGCGGCGGTCAGAACCTCCTCGATGGGCAGGAGTCCATGCGTATCAAGGCCTGTGTCGTAGTGCACGCTTTGAGGGCAGTATTTACAGTCTTCGGGACAACCACCGGTTTTGACGGACAGTAGCGTCGCGATCTGAACTTTATTGGGGTCGAATTCTTGTCGATGAAGCGACTGAGCCTGATAGATCAGGTCATTAAACGGAGTATTGAACAGATCCAGCACTTCGGCTGTTTGCCAGTTGTGTCGTAATCCATCAGTTATTTCGGCTGCAGATGAGCTCAAGGTGATCCCCTGTAATTCGTGTTGCCATACTACTTTGCATCGCCACAAACTAAATGCGGCTGTGTCCTGATTCGATCGGGTAGGAGTCAGCGAAATGGTCCCTGAGGGCTGAGACGAGAGCCGCTTCCAGATCACCTCACCGTCATGTCAGATGCTAACCCCTTGCCCTGTCAGACTTGTGCCCAAGCCGCACCGCAGACCCCAACCTAATGCGAGCGCCGTGCCAGACCATACTCTCCCAGCTTGCCGAATAAATCCTTTATTTTTCCTATCCGCGCACGATTAGCGACGCGTGAGGGAGCATCGCAAAAACAGGGCACTTCGCGCAGACGTCCGCGTGACCAACTTCCATGACAAGCATCATAATATAGGAGTAGCTCAGTCGGCGTTACCAAATCAGGATTCGCCTGTTTCCCGATGTTCATGGCGAGCTTGTTCTCTATCTCCGGATAATAAACCGTCGACACCAGCTCGTAGGGCGGCGCCAGACGACATGTTCCATGTCCTGGATAGATCGAGTAGTTCTTGGCATGGGCATCGTTGTTACCGATCAGCAAATTGAAGATGACAGCATCCAGACCCACAGCCCACCAGCAAGGGTCATACAGACGTCTCGTTGGCGACGACCCCATCCCTAGTCCACGAGCTTATGGCCGCATAACGCGCCGGCCAGGAAAAAAGAGAACCGGTCAGGCTGGCTTCTTGGTCTCCGCGATCGGCTCTGCACCGAAACTCACGATCATCTCGCGGACTTCCTCGCGCATACGCTCAAGCTCTGCTTCATCGGTGCCCCGCATCACGAGGTTCGTGCCAAAGCCATCCTTCTGATAGAACGGATAACTGCCAAGATCGACATCCGGATACCGCGACTGGATTTCTTCGAGCTCCCGGGCGACCTGGCTCTCACCGAGATAGGCACCAATCGAACGGGACCGCACCGGGTCGCCGCCGCCGAGACGCTCCCGGGTCAGCGTGCTGGTCATCGCCTGCATCACCATGGGCACGCCAGCCATGACCAGAACATTGCCAATCTGGAAGCCTTGCGGTCCATTCGTGGGGTTGTCGATGAGCGTCGCACCCTCAGGTGTCCGCGCCATGCGCAGTCGCATTTCCATAACCTCCGGCGGTGCCTCGCGCTGCCGGATGGTCTCTGCAATGACCGGATGCTGAACAATGCCGACACCAAACGCCTTCGCAATGCTGTCGGCTGTGATGTCATCGTGAGTGGGACCGATGCCACCCGTTGTGAACACCCAGTCGAATTTCTCCCGACACTCGTTCACCGTCGCAACTATTGTGGCCTCAACGTCCGGGATGACCCGCGCTTCGACGATCCTGACGCCGATCTCATTCAATGTACGCGCGAGATGAGCAAGGTTTGTATCCTGGGTCCGACCCGACAGAATCTCGTTACCAATGATGATGACGCAGCTGGTGACAACGGGCGATCTAGGCATTTGCTCTCCTTTGACGTCTTTTGACTAGGGTTATTTCTGCACGATTAGCAATCCGTCGTGCTGATTTCACTTTTGATTTCAGTCCGATTTCAGTCTGAGCGCGAATGGCTGAGATAGGACTCAAGGTTTTTGCCGGGCTCGGGTTCGAACAGGTCTTCAAGCAGCACCTCGTCTGACATCAGGTCCACGCGAAAGACGCGGAAGTCCTTGCGCATTTCACACCAGGCCCCGAGGGTCCACTTGTTGCCCCAGAACGACAGAATGAGTGGCCAGATCATGCGACACGTCTGCTCGCCCGACAACGAATCATAGCGCGTGCGGACTTTTCGATGACTGTCAGTTGCCCTGCGCAGCAGTTCTAGCCGATTGCGCATCGCCGCGCTGAGTTGATAACCGGGGACCTCGAACCCTGAGATCTCGGTCTCCCGACGCATGTCTTCCGGCAGCACCGACTCGATCTTGCGCATCGCCGTGACCGCAACCTCCCTCAGCGTCGTGTCAGCCCAGGCCCGCACCATGCGCGCGCCAATCGACAGTGCTTGCAGTTCCTCACGGTTGAACATGAGCGGCGGCAGTCGATATTCATCACGCAACAGATAACCGACACCCGCTTCGCCGTCGATGGGAATGCCGGACCCCATCAGATCGCTGATATCGCGGTAGATTGTTCGCTCAGATACCTCGAGCGCTTCGCCGAGTTGGGGCGCGGTCATCACGCGACCTTCCTGCAGGAGCAACATCAGTTGAAACAGACGGTCTGCCCGGCGCACGCCCGCCTCAGACCTGCAGCAGGGTCGGTTGCATCGCAATGATGTACGTACGCGACAAGCCGTCGCGTCTCCCCGCATGCAAGTCGATGTACTGCGGATCCGCACCCATGCTGAAGAAGTAATGCAGCGACGGGTAGGATGCAATCCCGACACTGTCCCAACGACCGTCGCCGATCAGCGTCGGACCGGTCTTCTGTGCCGAATAGATGACCCGCAGTCCAAATTGCCGGCCAAGACTGCCGCCCGTTAAATTGTTCCCGCCAGCGATATAGGCGTCGTGTTTGGCTTTGCCCGCTGCGCCCGCGTACTGCAGCAAATTCAGCATGTAAACGGGACTATTGTGGCCGAAGCCCGGATCGTCGAGCAGCGCACTTGCGGCGGCAAGGGTCATCTGCGTGTGATGATTTCCGATAAACGCATGGTCGGGGCAAGCCGCCAGCGCGTCGACGTTCCACTCGCGGATGTTTCCCCGGGGATTGACCGGTTTTTCTAGGTCGAATCCGGGCATCCACCGGGTCGAAACCGGTATCAGGTATTGATCGGCGAACGCTTGCACCCGATCTGCTGACGCTTCGGCAAGCGCATCGCTGGTCGCCATGGTGTAGAAGGCTGCCGGACTCGGATACCGCACGATCGCCGCGGCCTGAAACGCGCGTTCACCCATTACCGTGTGGGCAACGGGCGCGCTCATCACCACCGACGCACCCACCCCCGCGAGGATCTCGCGCATGCGGCGTGCGTATGAGCGATTCGCGTCCTCGCCGTCGTCATGGAAGCGAAATGTGTTGAGCATCCAGAAGGGCGCGTCGTGCCAATCGTTGTCCGCCGCCGGGCCCGCGAACGCTTCAATGTTGCCCACATTCGGTGAAAAGAGATGAATAGCCGTCACGGGAATCTCGAAGCCAGTGTGTGACAGACAGAAAGCCACAACCCCACACTCCTGACAAGATGCTGTCAGTAGGGGTTGGGTAGACTCTCCTCGAAATCCGGCTACATGCCTACAACGCGGACCACAACGTTCTGCCATTTCCACTACTGAAGACCAACCAATTCCTACCAATGAGGGGACAACATGAACACGGCCAATGCCCGCGACTTCATCGAAGAGCACGGCAATGCACTGCACCCGGCTGAATTGTCAGTGCTCATGGACGACGGCGACCCGGCGGCGGTCGTCGACGCACTCAAGGGCTTCCAGAACCCGGACGGCGGCTTTGGTCACGGGCTGGAATCGGATCTGCGCACCAGCGCCTCATCCGTGCTCGCCACCATCGTCGCGCTACAGCGCCGGACGCGGCGCTCGTCGGCGACGCGATGCGCTATTTGCTCGAAAGCTATGAACACCAGAACTGGCCGCTCATCCATGCCGGCTGCAACGACGCCCCACATGCATCCTGGTGGACCTATCGAGGCAACTGGTCGTGCGTCGGCATGGACGACAGCGGCGTGCCGGACCTCATCGCCAACCCAGGCGCCGAGATTCTCGGTTACCTGTTCCAGCACGACGGCGGCCCCCCTCCTCGGATTTATCCAGACCATCATGGACCCGGCACTCAACCGGCTGTCCGCCCCGCTCGAGATGCATGACCTGCAGTGCTACGTGCGCTTGTTTGAATCGCCATCGCTTCCCGGTGCCGCTCGTGACGCGATGCTGCCGCTGTTGCTCGCGCACGCCTGTGACCTGGTGCGCATTGCCGCGCCAGACTGGGACGAGTACGCGCTCATGCCGCTGCACGTCATCTCCGGCCCGGACTCGATGTTCATGGGTTTCTTCGGCGAGGCGGTCGCTGCCAACTTCGAGTGGCTGTCCGCTCAACAATGCACCGACGGCAGTTGGGCACCAAGCTGGTCCTGGGGCGGCAGCTTTCCCAGCACCTGGGAGGTCGTGGAGTACGAAATTCGCGCAACCCTCACGCTCGACGTCCTGCAAAAACTGAAGCAGTTTTCCCGGCTGTGACGGTTGCGCACGCCAAAACGGCTTGATGCGACGCGCTGCGCTTGATCCGTTCGAGGCAGCAAGTTATACAAGCGGGCCCGACCGCTGCGGACCCGGCAACGAACCCCGGTCGATGTCACCCACCACCTGTAATGATGAGCAAACTGAACCGATGAAGACAGCCGCTGAAGAGCTTGATCACATTCACATCCGCGGCGCTTCCGAGCACAACCTGCAATCCATCGAAGTACGAATCCCGAAGCGCAAGCTCGTTGTGCTGACCGGTGTTTCCGGCTCCGGCAAATCATCCCTCGCGTTTGACACGCTCTATGCCGAGGGCCAGCGCCGGTACGTTGAGTCCCTCTCGGCCTACGCCCGTCAATTCCTCGGGCAGATGGAGAAGCCGAAGTACGACATGATTCGCGGGCTGTCGCCGACGATCTCTATTGAGCAGAAGACAACCAGCCGCAATCCCCGCTCAACAGTCGGCACGATTACCGAAATCTCCGATTACCTGCGCGTGCTCTTCGCCCGTGTCGGCGAGCAGTTCTGTCACCTGTGCGACCAACCCGTCGAGAGTCAGTCACCCCAGCAGATCACGCGGGTGCTGCTCAGCCAGCCCGAGGGCTCGCGCCTGCATCTGCTGGTGTCGCTGCTCGTTAATCGCAAGGGCGAACACCGCGACCTGATTGAAGACGCACGGGCGCAGGGTTACGTACGCTTGCGCGTGGACGGCGAGATCGTGCGCACGGACGAGATAGAGTTTCTCGACAAGCGCAAGAAGCACACGGTCGAAGCGGTGATTGACCGACTGACCGTACGACCAGACATCGAGGAACGCCTGACCGAGTCGGTCGAAGCCGCCCTCAAACTCGGCGACGGCGCTCTGATCGCGGCGACCGCAAACGGCGATCAAATCTTCTCTGAACACATGGCGTGCGGTCACTGCGGCGTCTCTTTCCCGACGCTGACGCCCCAGACATTCTCTTTCAACAGTCCCCAGGGCATGTGTCACGATTGCAACGGCCTTGGCACGCAGGTCGCCTTCGACCCCGGCCTCATGATTCCTGACCCTGACCTGTCGATTAACGACGGCGCTTTGAAGCCGGTCGGGCCGCTCGACCCTGAGCGCACCTCCATGACCGCGATTTTCCACCGCCAGATGATGAAACACCTGAAGGTCCCGGTTACCAGACCATGGCGAAAACTAACCGCAAAACAACAAACGGTCGTACTGCAGGGGACTGGCGAGAAGCGCTACTCGATCAACTGGGGCAACCACGGAACACACATGTCCCGTTACGAGGGGTTGACCAACCGCCTGATGCGACGCTTTCGCAACACACGTTCGGAGGGCATGAAGCGCTGGTATTCCCAGTACCTTGCCAATTCACCCTGCCCGGGTTGCCACGGCGTCCGCCTGCGTGCCGAGAGCGCTGCCGTGAGGGTGGCGAACCGCAGCATCGTCGACATTTCCGCCTGCACGATCGAGGCTTCCCACGACTTTTTCTCCCATCTCGACCTGCCGGGTGCCGCGGGCGAAATCGCGACCGAGATATTGAAAGAGATCTGCAGCCGCCTCAATTTCCTGGTGTCCGTCGGACTTTCGTACCTGTCGCTGGACCGGTTGGGACCCACCCTGTCGGGTGGTGAGTCCCAGCGGATTCGCCTCGCCAGTCAGGTCGGCAGCGAACTGTCTGGCGTCATCTACATCCTCGACGAACCCAGCATCGGCTTGCACCAGCGCGATAATCAGAAGCTGCTCGACACACTTTGCCGGATGCGCGACATCGGCAATACCGTCATCGTCGTGGAGCATGACGAGGAGACCATTCGCACCGCTGACCACGTCATAGACTTCGGACCCGGTGCCGGTATTCGTGGGGGGCACATCGTGCACGCGGGGACCGTATCGGCGCTGCTTAAGAACCGCAAGTCCCTGACCGCCGATTACCTGTCTGGACGCGCGGACGTCGAATGGTCACCGGTTCGCCGGGACGCCATGGGCCATATCGAGGTCATCGGGGCGACCGCGAATAATCTGAAGTCCATCGACGTTGCCTTTCCGATCGGTGTTCTGACCGCCGTGACAGGCGTCTCCGGCGCTGGCAAGTCAACACTCGTGAACGACATTCTGCACCCTGCCATGGCGCGTTACTTCCACAACTCAACCCGGCAGGTGGGCGCGCACCAGCGGATCACGGGGCTTGACCAACTGGACAAGGTGGTTGCCATTGACCAGCGTCCGATTGGAAGAACACCGCGCAGCAATCCCGTCACGTACATCAAGGTGTTCGACGACATCCGACAGTTTTTCTCCCAGCTCCCGGGGTCGCGCATGCGCGGTTACAAGCCCGGTCGATTCTCGTTCAACGTCAAGGGCGGACGCTGCGAAGCATGCCAGGGCGATGGCGTGCGCAAGATCGAAATGCACTTCTTGTCTGACGTGTACGTCAAGTGCGAGGAGTGCCAGGGACGCCGCTTCAACGATGCGACCCTTGAGGTCCGCTACAAGGGTAAGTCCATCGCAGATATATTGGGCATGACCGTGGCTGAAGCGATCGTGCACTTCTCGGAGCACCACAAGATTCTCGTCAAACTGCAGCTCTTGATGGACGTCGGCCTTGACTACCTGCATCTCGGACAGCCCTCGTCGACCCTTTCCGGCGGTGAAGCGCAGCGCATCAAGCTGGCGCGGGAGCTGTCGAAAGTCGCGACCGGCAAGACGTTTTACATTCTGGATGAGCCGACGACCGGCCTGCACTTTGATGACGTGCGCAAGCTGCTCATCGTGTTAGAGCGACTGGTCGATGCCGGCAATACCGTGACCGTAATCGAGCACAACCTGGATGTCGTCAAGACGGCCGACTGGGTGATCGACATTGGCCCCAACGGTGGCCCGGCCGGCGGCGAGATTATCGCGACAGGGACACCCGAAGAGGTCGCGGGTGTGGCCACATCAGAAACAGGACGCTACCTCGTCGACATGCTCGCCAAGAGACAGCCAACCAGTGCTCGCCGCAAGTCAGCCTCGCAATCGGCGTAACGGCCGCACCGCTTTGCACCCGGCGACTTGAGTCTCACTGCACCTGACCGCTGATCGCCCTGATCTCGGGCTTGCGCATGAGCGCCTGAATTTTCGGGTTTTTCGACAGGGCATCGAAATCAAGTGCTTGAACTGCCCTCATCACCTCAGGATCTGCCAAGACGGCTCGCATCTGCGGGTCTGACTGCAACTTCATGATGCTTCCCGACATCTCGGTGTTGCTCATGATCCCCGACGTCAGCGCATCAATCGCTTCTCCCGCACCGGCCGAAACAGCCGAGGTGACGCTGGACAATGAAGCGCCATCGGCCGCAGATGCGCTTGCCGCCGACCCGATCGCGCTGACTTTTGCAGCCGGAAGCTGGATCGTGCCGAGGGATTCAGTGCGGATGGTGTATACGCCGTCTGACAGGGAAACAACGTCACCCCATATGCGACTGCCGTCGGCGAGCGTAATGGCCTTTGACCCGGCGAGGGCCGAGGCCGGGAACGACAAGCCCGCCGCCAGACCGACGACAACGGCAAATGCCAACCGCCGGACTCGCGACAAACCGGTCGCTGAAGAGCACATTGATCGGGTCGCACAAAACAACCTCAGGAACGCCGTACCGCCCGGCATTGGATGCGTCTTGAGAAACGACATGGTTGCTCCGATTAACTGAAGTATGTGCACGATCAACTTCGCATTCTGGTGCCAACAGCGGGACATCACAACCCGTCCTGACCGGCGTGGCAGAGCGGACGACAAGCCGCCGCGGGCCATGAAATGTTAAGGTGCCGCACCGACCCGACAAGTGAAAACACATGGCCGATTACGACCCTGCCAACGTCTCAATCCGGCAGGCTGCGACTGTCATGCTGGTGGATGACCGCCCAGGGCTCGAAATCCTCATGATGGAACGCCACGCCAATACGGTGTTCGCGGGCGGCATGTGGGTCTTTCCGGGTGGCTCGGTCGACCCCGGCGACGACCCCGCTCGCTACGAATCTATCACGGCCAAACGCTCTGACCACGAAGCCAGCGAGTTGATGGGGCTGCCGCACGGGGGCCTCACGTATTACGTGACCGCGATCCGCGAGGCTTTCGAAGAGGCTGGCATTCTGCTCGCCGTCGACCGCAAGTCCGGCGAGCCATTGACGCTGACTGACCCGTCGACCATCGATCGCTTCCAGGCCCACCGCGACGCGCTCAACGACGGCAGTATCGAGCTGCACGACATCCTCGGACAGGAAGACCTGATGCTCGACGGCGCGGCCATGCACTACATTGCGCGCTGGATCACCCCGCTTGGACCGCCGCGGCGTTTTGACGCACGGTTCTTTATCGCGCGTATTCCGCGCGGCCAGACACCAAGCCACGACGACTCCGAGCTGGTTCATTCAAGCTGGCTTTCGCCACCGACAATCCTCGAGCGTTTTGATGCCGAGGACATGGTGCTGATGAGCCCCACACTCCGCATGATCCGCAGCCTTGCCGCATTCGACGGCACCGATGCCGTCATTGCCTCGGCGGCGGCCAACCTCTCCGACCACCGGGCCCGCGTCCGCGAAGATAGCGAAATCGTGTTTCCCGGCGACGACGGTTACGAAGACGGCACCGACAAGGTGGAGAGCGGTTGGGTGCGCCTGCGTCCAGTCTAGCGAGTTCCTGTCCCAGGGCTCAGTTCTGGGACAGGAACTCGCGTGCGGTGCAGGGATGCACCGCCATTTTCTATAAGAAAATGCGAGGTTTGCTTGCAAACCGACTCCCAAGAATTGCCTTGGATGACAATTTTGGGACAAGAAGCAGAAGTTCCTGTTCCAGAACTCTGTTCTGGGACAGAAGCGAGCCGCCGATTGGTTCTAAAGCAGTCTTCCGCGGGGTGGACGCATCTTGCTGTACCAACCCCGGCCGTTGCAGAGATGATGGATAAAGAGTGAATGAATAGTGGAGGGCTGTGCTAACATGGCTCGGCAAATCCGGCGACGAAGCGAATTTACCCGCCCATGTCCTCATATCCGATCCGACAGATACCACATAATGCGCTCTTCGCATTGTGTCTTGGCGCACTTCTGACACTGCCCCAATGGTCGAGCGCAAATCCGATTCTTGGTCCCTCGGCCGACACCCGCGTCCCGGACTTCGCCGCGCTGACTGACGTCAGTCAGCGCAAACAACAATTCTTCAGCTATCTGCTGCCCGTCATTCGCGAGATCAACGCCAACATCCTCCGTCGGCGGCAGACGCTCTACGTCATCGCCGACAAACTCAGCGCCAGTGAACCAATCGATCAGGCTGAAGCCGAGACGTTCCTCGCCATCGCCCGGCACTTCCGTTATCGGGCGCGCGACGTAACTCCAAGCGACGTAGCAAAACTGCTCGCACGGGTCGACGTGGTCCCACCCTCGCTGGTGCTCGCCCAGGCTGCCAATGAGTCCGCCTGGGGCACCTCGCGCTTTGCCCGCATCGGCAACAACTACTTTGGCATGTGGTGCTATTCGGTCGGTTGCGGCGTGACCCCGCGCGCACGGCCTGAAGGCCATACCTACGAGGTCGCCGCGTATCCATCCGTGGGCGCGAGTGTCGCGAGCTACGTGCGCAACATCAACACCAACCGGGCTTATGTGGAATTGCGCGACATTCGCGCCCGTATTCGCAACGACAACCTCGAGCCGAACGGCGTTGAACTCGCCGAGGGCTTGATGCGTTACTCCCAACGTGGGCGCGCGTATGTTCAGGAGATCCAGGCGCTGATTCTGGGCAACGACCTTCACCGCCTGACGCCCACCGTCAGCGTCACGCAGATCTGAGGCGAGTATTACCGGAAAGTCCCTGAGGTCACGACGCTCTCCCGTCTGTCGACTCGCCGGTTATTCGTCTTGTCGACGGGACCTGCGCTGTAACGACTCGCTCTCTATCCCTGCCGCCTCTCTCGCCCCTCGCACGCCCCAGCGCGTATGGTCCCGACGTCACGTCAGGGTTATCCGCCCTTATGGGGCGACCCGACCGAGCAGCTCATACATGGTGAGCCGATCAGGGCCGCGCTGAATGCGCACCGTGGCATTCCGCCGCCGTCCCCGCAAAACATATCGCAGCAAGGCCGCACGAACACGCCAGTCCTTCATAAACGCCCCAGGTGGTGCCAGGAGATTGAAGCTCCTCATCGCGCTCCGAATCACGCTGATCTCATTGCGCGCAGCCGCACTTGCAGCATCCGCGACTATATTGCGCAACCATCGCCCGATTGACCGGGCTTTCTCTGGCTCACCCTTGATCACCGCAGAAGCCCGCGTGATGCCACGCTGATCATCCGCAAGGCTCGCGTCCCAAACCGGCCGCACCTCATCCCGAACGCGGCGCGCCATCTCGTCGGTCCTCAGCCGAGAATCAGATACGTCGCTCAGAACATCACTCAGGATCTTTGCTTGGAGCATCCCGGTGCTGCAGCCACGACCGTATAGCGGATTGGTCCGGATGCGCGCGTCACCTATCGCATGAAAGCCAAGCGGCATCACTGAATCGGCCGCCGGTTCGCGCCACACCGCAAAGATGTCACCCATGCCTGCTGGCACCGTTACCGGGTTGCCCCGCTGTAGCCACTGTGCGAGTCCTGGAATCGTCGCACAGATGCGATCGAATTCGTCCGCATCCCTGACCGCCTCGCGCAAACCGGTCTCGCCCATCGGGAGACAAAGAATGATCGAAAAGTGGCCCCGTTCGGCCGCAAACGTGCCGAACTTCAGGTAGCCGAGATCGCCGTTGCCTGGTAGTTCACCGCGCGGCGGTTCGGCCTCGCCATCAGCCAATTGGTAGTGCCGCGTGTAGTAGACGATCTCGGCATCATGCCGCTCTTCGTTCAGGCTGACGTCCAGGTCGCTTAACCAGCGTGGATACTGACTGTTCCTGCCACTCGCATCGACCACAACATCAGCCGTCAACGGTTCCCCATCCAACTCAACGCCGGTAACGCGTGCAGACACGTTGGCAGGGATGCTTGCATCGCTCAGCAGCCCGGTAACCCTGCCGTGCAGGATCTTGACGCCCGCGAGACCCGCAACGTAGGTGTGCAGGACGTTCTCCACCGTCGCCCGTCGGCAGGACATCATCCACAGTTCTTCGTCGCCGGGCGCAGGCGTGTACGACGCACGCAATTTGGGCGTGATCAGGTCTTCGAACGAGACCCGGCGGGCATCGGCTTCGAACAATCGCTCGAGCAGGTCCGGATGATCTTGTTCGATCAATCGGCACATCAATCCGAGAAACGCATGTGGATGACGAAACTGTCCCGCACCATCACGATCCCACGTGAAGAATGCATCGACCGGGTCGCCGGTCGGGGGGCCGGCATCACGCTCGACGATCGTGACCTCGAACCGGGCCTTTGCAAGGTACATCGCAGCGCCCAGACCGGCGATGCCCGCACCGATCACCACCACGTGTTCGCTCAATCAGATTCCCGAATGAAAAACAGCAGACGCCAAAGCGTCGCTGCAACCAGCGCGTGATCGATCTCGCCCGAGACCAACATCTCCGGCACCTGGTGCATCGGAATCAACTGCACATCCGTCCGCTCCGTCGCCGTGTTCGCGATGTCCGCCACCCGCTCGACGCCCCGCGCAACGAAGGTGTGCAGATGATTGGGGTGAATCGCGGGATTAGGGTTCAGCACGCCGAGAGACTCGATGTCATTCGCCAGGTACCCCGTCTCCTCCAGGCACTCGCGGGCGGCTGCAACCGCAGGCTCTTCACCTGAATCGACAAGGCCGCCTGGAATCTCGAGGGTGATCTTCTCGGAACCGTGGCGGAACTGACGAATGCACACGATCTCGTTGTTCTCGGTAATCGGAACAAGATTGACCCACTCGCCCGAATTGACCAGAAAGAACGAGAGCTCAGAAGCGTCGACCGGCGAGACCGATCTCGTCTGGTGCACCGTGAACACGCGGCAGTCTGCGATCTGCTCGCTACCCTTGCGCGACCACGCCTTGACGTCAGTCATCGGCCGTTACTGTTTCGGCGACAGTTGAACCAGCACACCGTGCGCAGATTTCGGGTGGATGAACACCTGCGGTCCGCCAACACCGATCAGCACAACACCCTGCTCCTGCAATGACTTGACCGTCGCGTCAATGTCGTCGACTTCAAGCGCGACCGTGTGGATGCCCTCGCCTCGGCCCTCCACCGCTTTGCCGACGGCCGAATCAGCGCCAGTCGGTGCCACAACTTCGAGAAACCCACCATTGTCGAACGGAAAAAACGCCTGTTTGATACCCAACGCCTCGGACTCGGCGGTACGCTCAAGCGTCATACCGAGCTTGTCGCGATAAGTTGCGATGCCCTCGTCAATGTCCTTGACCCGCACAACAATATGATCAACTCCGGTAATTGCCATCTGATACTCCCTCGAGGATGTTCAATCCCGCGGAATGCGGGACAAATGATTCCCGCCTTGTGCGGGTGCTCGCAACCCCGCAGTCGCGGCGCCGCTTGTTTGTACTTGTCCCAGGGCCGCGCCCGAGACAAGTATTGTCAACTCAAACCGTCAACCGCGATGCCAGCGCCTTGGACCGCCCGCGCGGCATCCGACGCAAGAAAGCCGATGACCTCGGCGAGGTCGGCAGTGGGCACCCAGGACGCGTGGTCCGCATCAGGCATGCCCTGGCGGTTGCGCGGCGTGTCGATCGTGCCCGGCAGGATGCAGTTGACGTTGATGCCATTTCCGCGCAATTCGAGCGCCATGCTCTCGGTCAGCCGCATGACGGCTGCCTTGGTGGCTGTGTACACGCCCATGTGCGCGGCACCCGCCGTCGCCGCACGGGCCGCAACATTGATGATCTTGCCACTAGCCGCCGCAATCATGCCGGGCACGATGCCGGCAGACATGTTCATGATCGAACGGGTGTTCAGGTTGAAAAGGAAATCCCAGGTTTCATCAGACGTCGAATGGACCGGGTCACCCATCATGAAGCCACCGGCAATGTTTGCGAGGACGTCAACCTGGCCCACTTGGGCCAGGATCTCCTTGCAGCACGCCGCGCAGTTGTCTCGAACCGTGAGATCAACGGCGCGATAGATGTGCCCACTACCTGACGCCGACACCGCGTCACCAAACGCCTGCGCCAACAGCTCATCCGAGTAGTCGAGACACACAAGCCGCGCCCCCCGGTCGATGAAGTGTTGCGTTGTCGCTTGCCCAAGTGCGCCGGCAGCCCCGGTAACCATTACTACTTTGCCATCAAACACTCATCAACCCCCTTCGAAACTGCCCATGCCAATAGACCGGCCGGAACGGCTGCTAGCTCAAGCAAATCCGGTGCCAGACAAATCCAATCCGGTACCAAAGACCAATCCGGTGCCAAAGACGCTGGATGCTAATGACTTTGGGCAGTGAATACAATTTCACCACGTACGCGCGCACACGAGCGCGCCTCCAATCCGCTTCTGCAAGTGAACACTTGCCGTCACGTTCTGAGTCAGCCGGTCGGGCGAAATTCACCCGCCCCGTCAATGGTGACAGCGACGCCGCAGAACTCCTGGTGGGTCATGGCCTCAAGGAGCGCCGCATCCGCGCAATTGGCAAAGGTGCGTGTGCCGTCCGGCGTCAGGCACGACGCATGAGCGACCACCGGTCGACCATCACCGAACATCACGGTGTAGGACTCGATGTTGGCAGAGCCCGCGTGATCAACGACGGACGCACGTTTAAACGTGCGGTCCACTTCTGGCTGCACGTCTTCGTACTGAAAGTCGCGCTCAGGCTCATCCGTTGAATAAATGCCGATCGCGTGTTTCGTGAGATAGCCACCATTGGCCGTTACCAGGCCACAACTCGACGGCGTCTGCCGACAGAGTTCCACCGTTCGCGCCATGCTGTGCATCACGTAATTGTTGAGCGGCCCGCCACCAAACGTCAGCCCGCCGGTCACCGTAAGGTCGCGGTCCTCGGGGATCCCGAGTTCATGGGCAGCCACTTGCACGGCTGATGGAAAGCAGCTGTAGAGATCAATGTGAGCGATCTGGTCAACGGACAGATCGACCATGTCGAGCACGCGCGCTCCGGCAAGCCTGATCGCCGGCGAAGTGTGGAGATTGTCCCGGTCTGAGACGAACGCGTGGTCGTTCGCGCCCGTGCCGGCCCATGGATACACGCGCTGATGCTGGGGTACGCCATGCTCATCGGCAAACGCCCGGCTGCAAACAATGATTGCCGCCGCCATATCGACCGCGTTATTCGCATTCATCAGCTTGGGATAGGGAAAGCTCACCCATCGATTTGTTGACGACGGGTCACGGATTGACCCGGCATCCATCTCGGCTGGCAACCAGGCATGGGGATTGACCGCCGCGACTCGACTGAAACGTGACCAGAGTGCCGCGATCCGATCCCGATGCTCGTCAATGGACTCACCCCGGGCATATCTAATCGCGTTCTCAAAGATCGGATACACCTGCACCGCCCGACGAATGCCGCGCGCCAGTTCCGCGGGACCCGCCATGGGTTTATCGTCTTCAACTAGTCGATCGTAGTCGCCAAGACAAGCGCGCTCGGCCAGTTTCGCGCCCCGCTTTCGTGCCTTCGCCTGACTGTTGCCATTTTCCGCACCTGTTAAGAGGACCGCCGACTTCCGGCCCGCCAGCACGTCAACACACGCCCCCTGCAGCATCTTCTGCACCATGTTGCCGCCGAACGGCGTACCAATCGTCTCAGCCGTGGGGCTGCCAACGCGATCGGCAACGTAGCGAGCTGGGTTTGCGTACCGCCACAAGCCGCGGACCACACCCACTGCGTCCAGCCGCGTCAGGAGTGACGGCGCATCGGCATCCGCCGCCGCCAGAGCCGCCGCCTTCAACATCATCTCGACGGGCTCAACCGCGCTCTCGGGGTCACGTTGCAAAAACTGGCCGACGCCGACTATAACGGGCGTGTTGGGATTGGCCACGATCGCCTCCGAAAAAGCCGTGAATTGTACGCGCTTTACCGACACCGCAGGCACTACCTGTACGCGGACAGCTTAGCTGGTTCCTGTCCCAGAACTCCGTTCTGGGGCGGGCACTGGCGTGCGGTGCAGGGATGCACCGCCATTTTCTGCAAGAACATGCGAGGTTTGTTTGCAAACCGACTTCCAAGAATTGTCAGGATGACAATTTTGGGACAAGAACTAGGGAACCTCTGATCTATGAGCAATCTGGCA
>Ga0114999_10000878_pt1 | contig 43617 bp, 35 predicted proteins | sample ArcticOcean_MG_C_3_FD_89820 | JGI IMG/M metagenome (GOLD analysis project Ga0114999, IMG submission 89820) | Marine microbial communities from western Arctic Ocean - ArcticOcean_MG_CB8_126 | ecosystem: Environmental > Aquatic > Marine > Oceanic | place: Arctic Ocean: Canada Basin | collected...
AGACCGGTCCGATGTCGCGCCCGGCCATGGCCTGACACACGTGACAGGGTCATCCGGGTAATTTCCTTACCGGTCAATGCATTCCGGACCTCATCTAATTTTTCGGCTTTGAAAATTGCAATAATCAGTTTCATAGGTTCTCCCTTTCCTACTATTACCTGGGATAGTTTCGCCGCTTCGTAGTTTCGCAGCCTTACAAATGCGTCAACCCATATCCGACTTCTCCATGCTGAGAATGATCGAGCCCGATCTGTTCCTCTTCTTCCGATGTGCGGAATCCGATGGTGTAACTGATCAGCCAGACAAGCAGGGCAGTTATAGAGCCAGAAAGCACAATGGCGATCAGTACGCTCTTGGCCTGTATCCACAATTGAGCCCAACCACCAATATCGGTGGCGGCCAGGCCGACGAGCAAGGCTCCGAAAATACCCCCCACACCATGGATACCAAACACATCGAGGGTATCATCGTATCCCAATTTCACTTTCATAAGGACAAACTGATAACAGATTACCGCAGCACCGAAGCCAAAGACCAGAGCCCAGGCCGGCGTCACACTCCCGGCTGCCGGCGTGATAGCCACCAGACCGGCGACAATGCCGGAGACCAATCCCAGAGCCGAGGCCTTGCCATGATGAAACATTTCCGTCATCATCCAGCCAACCGCGCCGGCCGCCGCGGCTGTTTGCGTCGCGGTCAATGCCAGCACCGCATTGGCATCGGCAGCGACGGCAGAGCCGGCATTAAAACCGAACCAGCCAATCCAAAGCAGGCCAGAGCCGGTCATACTCATAGTCAAATTATTCGGTTTCATGGTACTGTGCGGATATCCTTTTCTGGGGCCGAGAATCAGGACAGCGACCAGACCGGCGATGCCAGCGGAGATATGAACGACCGTACCGCCGGCAAAATCGATAGCCCCATCTTTGAACAATAGACCGTTTTCATTCCACACCAGATACGCCAGAGGATCGTAGACCAGAAATCCCCATAGCAGAATAAAGAGACAGTAGCTTTTAAATCGTACCCGCTCTGCAAAAGCACCGGCGATCAGAGCGGGTGTGATGATGGCGAATTTTCCCTGGAACATAGCAAATAAATAGGTCGGCACCCCGGTATCCCCCCACAGATCATCGGGTTTGACGCCCTGTAGAAATAGAAAATCCGAACTCCAACCCAGGACGCCCGGAATCAAGGGCGATGTGCCGAAAGCCAGGGCGAATCCGACGATCACCCATTGCACGCCAAAAATCCCCATAGCCGCAAAACTGTGCATCATCGTCCCGATCACATTACGGGTGCGAGACAGCCCTCCGTAAAACATCGCAAGGCCCGGCACCATGAGCAGCACCAGGGCGCAACTGACCAGCATCCAGGCGGTATGTCCGGTATTCAATACCGAAGAAGTTGATGAAGGCAGGTCGACACCCGTCGGAGCTTCTACGTTAGCCAAAACTTGAAAGGGGATGAATAAGACCAGACTTCCAGTCGAACGTAAAATACCGGCAACTGACATGCATTACTCCTCAAGGTAAAGGATATTCAAAGGGCGGTTTTAAAGGGTCCAATTAATATATGGAACCTCTGTTTCAAACATATTACACGTATGTTAAATCTTTGTTTCGTGCAAATTAAATCATTGTAAACGGACAGGCCTTCAGCTTGCGAGAAGTACCGCAAACAACCCGCGGACAGCACAAGGGTGAAATTACAAATTCATATCTTGTAATGACCGTATGAATAATATATTTTTACCAATATTACCATCTATTTGTACGCTCACTTGCCCACTTGCCGATCTTCATGCCCATCTTCGATCAAGCCGAATATCAAATACGCTGCGAATGGGGCGAACGAGGTGTCCTGACCCTTGCGCCGATCAGTGATGTCGTGATTATCATAGACGTGCTGTCGTTTACCACGAGCCTCGACATCGCCGTCTCCCAAGGCGCGGTAGCCTATCCCTATCGGCATGGGGATGCTTCGGCATATACCTATGCTGAAAGCGTCCATGCGGAAGTGGCCCATCCGGATAATCCACGGGGGTACTCTCTTTCACCGATGACCCTGGAACATTTACCCATAGACTACCGCATGGTGTTGCCCTCACCGAATGGTTCCACGCTATCGCTGGCGACCGGCGAGACCCCGACCCTCGCCGGATGCTTACGCAACGCCCGATCGGTAGCGGACAAGGCGATGACCATCGGTCGGCATATTGCCGTGATTCCATCTGGCGAGCGGTGGAAAGACGACAACACCCTACGCCCCAGCCTGGAAGATTGGCTCGGTGCCGGGGCGATCATATCGTATCTGAATGGCAGTCGATCTCCTGAAGCAGAAGTTGCGGCGATGAGTTTTGCACAGACCGAATCGAATTTACACGACACGATCCTTACATGCAGTTCCGGTAAAGAAAAAATGTGTAAAGACCAGGAACGGGATATCCAACTGGCGGCCGACCTGAATGTAAGCACCTGTGTGCCAGTGCTGAAGGACGGCGCCTATCAACCCCATGTGTAGGTGCACAGCGAGCCTTGGGCCTTAAGATGAGCCAATATGAATAAAGCCCAGTATGATATTTGTGTAGTCGGTGGTGGAAGCGGCGGATTCGGCGCGGCCTGTGCGGCAGCGCGTCTCGGAGCAAATGTTTTGCTTGTAGAGGCAGGACCGGGACTCGGCGGTACCAGAACCAGGTCGGGCGTTAATAATTATGAACCGGTGGCAGGTGCAACGGGCTTACCACAGGAAATCTATGAACGCTTGAGAGAAATACCGGATGCCGTTACCCTACAACGCCCTTGGGCTAAATATCATCCTGAGCGCCCCTGGGGCTGGACCAAACCGTCCGAGCAGACCGATTACCGTCTCAGTTTAAGTCGTCGTAGTGGCGTACCGATCGTGTTTGAGCCGGATACCCTCAATCGGGTTATGCAGGAGATGTTGAAGGAAGCAGGCTGCAGCACCGAATTACAAACCCGTTTTACAGAGGTAAATGAGGATCGGAGCAAGATCCAGTCCATTGTGGTCGATGGTCCAGACGGATCAAAAACTATTGAAGCCAACTTGTTTATCGATGCAACCGCTGATATTAATCTGGCGCGGGCCGCAGGCTGCCGGACCGCGATAGGGGTTGAAGCACACGAGCTCTATAATGAACCCTCTGCCCCGGAACAACCGGAGCTTGTACTCAATAATGCCAGTCTATGCTACCGTATTGCACCCCTCAAGGCGGGTGAATCGACTCAAATTCAACCGAAACCGAACAAGGTAGATCTCGAGGATATCCATCCAGTTACGAGTATCCGGACCTATCCCAATGGCGATCTCAATATGAATCCGTTGCACATGATGTCGGGGGTGGAAGCTTACAACCTGGGGAAATCAGCCTATGAAGAAGCTGAAAAGAGAATCTACGCCCATTGGCACGTGCTGCAGACCCGGTATGATTTTGATCGATGGCGACTGGTGTGGATCAGTCCCGCGTTGGGTGTACGGGAGACGCACCGGCTTATAGGGCAGTATGTTCTGCAAGAGCAGGATCTTGAAGACGGACTAGAAAAACAACGCCATCCTGATGTGATTGCCTTCGCCGACCATGCCCTTGATTTTCATGGCTCCCGCCCGAGTCGTGAATTAACCAACGGGCCGTACGGGATACCATTTCGATGCTTGTTGTCCCGGGAAATGGACAATCTTCTCGTCGCTTGTCGTGGCGCCAGCTTCTCGTCTATCGCCGCCTCAAGCTGCCGGTTGAGCAGAACTATGATGGTACTGGGGCAGGCCGCCGGAACCGCCGCCGCCTTATTCGGTGAACAGATCCAACAATATGATGCCCAGCGGTTGCGTGCCCATCTGAGACAACAGGGTGTGGCGCTGGCTTTATCGGACGGGTATCTGGAAGCCTTCCCCAGCTTAACCCCTTTGCAGACCCCGAGATGGTGAGCTTTTTTAGTGAAGAGTAAAAGCGCCTCCTAACCTACTCTTCACTCTTCACTATCTTGTCAACCCTTCATACACGGCCCGAGCTTCGCGAAATTGACCAAGGACATGGTCGCGTTCCTGCCGAGATCGCCAGCCGGGGTGCGCCTCAGCCATTTCAATCAACCGGTCGATCCACCGTACGAAGTACCGGGCTGAATCTTTGTTACGAATCGGCTGATCGCCGACATAGACACGAACAGGCTGGGTGGTCGCCAGAGGATAACGGTCATCAATAGGATGGGTATTACGCAGCCCTTCAGCCTGAAGCGTGTACCAGCCACTCTCCGTAACATTGATCTCTTTCTCGTATGAGGCCTGGAGGCCTGGCATACCACTTTGGTTCATCGGAATAGATTCTATCTCCTGGCCATTATGGAACAAGACCACTTTTTCGAGCGGTACGATGCTCCGCATTTCACCTTTCAAAGTGACGGTACCACCTTCTTTCGGCAGGCGAATTTCATCCCCCGGTAGCACATCGTTAATGCTGAAGGTCAGTAACGGGCCATTCGTGGCAAAGGTATGCCCCTGACGCAAAGCCGACAGCCAGTTATCCCAGGACAACGGCTTGTCTCCCAGAAAGACATACGAACGCACCGAACCGACAATAGCGGTGCGATACAGACTGCTGATAGAATCTTCACCACCGGTCAGAATAATATCGAAATCATTATTCAGCAAATGATGCCACACATTCAACACGGCATGACCCGCGCCGGATATTTCAAGCGCATCTACGGTGCCTAGCGCAGCATCTACTGGGAATGATTTAGCGGCCCCCAAACTTGGATTATCTCCTCCGAGTGGATCATTTTCTCCGGAAAATGGATGTACATAGCCTCTGAATGCGCCCTGTTCTCCTGCCAGCCTGAGCATGTCTGTATTGGATGGATACAAGCTCTCAATAGCCGTGCCTGCGTATCCTGAGGCAAACGGGGAGAGCAGATGATCCTTAAGATCCAGGAAATAAACATGGCCATGAAAGGCCGGCCGGTATTCCTCCCCGACGATAAGGATCCGATCCGGTGTCGAGAGTGCATCGGGTTTTCCAGTATAAAACTGATAGTCCAGAACACGATTGTCTTTATTAGCAACCAACTCATTGACCACGTCCTGGTCTTCCGCGTCCGACATGAACATCAGGTTTTCCAGCGTATTGTGTAGATCACCTGCATAGTTCATATGGACATGTGTGCTGCCGCTGTACCAGCCTTGCATTGGCTTATCCACCAGGGGGACCAGCGTGAGGGCGATGGCGACCGTTTTATCGGCCGTCACTTCGACCGTTGTTCTATCAGGATGGTATTCGAAGCCCTTCATCGCTTCGATTTCAAACGGTCCTTCAGGCGCTTCGATGGTGAAGGTGCCAGGCGTATGGAAAAAGTGCTCATTGAGGCGACCCACACGATGGTACGCCTCGTCGGGTGCATATGCTTTGCCATTGGAGGCCTGCGTATATACACGTGCTGCGGTTGTTTGCCCTGTACCTTGATCCAGGATGGTCACCGCCACACGCCCACGCGGCCGGCGCCATCGCTTCTCTTTGATGACGACTTCCGTTATTTTTCCGCCCACGGTGTTCATAATACGAAGCTGAGGTAAACCATATTGATTCGATATATAGGCGATCTTGGAACCGTCCGGCGACCAGCGGGGATAAAAGTCATCCCATGCTCCGAAGGTGATTTTATAGGGTTCACCACCAACTGCAGGTAGCAGATATAAGTGGGTAAATTGGCCACCGACATGAGACGTATACACAAAACGGGAGCCATCAGGCGACCAATGTGGCCGAGTACGGTACAGGGTTTGTTCCGAATAGACAAGTTGAGCTTTTTCGATGGCGTTTGGCTCAATGGGCATTCGCCAGATACCGCCTGAACCCAGGGGAATATTCCGATTACTGAGAAAGAGAATCTCGTTACCGTCAGGCGACCAGGATGGCTCGATGTGCAAATCGAACGCCCCGAAATAAAGCCGGGGCGTTCCGAACGAATGATCCTGCGTCAACGGTATGGACTCACCGACCGACTTGCCGTCCTTCATGGTCTGAACGAATATATTGTAGTACCCGCTCGGTTCGGTAGAGACATAAGCCAGTCGGGATCCATCGGGAGACCAGGCCGGATCTAGGTACAGCGGTTCTCCCGTCTTTAAAGGGGTGGATACACGAGTATTCACATTGAGGATCATCAGGTCAATGGTCTGACCATCGGTCTCCGCCGTGTAGGCAATCCAGGCCCCATCAGGTGACCAGGCCGGTGATGAATCATACGTGGTGTTATCCGTCAATTCATGGGCAACCTGTTCGCCGAGTTTCATCCGCCAGAGCGAACCATGCATGGCAAAAACCACGGATGTACCGTCGGGGGACCAGGCTGGCCGGCGAGGCGTGGAGGGGGAGGGCGGCGGCAGATAAAAATTGTGCATGTAATTGCCGCCCGTCTTCGCGGCCGGATAGGCCGATTGGGCAGATAGATTCAAAGAAAATAGACTGGAAAAGATTAGCGTACAGAGTATAAACATTTTTAGCTTTTTCATAGTTTGAGATCCTCTATTGTAAATGATCCTCTGTCGACATCTACTTTCACACGTTCTAACCTTCACATTTTCCAACTTTCTTTCTTACTCAGTCGATTTCCAGCGAGACCTCTTCATTCAAACGGTCCACCTCGGAACGAGCGGCGGCGGTGGTAAAATGAAGAATGACCGCCCGGCGCCAGCTGTCGGTTCGGTTAACATCACTGCTATGGAGGGTACAGCCATGGTGAAAGATAATAGAGCCTGCAGGTACGGGACAATATACGGGATCAGGCAGGCCAAGACCACGGGTATTGGGTATATGATGAACAGGTCGGTCCGGATCTTTATCGACTTCGAAAATGCCATGTTTGTGCGAACCCGGTACGTAACACATGCATCCATTTTCTCTGGTGGCATCATCCAGAGCTACCCAGGCGGTGACCAGATCATCCATCGGTTGTACACGAAAGTAACTCTGATCCTGATGGACCGGCTTGGCCTGCCCTCCCGGGGGTTTTAACAACATCTGATCTCTGAACAGTTTAATCTCCAGCCCCAGCAGGCCTCGTACCAGTTCAAGTATCTTGGTATTACGGGTGAACATCTGAAAAACCGGATCGAACCGCACCAGAAATGCCGTGCCGCGTACCGCATTGTTTTTCGCAGCCAAACTGGATTTGTCTGCAATGGTATCGCCTTCATGACCTACGGATACCCCGGACGTGGCCGTAGCTGGATTCTTTACAATCTCATCCGTTCGGGTACTCACCGCTGCCATATCTTCTGTGGTCAGCACCTGTTTAACAACGAGATAACCATGTTCATGGTAGAAGGTCTTCATCCAGGGTTCAAAAATCATAGCTCATACGCTCCAATTGGTTAGTGAGGTCTAATTATCAGGTGAGGTTTCCAGGCATCACTGAATTATATCAACCAGTTCCTGAACCCGATACGGTTTAGATATATATCCACAATAATGATGACTGAAACTTTCTTGCTCTGTATCCTCAGACGAAAGGGTACCTACTAATACAGCGCCTGGATCCATCGAATGAATCTTAGCCACCACTTCATCTGCACCTTTGCCATGGTTTGCCATTATATCTATCACAACTGCTTTATATGGCCGACCCGCCTCCATCTCCTGGACATAATTTGAAACCGCCTGCGCGCAGTCTTCGACTGTCGTGACCTCATATCCAAATTGCGATAGGCCTTGTTTTATCAGTTTTTGGGAGATGGAGTCTTTATCTATAATCAGAATTCTATCCTTTAACCGTTCGTCCATGCTCTCTGAAACGGGCATAGACGCTGGTAAAAATAGCGTAATGGTGGTCCCTTCACCGAGGATAGAATTGATGGAAATCGCCCCACTATGTTGGGTCATGAGGGTATGTACAGTGGTCAGTCCCAGGCCCGTTCCCGTTTCTTTGGTTGTAAAGTATGGATCAAAAATTTTCTCCACCTGGTCAGGCGGAATCCCAGGCCCTTGGTCGATCACCTGTATCCGGAGATAAGGACCGGGATTGAGCATAACGCCCTGTATGGCAGTCGGGGCATTCATTCTTATATTGTCAAGCTTGAGGTGTATGGCCCCGTGGGAGTCCATTGCCTGCTCCGCATTAATCAGTAAGTTATGGAAAACCTGCGTCATCTGTGTCGGGTCTGCCATGGCTTTCCATAGATCATGGGACACCTCCGTGGAATAGGTTGTTTGCGTCTTATGCAAAACGAATGCAGCCGCATCTTCAGCCAATGTACTGATATCGATGGATTGCACACCCGATGTGTTATTTTTTGAATAGGAGAGCAATTGACTGGTCAATTGCCTGGCACCTCGGGCTGCCTGCTCCGCTTCGGAGAGACGGTCATACACTGCAGAGCCTTGTTCAACATCCATTTGGGCAAATGAAATGTATCCAAGGACGCTGGTCATAATATTGTTATAATCATGGGCGATACCACTCGCAATCAAGCTGACGGATTCAAGTTTACTGATTTTCAACCGCTCTGCTTCGGACTGTTTTCTGAGCATTATATCCTGTACCGCAAGGGTAAAAAGGACCTCGGTTTCCATGCGGGTCTCCGCCATATTTATTTCCAGAGGAAAGGGACCATCTTCGCGTAAACCGGTTATTTCGATCCGTTGACCAAGTATGCCGCTCTGGCCTGTTGCTAAAAAAGTCTGTATGTCCTTTATCATCGGCATCTTCTGCTCTTCAGAGATCAATAAACCGATGTCCTGCCCGATAAGTTCCTATTCATCAGGGTAGTTCCATATAGAAAGGACTTCCCGATTGACCATGGTAATCCGACCACGGGAATCGATGGCAGAATGCCCTCACCCACCGTGTCGATCACGGCTTTTAACTGCGTCATCGATTCAACCGCAGCGGTTCGAGCTTCTATAAGCTCATTGGAGGCCTGTTCTAATTCAATATTTTGGTGCGATAATTCTTTATGAGATTTCTGCAATGCATAAAGCTTATCCAGCAGAACCTGTTCTACCTGACGTCGATTCAGGAGGCTGATCTTTGCCTGATCCAATATATGATCCGGCATCATTTGTACGACGACAGGATAGGTATTCAGCAGGCTGTATGAGTAGGCCATTTCCTGGTACGCCCGCTCAAAGAAACGTTGGACCACCTGTTCTCCAAGCAAGCTCGACATCTCCGCATAAAATTGTAAAGAAACGGCACGCAACAAAACGAGCCAGTCGTCGGTTGTTTCCGGTAAGGATGTTTGCGAACTATAGGGGATCGGCAGCGTGGCCCGGTCCGGTAAGGTCTGGATCCAGGCTTTTAGGGTAAGAAGAATATTATCCTGTGTTCCCCCTATCATGGTATAGGTCTCATCGACAGTAAGCGTAATATACTGGACGCTCAGCACAATCTCCTGTTGAGCATTGTCCTCGAAAATCAACGCGAAGTGCGATAGATCCATAAGAGCGGGGTGGACATCCCGCACTTCAGAACGTATGATCTCGAGGGTGTCCAGGGTTGAGATCGCCTGCTCTACCCACAAATAGATATGGGGCAGATCTTTTAGTAAATTTTCTGGAGAGATATGTTGGTACTGTCTGATGGTCTCTTTAGCGGCAGAGGAAGACGCGGTGGTCTCCATCCGACGTGCCAGATCATCCAGCAGCCTCAAAGCGGCCAGGTTTATATCGTCCTGGGCCGATGCCGGAGGCATATCCTGGCAATGGCGGCGGGATCGCCAACGTTCTATAAGAGCCAAGAGATGGGAAAACACGATCAAGCTCGACTGGCTTTATACAAACTGTAAAAACCAAGACCGGCAAGCGCCCAGGTGGTCATCAGGGCAAATATCCAAACAATAAAACCACCGGTCTGACCAAAAAGTGTATTGAACAAATTGAATGAAAAATATCGATCAGCTTGCATATGAAGATGACCTATGGCCATGACAAGAAATCCCCAGGCCATAAGGTTTATACCTTTTCCGAACACGCCGCCCTGCAACGCACTCGCTGTCCGAAACCCGAACCAGACGGCAATAAATAAAAATGGCAGTTCCAACACACCGAACCAGTCGGCGGATGCGCTTCCCATCCCGTCTTGGGCTAGCGCCCCTTCGGTATACAACAGGCTAAATAGGATGACCAGAGAAAACCAACGAGATAGCATAAGTCAGAACTCCTTTTCTGGCAATTACTACACGGCTTAGTGGAAATGGATTTTCATTATTCCAGTGGTATGCAGGGTGATGTGAATATCTAAGCCTGAATATTAATTCGTTCGATGATAAAGAGCTACGGTAGGGTTGTGGGTTAATTACCATTGAAGAAACCCCGCAGCATGCCACGGTGTATGCGCTCTGCTATTCTTTTCAAACAGACTGGCATGCCAGTTCAGGATTCTACAAGTTGAACTTCGGTGTTTGTTCTGTGCCGTTGATGACATGCTGGATAGTCTCGAACAGATCCTGTACACGGTAGGGTTTGGAAACCACATCACAGAAGCCATGGTCTTTGTAGTTAGCCATAATGGCAACATTATGGTATCCACTTGAAACAATAGCTTTTACATTGGGATCTATCTTTTTAAGATGTTCTATGGCCTCCTCACCGCCCATGCCACCCGGAATTGTCAGGTCCATCAGCACCACTTGAAAAGGGTTGCCTGCTACCATAGATTGCTGATACCGTTCAATCGTATCCGTACCATTATTGGTTGTTTCTACCTCGAACCCATACTGGGCCAGACTTTTGGCGGCCGAATCACGGATAACCGCTTCATCATCCATGATCAGAATCTTTCCTTCACCCCGTTGCAGGGAAAGCTGCTCGTCCTGTGTCGTCGTCTGAGGGACGCTATCCGGTACCTGTATATGGGAAGAGGCAGGTAAATAAATTTCAAACGTAGCACCTTCACCAGGACCAGACTGAACCGTTATAACGCCATCATGCCTCTGAATAATCGTGTAGACGGTGGTCAGACCAAGTCCCGTACCGGTAGATTTGGTTGTAAAGTACGGATCAAAGATGTTATTCAACTGTTCCTGCGTCATGCCTTCACCTTCATCAGAGAAGGTCAATTTAATATAAAAACCGGGTGAGATGGTTGTGCCTTTGATCTGCGTCGATGAACCGAAGATCAGATTCGTGCCACGAATGGAGAGTACCCCTCCATCAGGCATGGCCTGCATGGCGTTAATGACCAGATTATGAGCGACCTGATTCATCTGTGTGCTATCTACGTGAACCGGCCATAGGTCGTCTGGCAGATCCCATTCACTCCGCACGGTGGACCCTCGGAGGACAAAACTCGTTGCATCGACCAGCAGGCTGGAAATATTCACCATCTCTTTTACGGGGACCCCGCCTTTGGCAAAGGCCAGAAGCTGTTGGGTGAGAGATTTGGCCTCAATGGCCGCATGCTCTGCTTCAGATAAGCGATCATATACTGGGTTTTCCTTCGGCGAGTCTAGCTTCGCAAAGGATATATAACCCAGTACACCGGTCATGATGTTATTAAAATCATGAGCGATACCACCTGCGAGTAACCCGATCGATTCCAGTTTACTGATCCGAAGCCGTTCGTCTTCAGCCTGTTGCCGTTCGGTGACATCATTAAAAAAGACCGTAGCGCCATCTTCAAAGGGAAACAGCCGAGCTTCATATATATGGACTGGTCGTGCATAACCTTCACATTGCGAACCGTCATGGCCTGTTCGGTTCGTACACATTCTTTTATGGCCTCAGGAATGGGCGTTTCTCTCAGGTCAGGCACAATATCACTTAATTGCCGTCCTATCATAGAATCTCTGGGTTGAGCCCACCGTTTTTCAGCAGCCTGATTGACCATTTCAACCTGACCTTCATGGGCCACCACAAACATCCCATCATTGATAGATTCAATAACGGCATTCAGACGTTATTCAGATAGTTGTATCACTCGGAGGCGTTTCCCACGTTCGACAACCGTCAAAACGCCAGCTGCTAACAGAAGGATCAAACCCATCATGGAACCGACTTTTATCAAGGAAAGATTAAAGACGCTTTTTAATTCCGATAGCCGACTCTGAGCCTGTTCGTCATATAATTGCTTAATCCGATGAATATCTTCCGTTACCGCATCGAAGCTGAACATCCCGGAGCTCAGATCAATGCGAACCGCTTGTGACGTATTACCTTCCAGTATCAAATCAATGATATCATTTCGCATGGTCTGATAGACTCGCCAGTTCCGCTCAAATTATTGACTGGCCAGCACCTCTTCGGGGTCTTTCAACAGGGCATTATGCTCTCCGAGAATACGATCAACTTCAACGTCCGTTTCGCTTGACATGTTGACATACTCGATCTGGATCAAACTATCAGATGTCGTTAACGCCTGTTCGATATTACGACGGGCTTCCTGAGTCTGATATTGTAATTCTCCAATTATGTCCAGACCACGGACGGAACGATCGTAGATTTGTTCCGCTTCTCCCATAGCCGTATTGATATCCTGGACTAAAAATGCGCCAATACCAACTGCAATAACACCTATCAATACGAAAACGGCCGAGTATCTATGCTGTATAAGAAAATTCAAAATGGAGTTTCGTTCTTTAGATGCCCCGTTCATAATCCAAAAACCTTTTATAAGTTAGCACCGCTGAGTGTCTTTTGAATAATTTGTAAAAGCTCACTGACTTTATAAGGTTTGGCCACCATGCCATCGAATCCATATTCACGATAGTTGGCCAGAACCGGATCATTGTAATAACCGCTTGATACGATGGCATGTACATTCGAATTAAGGGCTCTGAGTTCCTGAATGACATCTTTGCCGCCTTTTCCACCAGGGATGGTCAGATCCAGAATAACCATATCAAACGGCTGTTGTGTCGACAGCGCTTCTTTGTACGCCGCGAGCGTTTCAGTGCCGTCCGTGGTTACGACCACCTTGTAACCGTATCGGGTCAAAATCTGATTAACGAGAGAGAGAATCATCTCTTCATCATCAAGTACTAATATTCGCCCTTCGTGTTCTCCAAGATCCAGTGTCGTAAGTTCATCCTCGGGCTCTTCAGGGACCGGTTCCTCCATCGTGGTCATGGTAGCAGGCAAATACAAAGTAAACGTTGTGCCCTGTCCTAATTTAGATTCTACCATTATCACTCCACCATGTTGTGTGATAATGGAATGGGCGGTCGCCAAGCCCAAACCGGTACCTTCGTCTTTTGTAGTGAAATACGGATCGAATATTTTACTCATCTGTTCTGGTGCAATACCATGTCCCTGATCAGAAATATCGATCTGAACATAGGGACCGGGGGACACAGGTAAGCCATCTGGAATCTCATCCGGCTCAAAAGTGATGTTAGCCGCTTTGATGAATATGACTCCGCCATCGGGCATAGCCTGGTCTGCATTGATGATTATATTTTGAAACACCTGACTGACCTGAGCGTTATCCGCTTCAACTTGCCAGACCCCATGGCCTAACTCCAATTCATAACGGGAGTTGGCACCGCGCAAAACGAAGGGGGTGATTTCCGATAAAAGGCTTGTAAGGGATACAAGTGTTTTTACCGGTGTCCCTCCCTTAGCAAAGGTTAACAGTTGATACGTTAAATCCTTAGCTTTGGATAGAGCTTCTTCCGCACTTTTTAAATTTTTGTTGATGGGATCATCAGGAGCCAGGGTCAGGGATGCGATCGACATATTCCCTAGCACGCCGGTTAATAAATTATTAAAGTCATGCGCGATTCCACCGGCTAACACCCCGAGAGACTCAAGCTTGCTGAACTTGACTCTGTCTTCTTCCATGCGTTTACGATCGGTAATATCCGCCAGCATACCAATGACCTCGGTCGCCCCTTCTTCGTTTATAATAACCCGCGCCGAGCTGCGTACCCAGCGCCGTTCTCCATCTTTGGCTCGCACCCGAAATTCAAAAGGCTCTCCCCCGCCGGACACCATCTGCTGAACGTGCCCCATCATCATGGGGCCTTCTTGCTGATCCATTAATTCGGAAAAAGGACGGCCGATCAAATCCTCAGCCACGTAGCCACTATATCGTTGAATAGCTGGACTGATATAGGAAATGACCCCCTGGGGATTCAATGTAAAGATGACATCATTCAGTTGCTCGACCAGATTCCGGTACCGAGCTTCTGATGCCCTCGCTTCGCTAAAAAGGCGTGCACGACCAATAGCCACCCCGATGTGCTCACTCAATGCAATCATCATCGTTAAATCGGAGGCAGAAAGCTTTTCATTCCCCACACTCTCTACATTCAGGGTGCCAATGACCGTTCCTTGATCTACGATAGGCACAATCAGATTGGATATCGTGCCGTCTACCGAACTAATATGATCTGGATCATTGGATACGTCCTCCGTAAAGGCCGGTTCACCTGTACGAACGACGCGTCCTGATATACCTTCACTGAGCGAAATCGGCGTGACAACCTGGGCATAACCGATAAAATGCTGGACATGTAGCTGATGGTCTTTAAGCAGATATATAGAGATATGCGTGTAACCAAAGGTGTCGGCCACCGCTTCGACGATCGACTGGAAAACAACCTGCAGGTCCATTTCTTTCGCGAGAACCGTATGGACACGATCCAGAAGGGCGAGTTCCTCAGCTTGACGTCCGGACGCCGTAATCAGATTGTCAAATTGAAACTCACTTGATTGTAATGCATCTTCTGTCTGCTTTCGATCCGAAATATCCCGGTCGATGGCGAATGCCACCCGGTGACCCTTCCACTCAACCATGCGGGCGGTCACCTCAACCGGAAACGGCGAACCATCCTTACGGCGGCGCCGCTCACTCTCAAACGTAAGCACTGCACCAGCGCGTAATTTCTCTAAATTGGGCGTTGACTTTAGGGAGGCATCCACTTCATCCAGCTCGATAATGGAGCGGCCGATTATTTCGTCGCGCGTATATCCATGGCTGTGGCACGCGGCATCGTTGGTATATATAATCTTTCCCGGCACATCCGGATCGTCCAGATCCAGCAAATACATGGAATCAGACATTTGTTCCGAAAATAAACGAAAAAGAGCTTCTTCTCTAAGCTCAAAAGTATTAGATAGAAGCGTATGACTCGAAGGTGAGGGGAGGTTGTTCTGTTCTTGCCTCATGTTGGAATACCGATATGAAGGTAATAACCGACGGTTTCCGGACGGATTACAGACTATATTAGTTTCGGCCTGTTCTATGTTAATTGCCGCATAGATTATAGTGTACAGAAGTCAAAATAATGCGAAATGCAGCTCTTGTTAGATAGTATATACTAATAAAAAACATGTCAAGGATTGAGCAATTTGCAAGTTGTTCATGCTCACATGGAATTTCTTTTTTTGTCGGGTCCTTTACCGAAAAGACCATTCGAATCAACCAGATCGAGAAACTGTGGCAGAGAAACTATTATAACCATAAGGAGCACAACCATTTCAGAGAGCCGGGATTTAATTTGAATATACGCCAATCACTCCGTGAACTTGCTAATGCTCGTTTCCTGCCGGTCTGGTCCGCCACATTTTTACTTGGATTATTGGATGCACCGGTCAATGCGTTGCTTCCGGTCTATGTAGAAGTCGAACTCGGGGAATCTCCATTACTATCAGCCGGGTTAAGATCTACTTTTTTATTGCTGGGGGGTGTATGTGCCGTACCAGCCGGATACCTCTGTGATAAAATCGGGATTAAACCCACTTATCTTTTGGGTGTAACCGGTACGATTGCTGCCGGGGCTATATTTATATTGCACCAGCCTGTCTGGCTCTTTGTGCTATGTCTGTATATCGGTATGGCCACAGGGTTCAGTACCACAGCCAGTCAGGCGTATCTGATCAAGGCCGCGCCACGGACCAGCCTTGGCCTTGGCGCGGCGGCTTTCTTTTTAGGTATGACATTAGGTTCGGCTATAGGTAGTCGTTTAGCCGGACAAATTGCGGATATTTATGGATTTTCCAGTGTAGGCCTTGCCGTCATCATTGGCGTTTTCTTAGTCATGGCCGGCATGATTTTCTTCATGCCCGAAATCTCCAATCGGCCAACATCCACCGTAAAATCGAAAACTTCTCACCTTATTTTATTGGCGCGACCGAATATCCGGCTGTTGTTGGCCATTCGTTTTCTTCCGACCTGCTACTGGGGTACCGCAACACTTCTTATTCCGCTGTTAATCTATCGGGCGTCCCAATCACTCACTTTAGCGGCCGATTATTCCGCGGTCAGTTTGACCATTGCTGCTGTAACTCAGCTCATCACGGGACGGTTAGCTGATAAATTCGGTCCCAGAGTCCCCACGCTGATCGTCAGCACCTGTGTGGCGATCAGCGCGATCTGTATCGGTATCTGGTCCGATTCCGTGGAAGGCCTCTTTTTATTCGGAACGACGGGGGCAGCAGCGGCCTGGTCCGTATCGACCATGATGCCGCGTTTGATAGATGAAGTAACAGGTCCACTGGAGAAGGGTCGTATGGTCGGCATGGCGCATCTGGCCTGGAGCCTGGCGATGCTCAGTGGTTCTCTCTGGGGCGGTAGCGCAGTCAAGTGGAGTACGAGCCTACCATTTTTTGTGGTGGCAGCAGGGTGTATTGCTACCGTCGTATGTCTGGCCGTTCTTTTCCAACGGCTGGAAAGACAGCAGGAAGGCGCACAGGTGAACAGGTAAGCGAGGGGTGCGTGAGGCGTGAGATCCATTTGTTTACAAGATCACCTGCTGCCCTCCCAGTGCCTTGTCTACTTCATCCTGCCAGGTGCCTTCAACCTTAACACCGTATTCAACCATACCGCCTGTCGCCTGAGGGCCTGTAACATAGGGATGGTAATCCCGACCTTCTTCAATCAGATTTTTCTGGGCATAGTCCGCGTGAAGAAAGTGGAAGGCAATGCCTGCCCGATCTTTATCTGTCTTATTGGCCCCTGTACAATGGGCCGTACCGTAACAAAAGAAAAGGACACCGCCGGCATCCAGTTCAATGGTCTCTGCCTGATCTTCCGGCGGATAACATCGAATGTGGTGATCGCTATAGGCATCACGACTGTGTTCGTAGGCCGTCTTATAGCTATCGGGCACGACCCGCATCGTGCCATTCGCCACCGTGGCATCATGCACGGCGACCCACATGGCGGTGCCTTTAAGCGGATCACTGATCTTAAAATAGGCATTATCCTGATGCCAGTTGGTTCCCATGCCATCACCACTCGGTTTTAAAAAGACCTGGTCCAGATGTAAAATATAGGGATCGTCAATCAATTCGGACATGGCTGAAACAACGGTTGGATGAAAGGGTAACGCCCGAAACATGGTACTGTGATTATACATTGGACAGAGCTGCAAGTTACGCAACTCGGTGGAATGGGTGGAACCATCACCGTCCGTTGCAACGTTTCGCAAAGCCCCTTTGTCCATCAACCTTGCGATTTCCACCTGAAGGGCCGCTGTTTCCCGCTTGGTAAAAAAGTGAGGCTTTGCGACATAGCCATGGGTCTTGAATTGGTTCAGTTCATCTGGGGTAAACACCATAACATCTATCCTTTAATATGTAGCTCTTAAAATGATAGCGACGGCCGGCGCTCCTGCCATGGCCGCGCCTCTTCAAACGCGGCTGCCGCCCGCAAGACGGTGACCTCATCATACCGACGGCCTACGATTTGCAGGCCGACCGGTAAACCGGATGCGGTCCATCCACATGGTACGGTAGCTGCGGGCTGCCCGGTTAGGTTGAACGGATAGGTAAACGGCGTCCACCCTGCCCAAGGTACACCTGTATCAGGTACCATGCCCGGTGTTAGCCGTTCAGCATCAAAAGCGGGAATAGCTACGGTCGGTGTAAGCAGGATATCATATTGCTGGAAAGTCGGACGAACCAACGACCAGAAATGGGTGCGGCGAAACGTGGCGTCAACATAATCTTCCATCGTCAATTGTCGACCCTGTTGTAAAAAATGGACCAGATCAGTATCCATCCGATCCGCCCATACGGCCAAGTCATCTTTTAAGGCCGTCCAGAGGCCACCAAGCCAGAGTGTAGTAAATATATCGACCGGATCCTCAAGATCGAGTTCTACGGTATCAACCCGACAACCCAGTTGCTCGAATACTTTCACGGCGTCTGCTGTAATCCGGGCAACCTCAGGATCTACCTGGGCATATCCCAGATCCAGACTCCAGGCCACTGACCATCTGGCGGGATCACTTTCCAGGGCGGCGAGATAGTCGATCTCTGTGTCTGGTAAACTCCCACAATCCCGTTCGTCCTGCCCGGCTATAACATTAAGCATTAACGCGGCATCCGGTACGGTCCGTGTGATCGGTCCAGCATGGGCCAGTGATTCTACTGCACTCGGTGGATAATACGCGACCCGACCATGGGATGGTTTCAGGCCAAATAGACCACTGAAACTGGCTGGAACACGAATCGACCCGCCACCATCAGTCCCTAAGGCCAGAGGCCCAAGTCCGGCCGCCACAGCGGCAGCGGCCCCGCCACTGGAGCCTCCAGGCGTTTTGTCCGTGTCCCATGGGTTACGTGTCACGCCGGTAACCGGACTAACCGTGGTCGCCTTCCACCCCAGTTCCGGTGTCGTTGTCTTACCGATCATCACCGCGCCGGCTTTGTTAAGCCGCTGAACAGCGGGGGCATCCTCCTTCGGGACGACCCATTCATATCTTTTAGATCCGCGTGTCGTTCTGATACCATTGGTGGATATAAGATCTTTAACGGACACGGGCACGCCGTGCAATGGACCAAGTGGGTCCCCTCGCATGACGGCCACTTCTGCCTGTCTCGCTCTTTCACGGGCATATTCAGTGGATATCGTTGCAAACGCGTTGAGGACCGGATTCAATTGTGCGATCCGACCGATCACCGCCTCCACCACCTCCACCGGAGAAACCGCTTTCCGGCGAATAGCTTCCGCCAGTTCCATCGCTGACATGTAACACAGATCTGTCTTGTCCGACATGGTAACCCTGGTCATTTGGGCGCCGCGTTATCCGCCTTTCATGCGCTTTCGTTTACCCTACAACGCGGTGTTCATGATTTCACGTAATGCCGTCATAAAGGCTTCCGCTTCCGCTTTAGTTCCGACGGACACGCGTGTCCAACCTTTCAACCCCCAGCGGCGCTCGGCATCGGCTACAAAGATTCGCCGCTTGGCTAACTCACGGCCCACGGATCTGGCATCCCGATTGAGGTTAATCAACATGAAACTGCTTTCGCTCTTTACATATTCCAACCCCATATCTTCGCATTCTTTCTCGTAGTAACGTTTGGCTTCCGTCGCCAGTTCCTTGGAACGGCGGGCATGTTCTGCATCCTGCAAGGCGGCTTCAGCGGCGACCATACCATATAATCCAATACCGTTTGTATAATGATAATTGAGCATCTGCTGATGTATATTTTTATGGGCGACCGAATACCCCACCCGCACGCCTGCCAGACCATAGATTTTGGAGAAGGTGCGAATAGCGATGACATTTTCGCGGCTTGCAGCCAGGTCCATAGCCGTTTTATAGGCCTCATCTTCTACAAACTCGATATAGGCTTCATCCACGACGACCAGTACATGTGCCGGAACCGCATCCACCAGCGCTTCTATTTCATCATGGGGGATGATGGTCCCTGTCGGATTATTCGGATTGCAGATGGATACCACTTTCGTTTTGTCATTTACCTTGGCCAACATACCCTTGAGGTCGTGTTGATAATCGGCATTCAAAGGAATAAGATGAACAACCCCGCTGTTAGCTTCCCACTTTCGTTCTATAGAACCATAAGAAGGATGAGCGGCTATCATCTCATCCCCCTCTTTTTCCAGGAAGGTGAGGGCGATAGATTCGAGCGTCTGCCCTGAACCCGCCGCCATGAGAATCGGTCCAGCTTGACGACGCTGACCGGGCTGCCGCCGGGGCGGTTCGTAATCTATACCATGATAACGGATAAGCGCCTCTTCCAAACTCTGGGACCGATAATACCGATTGCTGGAGCCCATATGCTTGAGCACCGCTTCAATAGCTCTCGGTGATGCCCCCAAAGGATTCTCATTGCTACCTATGGCGACGACGCCCGGTTCTACACCTACCCCACGGATAGTTCTGTCTTTGGCCTCGCCTGCCACCAGCGCTTCCGCCATCTCCCAGGGAGATAAAGCTGCAATGGCCCCCCCGGCTGCTGCGCCTTTTAAAAATCCACGCCGCGATAGAACCCCGTCTTGATCGTCTTCGAATGTATGGGACATGAACATTCTCCTTAGTTCAACACGTTGTGCTGAGATCTGGGTTGAAATTCACATGAATCATCTTGGTGTCCAACACTTTGGCATCTGTCAGGATGCCGATAGTTTATCCGAAATTCGTCTCTTCGTCAAGTTTTTTTCCTTATTTTGATATCTGTATCGGGGATGGGCATATTGACAAACGGATTAAGACAACCTAATTTAAAAATCAACACCGTTTACATGAGTATGATTGTCGAATAAATGTACATATAGCTGGGCTGGGGATCGTTCATGGAGCAATTTGTCAACTGGATTATCGAATACGGATATTACTGGGTCATGCAGTATGGTTACATTGGGATTTTTATCCTGCTTCTTCTTGGCGTTTTCGGACTTCCTTTTCCCGATGAAATTCTGCTGGCGTTTGCAGGGTATTTGATTTTTAAGGGAGACCTGCAATTTATCCCCACCCTCGCTTCCGCCTGCGTTGGCGCTATGTGTGGCATCTCGTTGAGTTACGGGCTGGGACATTCCGCAGGCATTTATTTAATTGAAAAATATGGTGAACGCATTAACCTGACCCAGGCCAAAATGGATAATGTACACCACTGGTATGAGCGGATGGGCCGCTGGATTTTATTACTTGGCTATTTTTTTCCAGGTTTTCGGCATCTCACGGCGCTGGTAGCTGGGTCATCCAATTTGCAATTTCCGGTTTTTGCCGTCTTCGCCTACCCGGGGGCGCTGCTCTGGACCGGCACCTATATTTTTCTTGGTTACTTTGTTGGAGAGAAATGGGCAACTGTATCTGGAGAAATACATAACCAGTTGGTTATCGTCGGCGGTGTGTTGATTGTGTTGTCGCTTCTCTACTACCTGATCTGGCAACGAAAACAGCGCAAAACATCCTTGTAGACTACATAGCCCGTATTCTGTGTTTTGGAGGATTTTGTAAGCCCCAGGCACAAATAGATCATCCATGCGTATGCCTCTTTCATTAATATTGCCGGTGTCTCTTGCTATCCTGATGGGCGTATGTACCCTCCTTCTATCACCGGGCACATCCGCAGCCGTCTCACCAGTGCCGCCGACTGCACTGGATATTATGAATCGGACACTGCCGCACGCAGATGATTACGCTGATCTATCTCTAAACTATACTTTTCTGATCGATGTATTGAATGAAGTGTACGAACGTAGCGGACGCCTTAAAAAGCAATTAAATCTGCTTGAACGGATCTATCACTACTATGGGCGACGCTTTGTCCGTAAGTTGACCGTAAACAAACAGCCTTTAGAGGGTGAAGCGCTCATGGTAGAGGATCGACGGGAAACCGTGTTTCGGGGACAGACAAATGCAGCCGTTGCCCGTGGCGAGCCTCATGATCTTAACGACCGGCTGGATAATGGGATCGTTTATCTGTCCACGCTAATCCCTCGATACACCTACACGATAGCTGGCTTTGATACACTTCATAGCCGGGCGAGTTATAAGATTACTTTCGTCCCTAAACCTGATCTGGATGCCGAGTCACGCAGAGACAAAATATTCAACCATATGACAGGGACTGTCTGGGTGGAAAAAGAGTCCTTTCGGATTCTAAAAATTACGGCACACCTGGTTGACAATGTTCGATTCGGTATGATTGCAGCCAACGTCACTCAAACAGATATCGTTTACAAACAGCAGCAGGTCGAGCCGGATGTCTGGATGCCCAAAATGGTAGAAGCGCATATTTCCGGCAGTGTCTTCTTTTTTAAGCATTTTAATCGGCGTTTCTGGGTTGATTTTCATAGCTTTGAGCAGCAAACCAATCCAGCCCCTGTGGGCTTTGAACGGTGGTCGGGCCAGGTCCCGGCGTCCGAGCCATAAACTGAGAAATGACGTTGGCTTGAGAGATAAAATTTCCCTTCCTCTCTACCATGCCTTCATGGCCCGACATCCTTCACAGAGACAACACACCTGAAGCCCACTTCGCCAAACCTGGACTCCGGCGTTTGAAACTGTCGGGATGTGGTTCTCTGCTGAGTGAGCGGACAGGACCATGATCCACCCCGAACCACACCATGAATAAGATGGCGCTTGTCATAGTCATATAGTACAGGCCCCCTTGGGATTTGACCGAGGGCTGCGGGCATAATAATCACGTTGGAACCAGTTCGCGACCCATTCCTGCACATTCCCCCCACATCCATGACCTCATAGGGACTGGCACCCGCAGGATAGCTTCCAACCGGTGCCGGATAGGCGTATCCATCATTCGTCCCAAGATCATGCCATGGATAAGCGGTATGGCTATCCGCAAAATTCAGATGCGCCCCAACCCAGTCGTTCCCCCAGGGATATAAACGTTCATCTTCACTACGAGCAGCTTTTTCCCATTTTGCTTCTGTCGGCAGCCTTTTTCCTTCCCATTTAGCATAGGCCACCGCTTCGTCCCAGGAAATATTCACCACCGGATAATTCGGTTTCGACACAAAATATCGGTATACGCGCACCCCCGCCTTGGATTGCGTGGATACGACCGTCCAGTTGCCGTACAGAATGCTTTGTACCGTGCATTGGTCACTTCATACCGGTCTTAATAAAACGCGTCGAGGTTCACGCGATGGGCAGGCTGTTCACCATATACGGCGTCATCGCGCATAATGAACCAGCCATCCGGGATGTGTATCATCTGTGATGTATCAACGGGATAAAGCGCAGAGGAAGAGACCGTAAGAGAAAACAACAGGGCGAGGTCTTATAAGGCCAGAAGTAAGAGCAGGATGAAAGGATATAAGAGGGGAGTTTCCATTTTTAATTTCCACATCCTTCCATCCTGCCACCCTTCCTTCCCCTAGTCATCCACCTGACCTTGCTCATCTGGAGACCCAGAGAGTGAACCACCAGTGGCCGCGTCGAGATCAAGCATACGGACATCACCCAGATAGGTTTTGGTGGCAGGTGTCATAACCTGAGCCAACCGTCTCGTAACAGCTTCAATACGGCGGCTGCCTTCCATAATGCCTTGAAGGTATGTACGGAGAGAGGGATCAATCGCATCGATATGGGAATTCAACAGTTCTGCATAGCCAATTACAGCGACAAGCGGACTGTTAATTTCATGATTAACGGTAACCGCTGTCTCTAATACCGCACAGAGGCGGACATTACGTATCCTTTGATCTTCCAGTTCTAAACGATGCCGTTGCAGTTCTATCGTCCGACGGACGATAGAAGGCAGTAACTCGTGATAGTGGCCGGATTTAATAATATAATCTGATGCACCTAATTTCATGGCTTCCACGGCTACACGCTCATCACCGTAGCCCGTGACCATAATGAAGGGCACTTCGATGCCAATGGACCGCATTTTGCGCAAAACATCCATGCCAGTCATTTGAGGCATACTATAATCCAGAATGACCAGATCGAATGTGCCCTTGTCAAGTTGATCTAAACGGGCCTGGCCGGACGACACGTCCATAACGTCAATACGAGGATCTTCCGCCAGGGCTTCCGTGGCAATAAACGCTTGATCTTCGTTATCGTCCACCAGCAGGACGCGAATAGTTTGATCGAATGGGGATGGTTCGGACAAAACAAAGCCTCCTCTTAACGGGGCGGTGGCGTATTGGTAGCCAGCCAGAAGGATACGATATGTGTCAATTTTCCAGTCAGTTCTTCGAATTGAACCGGTTTTGTTACGTAGCTGTTAACCCCAAGGTCATAACTGCGTAATACTTCCTCCTCCCGATTCGACGTCGTCAGCATCACGACCGGAACGCATTTTAATCCCTTTTCGGCTTTGATGCGTTCGAGCACCTCTAAACCGTCCAGCTTCGGGAGTTTGAGATCCAGAAGAATAAGTCCGGGCGTCTGATATTTATCGGTATCCGCATAAGCACCTTGATTAAAAAGATAATCGAGGGCTTCCTGACCATCTTTGACCCAATGAACAGGGTTTTCAACTTCATTTTCTTCTAGCGTGAACAATGTGATTTCTGCATGATCTTCATTATCCTCTACTAAGAGGATTGGTGAGGGACCGCCTTCCATAATCAGACTCCTGCCTTGTTGATGCCTAGCATCAGGCATCTGGGTTTAGTTTATTACTGAAACAGATTTAAGGTGCGGCCAACTCTGTTTCGGTTTCAGGCACTTCATCTGGTCCCAATATTGGTAGCGTGATCTGAAAGGTTGACCCTTTGTTTTTTTCAGATTCTAAAGAAATCTCGCCACCCAGACTTTCAATGATCTTTTTAACAATAGCCAGACCTACCCCAGTTCCCTTGACCTCATCCAGATCTTTTAATCTTTGAAAAATAACAAACACTTTATCATGATAAGCCGGATCAATACCAATGCCAGTATCCTTGACATAGAGACGAACCTCTTTTTCGTCTCGCATCCCGCCGACCTCGACACGTCTTTCTTCTGAATCTCCCATATATTTAATTCCATTACTTATGAGATTACCGAAAATCTGTTTCATCTGTATAACAGGTGCACCCACTATGGGAAGAGGGTTGACGACCAGCTCTATCCGTTCCGCGTCGACCTGAGGCTGGAGCTGGTCGGCTAATTCCTGTATAAGAACATTCAGGTCTACTTCTTGTATTTTAACTTCTGCACGCCCCACCCTGGACAATTCCAACAATCCGTCAATTAATTCTTCCATCTGACTGACATTAACTTCTAATCTAGTCAGGTATCGTTTTCCCCTGTCATCAAGCTTCGATCCAGACGATTTAATAAACATAGCCATTAAGCCGTGCAGGGAAACCAACGGCGACCTCAGATCATGCGAGGCCGTATGCACGAAACTTTTCAGTTCTTCATTTTTGCCCTGAAGTTGCCTCGTATAACCCTGGATTTGGATATAGAGTTGAGCATTTCGAATTGCGCACACAGCGTCTGAAAAAAAGACTTCTGCCGATCCGTAAACGTCTCTTGCGTTGTATGGGCATGAAGAATCATCAGACCTATGCTCTCGCCGTGTTCAATAAGTGGGGCCCCGACAACTTGTTGGATATCGGCCATACCCTGGGTTGCTTTATCCAACAGGGCTTTGTTAGGTTTGTCTAACGTGTTAAGCATAGAGTTGATCTCATCTGCAGAGGAATTTACGTATAATTCACCGGAGGTAAATATGCGACCAGGAATGGACTCATCCATACGGATACGCATACCGCTTACCGTTTGAAAGGAAATGCCCAGAGAAGCTTTGGGGACCAGACGTTCCAGTTGGGCATCATAAATCAGTAAAATACCCGTATCCGCTTGAGGCATCGATGCCGCTGCCCGTTCTAAGATTAGTTGAGGCAGATTCTCGACCTCACGCATTTCGGCGATTTCACGGGTTACGCCAAGCAGCGTACCTAATTCTGAATTATGCACTTCAAGATTTCTATTTTGAATATTTAACTCGTCTCTCTGACGCTCTGTTTCTCTAAACAGCGCCAGAATTTCCATATACAAACCGGCCAGAGCGGCAATATAACCGAAAACCTTCAAGGCATGAGGGATGAGAATACCGTTCTCTTGCCAATTGGTAAAAAGAGCGGCATAAATCTGCGCCACACCAAAAATGACGGCGGCTGCGGTTCCCCAATCATAGAAGGCCGTACGATGAATTTTGTGTAACCCCAAATAACCCCATGCGCTCCAAAAAAACAACAGCACCAGAGCCCATTCAGAGATGTACCTGAACATCGTAGGCTCGATGCCAGTAATCACCGACGAATATTGGGAGATGATAGAAATAGTCACAGCACTCAGCAACACCGTAAGTACAATTGAACCGCCGAGTTCCAGATTTATATGCCGCGCCTGTCCGACCCAACGGCCCACCAGGAGACTTGCCACAAGCAACAGGCCGTGGGTCAAACGACCGGCTGTCCACGTTGAGGGATCGGCACCGCCTCCGGCCGATAGCACATCCAGCGAGACCGTAGCATTGATCATGTCGGTCATACCGGCACCCAAGAAGCTGAGGCCGAATAACAAAAAGAGCCGTTGTCCTAAGGCAATGAAACGAACAATACTTCCCAGTGCTACTACTATAGCCAGGAGCGCCGATATGAATTCAAGCCCGATATGCAGTGTTTGGGGGCCTTGCCAGAATTCGATGGGGGCCGCCCAAAGTCCAGCCAGGAGAATTAATCCCAATCCCATAGCCTGGGCGGTTATCGTGTTGTATACTTTTATTTCTTCAGTTTTATTATCAAATGCTGTCGTGCTCATGGCTACACTTTTCCATATGGAATTATGCGTTTATCAACTAAGGGCAGGTATTTAAAATGGGGTTAGGTATTACTTAGATGAAAGTCGATGAAGTCAAATAGCATGTCAATACTAAGTGTGGAAAGCTGACCGGAGGATAGCATTCCACAGATCACGCAAAATAATCGAAATTTTTTCTTGCCTTTCCCGTATGAATTCTCCATTTTGAAATCACAGTCCTGTCGGGCGTTATCTCTACCAACGTCTTTCTTTCATAAACAACAATTTTGATTCGTAATTTTTCGTTATATGCCATATCCGGCATGCTAACGGAGTTGGCATGAGTCGATCAATTCGAGTCGCCAAAGCCTACGATATTCCTAATGGTGAACAGGCGGCGGTTGATGCAGAAGGTACGCCCATCGCTATCTTTAATATCGATGGAAAATATCACGCCATTTCCGACATATGTATTCATTTGGGGGCCTCCCTCAGCGAAGGATGGCTGAATGATCATATGATCATCTGCCCCTGGCATGGCTGGCGATTCGATGTCCGTACCGGAACATCTGATTTTTCCGATCAAGTCTGTGTAAAAAGCTACGAGGTAACCGTAAAGGATACGGAGCTATACGTAGAATTATAAGTTATGATTGTTGAGTTATGGTTGATTGGCTTTTTAATTTTCAATCATAACTCAAAATTTATAAATGCCCTATGCGAGTACACAACTTTTCATCAACAATCGATTTATCGCTTTGTACGCATGACCACCACATTGAAATCATAGAGGGACAGGCGCGGTTAAAATCACGTATACTTCTGGCGGATGACATCGGTTCCGTGACCCAGAAGACGTACGAACTCATCCAGGGCAATGTGTGTGCCAGAAAAACCTTCAGGCTGAGTTTTACGGACATCCAACAAGCAGAAGTCGTGCTCCGTATTGATCCAATCATTGAAAGCAAACGCCATTCGGAGATCATCAACACCTTAAACCTGGAAATCAATGGACATAAAATAACACACGAATACACGTCTGAGAATAGTTCCTTTCAGGGAGATATTGATTCATATTGGTCAAACGGGTGGGAAGTTATCGCTTTACCCGTAAAAGCGCTTAAAGCCGGTATGAATAATCTGGTCATAAAAGATGGCGGCGGTGGCTGGAGACTGTTTATAGATACCATGCGTCACTATCAGCATAGCGCCAAGTCCATAGACGGTGGCAACACGTGGACCGATGAGCGTCTGGGCGATAACGATTTTTGTACTGGCGAATATGTCGTTCGTTTAAATCTACTTCGTCATCCACCGAGCGGTATACTGACGTCACCATCTATAGATATGGCCGCTGCCGCAGATGAAAATGAAATTGCCCCCAGAGTGATGGTGAAAAGTGTTTGCTTCACCCCTGATATTTCACGTCCGAGGGGTACTGGAATACTGATCAAATGGCGAAGTGGCGGTGCACCTGTCTATCGCCCGGAAACTTGGGGACACTGGCAGGATGCCCGAGGTCCCGTCAGCATCCCTAAAAGTCACCGTTTTATTCAATGGCAAGCCACATTAACCACGGCACATGGGAAATCAACGCCAGTTTTACGTGGCCTCTCGGTGGAGATGTGCGGTCAAATCATTAAGAAAACGAACACGGCCCTGAGCCTTGTTGAAACCAATAACGACCCTCTCGTACGCAGTAGTTATCCTTTTGCGCATCAGCTGGAGGATGAGCCGAGGCTCGCTGTTCTACGCAATCGATGGCGACTGGATAAAGTCGTTGAAGGGGCGAAAACAGAATTCGAGAAGTTTTTGCGACTGAAACGCTGGACCAGGCAACAGTGGGAAAATGGTTGGGATGACGGTGAGTTGTCTTTCGTTCCACCCTGGGACGCCATGGTCGTCCTGGAACTGGCCAGTAAAAAACTTTCGTTGGGGATGTGTACACATTATGCGAGTACATTCGTACAGTGCTGTCTGGCGCTTGGACTTCAAGCACGGGTATGTATTACCACGGCCCACTGTGTGGCCGAAATTTGGTCTAACGAATATGAGAAATGGGTAATGATGGACCCGGGGTGCGATTTCGATGACGGTCGTAAAGGAACCCGGTATTTCGAAAGAAGCGGCCTACCGATGAGTGCACTTGATCTGCATCTGGCTTCTGCGGATGATGATTTTGAGGGCGTCGTCGAAATTTGTGATCCGGAATCGATCTCCGGTACAGATGTTGAAAATGCATCGCGTTATTATCAGTTCTGTACGACATTAAGAAACAATTTCTTAACCTCTCTCTATCCGGAAGAACCGGAGCACGGCCGGGTTTCCTATACGTACGACGGGCATGTCTGGTATGAATCTGAAGGCATGCCGCTACCTCAGTTTTCCACCCGCTCTTCTCGCGCTGGTGATTTCGACTGGTCCGTCAATCAGACGCATATTTTGCTTCAGCAGGGTTCCGAGCCAAATTCTCTTACCGTCCTCTTGGATACCGTCACGCCGAATTTTGACACCTTTCTCATACAAACCAACAACGGTAAATGGAAAACCTCCAAAGAACGTTTCGTCTGGAAACTGACCCAGGGAAAGAATACCCTGCGGGTGAAATCCACCAACAAGTTCGGCGTGGAAGGTATCGAAAGCCATGTGTTGGTAAGACGAGGGGGGTAGACTTATTGTTGCCTTATGATGTCACAGATCCACGGCGGCAATCTGGGGGTGTTGTGGAGGGAATAAAACCTTTATTAAAAGCCTGGCGTCGCCAGTTATTTCAATCTCGCCCTGTTCTACAATCTCCATCGGATCTTCTTTCCCTACAATCAATTGTGTTATTTTATCTCCGCCTTTTATCCTGTGGGCCGAATCTCCTTCCGGTCCGACCTTGACTTCTCCATTATGGATCATCAGCAATACACGGTCGTGGTTATACTGGATTAACAAGTCACCAGACCAATCTGCCAGATGAGAATGGACAAGTCTTCGGGTCAATTCATCGGTCAACTGCGTCATCAACGCACCGAAGTTCAGGATCGCCACCATACAATCACCACTTGATTTGTAGGCAGTTTTCATCGTACAATTTTGATGGCGTAAATATCGGGCTAACCTGCTTCGGTAGGGCCACCGATCAAATACGACGTCTTTATAACCCTTTTGCCGGGTGAGGATGCCGAGAAGCATCATGATCTGTTCCGGATCGCCAGCCGCATCTACACACATGAAAGAAGTCTGTGTCTCATCGGCAGGCTGATAACTTCCGATAAGATAACCGAGCGTGTGGCCGGTGTTGTCTTTCCATAAATAGCCGGTATATTCACCAGGCCATTTGAAGGTTCGAAACGTAGGTCTGATCGCCGTGCCTGTGAGCATCGTATTTTCTACGTTATACAAATCGACCAGATCTTCTCTAAAGGTCGGTACAAACTCCTCCAGAATGTAGGACGGCCGTTTCGACGGCAACTGGTCGACCGGAAGGATATAGTGCTGCCGGGGCCAGGCTGATACATAGCCGAACTTTTCAAAAAAATCATCTGTCCCATTCAATATAGATAAGGCATAGCCTCGTTCACGCATCGATGCCAGTATCGCTTTCCCTATTTGCCTCATATAACCGCGCAGTCGGTAATCCGGATGAGTGACCACGGCATCAACGCCTCCCGTTGGTATCTGCGCCAATCCAATACGCAGGGTAATATCCCAGACCCCCCAGAAGGAAACAATCGTCTCATCCACCGTTCCCATACGGGATATCTCCCACTGATGGTTCGGATCGCGGATTCGACTGGCCATACGATCCCACTGATGGTTAATCAGCGTGCTGATCTCAAGCCGGTGGATTTTGGGGTCGGGAGAACAGATGTGTAATTCTGGCATAGGTGAAGCGTGAAAAGTGCGTGGTGAATGGGATGATTTTGTAATCACCCTTCACCACGCACTAAATCACCATTATTTAATCTCCCACTGATCCAGCATAAACGCATAGTCCAGAGCGATTTCGCGTAAATGGTCATATCGGCCTGAAGCGCCCCCGTGGCCTGCCCCCATATTGGTGACCAGCAGGAGCGGGTGATCATCTTGTTTAAGGGTACGTAGTTTCGCGACATATTTCGCTGGTTCCCAGTACATTACCTGGCTATCATTTAAAGAGGTTTTAACGAGCATCGTCGGATATTTCATCGCCTGCAAGTTGGTATACGGGCAATATTGCCTCATATACATATAGTCTTTTTCAATATTCGGATTGCCCCATTCCTCGTACTCGCCCACGGTCAGAGGCAGGGATGCATCCAACATGGTATTGAGCACATCGACAAACGGCACATGGGAGACCACCGATTTGAACAGATCAGGCCGCATATTGGTGACGGCCCCCATCAGGAGGCCTCCCGCGCTACCGCCTTCAATGATCAGGCGCTGCGGAGCCGTATATTGCTGATCGATCAGATATTCAGCGCAATCAATAAAATCTGTAAACGTGTTCATCTTTTTCATCATACGCCCCTGATCATGCCATGCTTTTCCCATTTCACCACCACCCCGTATATGTGCAATTCCGATGGCGACCCCGCGGTCCAGCAAACTTAATCGTAGGGATGAAAACGTGACCGGAGATGGCCAACCATACGAACCGTAACCAATCAGAAGCAACGGCGACCGGCCGTTTTTCTCGAACCCGTTTTTGTATACCAGAGAAATCGGTACCGCGACGCCATCTCGACCAGTTGCCGACAGACGTTCAGACGTATATGCCGATGTGTCGTACCCGCCCAGAACCTCGGTCTGTTTGAGCAAGGTGCTGGTTCGGGTGTCCAGATCATATTCCAGTACGGAGCCCGGCGTGATCAGGGACTGATAGTTATATCGCAGCTTCCGTGTCGCCCATGATCGATTGACGGAAGCGAAAACCTCATAGACCGATTCCGAAAATGGAAGCGTATGAGATTCCTTATTATCGAATCCATCAATCTGGATTTCAGGAAGGCCGTTACGCCGTTCATAGAGCACGTAGTGGTCGGCGAAGACATCTACATCTTCCAACATAACATCATCACGGTGCGGGACGATTTCCTGCCAATTCTCCGGTGCAGGATGATCGATCATCGCTCGAACCAATCGAAAATTTCGGCCTGTGTCATTGATTCGGAGATAAAACGCATCCCCCCGGTGATCGACGTCGTACTCCTGATCCTGTATACGTCCAGCCAATATCTGCCACTCGCCTCCGGGCTGATCCGCCCGGAGATACCGAACTTCAGTAGTGGTATGGCTGCCGGTAGCCAAAAAAATATACTCGCCGCTTCTGGTCCGCCGTGCGAAGACATAGAAGAGTTCATCCTCCTCTTCGTAGATCAGCGTATCATTGGGCTGACCAAGCGTATGTCGATACAGCCGATATTGCCGTTTGGTCTTATCTTCGGTTGTATAAAAAATAGTCCGATTATCCGCTGCCCAGACCACGGCACCGACTTTTTCTATGGCATCCGGCAAGAGCTCCCCGGTGTGTAAATCTTTTATATTCAGCGTATACTCCCGAAAGCCGGTGTCATCGCTGGCATAGGCCAACAACCGATTATCGTCACTTACAGTATATGGGCCGATCGACATATAATCTTTGCCCTCAGCCAGTATGTTCAGATCAAGTGTCACTTCCTCGGCAGACTCGAGCGAACCTTTCTTGCGGCAGTAGATTTCGTACTGTTTTCCTTCTTCTGTCCGGTGATAGTAGTAATAACCCCGATCGAGATACGGTACGGATAAATCCGTTTCCTTGATACGGGCCAGCATTTCATCATAGAGACTATTCTGAAACGCCTTGGTGCCCCCCATGATATGATCAGCATAGGCATTTTCAGCTTCCAGATAGGCGATTACTTCCGGGTTCTCTTTTTCTCTCAGCCAGAAATAGTTATCCTCTCGTGTGTTGCCATGCATGGTATCCTGCATTGGCTTTTTCAAAGCTACAGGGGGGGAGACGATACTTTCGGTATGGTTAGTAGACATAGTCAGTGATCCAGTTTCCCTTTATAGAGTGGTTACGGGGCAACCTTACTCGGTTTGTGCTATGAGAGGTGGCGTAAGCGCTTAATTTTATGGTCGCCAGGAAGCCAGGTAGTCTTCCTGATCTGACGTCAGAGCATCGTATTTAATGCCCATGCTGCTCAGCTTAAGACGAGCGATATTCTCATCGATGTCATGAGGCAAAGTATGTACACCCACATTGAGAGTCTTATGATGATGAACCAGATATTCCGCGGCCAGAGCCTGGTTGGCGAACGACAAATCCATCACGGCGGCAGGATGGCCTTCTCCCGCAACCAGATTAACGAGACGCCCCTCTCCCAGGACATACAACCGCCGCCGGTCTGGCAGCGTAAATTCTTGCACATGGGGCCTCCGCGGCTGGGTATGGACGGCCATCTCTTTAAGTGCAACCAGATCAATTTCCACATCGAAATGACCGGCGTTGGCCATGATAGCCTCATCCTTCATCACCTTCAGGTGCTCCCGGTTTATCACCCGACGATTGCCCGTTACCGTCACAAAGATGCCGCCCACTTTAGCGGCTTCGATCATGGGCATGACCCGGTAGCCCTCCATCACGGCTTCCAGCGCCTGGATCGGGTTAACTTCTGTAACGACCACATCAGCGCCGAGACCTCGGGCACGGGAAGCGACACCTCGGCCGCACCAGCCATACCCGCAAACGACGACAACTTTGCCAGCCATCAATACATTGGTCGCCCGGATGATCCCGTCAAGCGCACTCTGACCGGTACCGAAACGATTGTCAAACAAATGCTTGGTGTCCGACTCATTCACGGCGACCACCGGAAAGGTCAGGTCGCCGTTCTTCGCCATACTGCGCAGCCGAATGACGCCGGTGGTCGTCTCTTCCGTCGCGCCTATGATTTCGTCTAATTGATCCTGATATTCAAGATGGGCTGTTGTGACCAGATCCGCCCCATCGTCCATCAACAACATGGGACGGGCTTCCATGACCGTCCGAAGATGCTGTTTGAACGTCTCTTCATTCTCCCCTCTAATGGCGAACATGGGGATGTCATGATGCTTGACCAGGCTGGCGGCCACATCGTCCTGAGTGCTGAGTGGGTTGGAGGCGCACACCATGAGATCCGCACCGCCGGCTTTAACGGCTATGGCCAGATTGGCCGTCTTGGTGGATATATGCAGGCAGATTCCGACCCGGAAGCCTTTGAAGGGTTGCTCTTCGACAAACCGCTCTTTGATAGATTGCAGCACAGGCATCTGCCGGGCATCCCATTCAATGCGTTTGGCTCCTGCATCTGCCAGGGCTATATCTTTTACGTCATACTTCATCTAACATACTCCTTTAATTATGATCGCCTCATGGGTTCATGGGTTTATGGGTTTTCATTCAGGCAATGGGTCAATGGGTCAGTAAACAGGTTGTCGTCCAGACCGACATCAAAGGCGGCCTTGTCGAGGACGAAAGCACGAACCGTCACACCGTTCGATGGACCGCCACGCTTCCAGTCCGCCGGAAGCGGCAAGCGTTCTGTCACACAGGTCGAGTCCCGATTCCTGGGCATGAACCTGGCTGGCTACAGAGATAAGAAGCAGCCGTACCAAATATCTCAACAGAGATAAAATAGATCTCTTTCGGATAGTGGACATGCACGGTTTAAAATGTAACATAGAGGGCCAAATGATTGGGCACATCTACCTGATCGATTCTTCTAACAGCAGGCTCATATCTTTCGGAAGGGCAATGGTAACGGTACTCCCATTGTTTACCTTGCTGTCAATAGTAATCGTTCCATGATGTTTTTCGATAATGTGATAACAGGTAAATAAGCCCAGGCCAGCCTTAATCCGGTCCCCATGTTTTGTAAAGGATGGTTCAAAAAGGGTCTTCAAGTGCTCGGCAGGGATACCTACCCCGGTATCTTCTATCTGCACCTTCACGTAATCCTGGTCGGTAAAGGTCCGAATGGTTATCACGCCGGTCTCATGAATAGCCTGCGTCGCATTAGCCAGCAGATGCATGAAGACTTGATTAATGTCCCCCGGATAGCACAAGACCAGTGGAATGTTGCCATATTCTTTGACCAGCTCTATTCTGTTCAGCATCTCATGCTCCAACAAAGTCAAGGTGGCGTTAAGCCCTTCATGAAGATCCATTTCCTGAATAACGGCTTCATCTAATCGGGTAAAACTCTTGAGACTGTTGAGGATCCTGGATAGTCGTTCACTCGCATCGACCGTTACGCGATTGCCGTCAGGCAGGGTACGTAACGCCCGTTGCAATGCCTGGCTGGACTTGATTTCATCAAGAGATGAGCCGGTTTCCAACACGTCGACAATGGCATTTACGCACCGGGAGGCTACATCTGTGGCACTGTTGATGGCTCCGAGCGGGGTGTTCATTTCATGCACAACCCCTGCCACCAGCTTACCGAGCGCGGCCATTTTTTCCGTCTGTACCAGATGAGACTGGGTCGCCTTGAGCTCATTCAGAGAACGCTCAATTTCGGCAGTACGCTCTGCCACACGCTGTTCCAGTTCCTCGGTATGGGCCTGCAACTTCGCCAGCAGATCCTGGATATGCTGCGCCATGACATTGAATGAATCACCGAGCGCGCCCAACTGATCATGCTTTTGCGTCTCAATACGGTAGTTCAGCGCACCGCCCTGAAGCGCCTGGGTGCCGGCAGATAAATCACGCACAGCTGAAGTGACCCGCCGTGATATAAGAAAACCGATACCGAAGGCAATCAGTTCGACCACAAACAGGATACCGCCCAGGCCCAACAAAACAAAGATCAACAAGCCAGCCTGATCATAGTCCTGTGAGGCCGAGGTATGGATGGTATAGACTGGATCAATTAAGACAGAAAAAGACATCACCCTTGAAGACATGAGCCTTGGCCCTTCCTTCCAAGCAATCGTTGGCAGCAAACCACCCCAGGACAACCGTAAATCCTCCAGCCACCCTGGCAATGAAATAAAAACCGTATCCGGATGGCTTTGAGATGTTGGCTCGTCCAGTAAATTCATTTTCAGCGCCAGAAACTCATTCCGTGAGGAACGTTCTTCGCCCATTCTCAGATTATGAAAGAAAGCACCTGATATTTCCCAGATATGTCCTTGGTATGCCTGATTGATAGGCATAGAAGCGACCATGGTTAATCTGCTATCACCGATATCGACATCCGCGATGGTTCTAATTGAAGCACCGGTTGTATCTATACTGATATGCGTTTCACGCGTGCCATCATACCAATCCGGCAAATCGATTTCCCATGTCTGATCTGTATCTGTATACACCCGTTCTCCCTGTTGAAACAGGATGATCGACAGATTTTCTAACCCTTTCGTTCCCGCCAGTGTGCTGTTTACTGCTTGAATAGGGTTTACTTCACCCTCTTGAAGGATCGACCGATATAACTCCTGCTGAAGAAGCGCGGGCACCCGATCTATACGATCCAACGTGATGTCAAACTGTTTTCGAATCTGGGCGGCACCGACGGCACCGATGGCCATCCACGTAACCAGAAGGACGATGAGAGAAATCAGGCCCATGGGTACCAGGCCTACAAATACAAACGAAGCCAACAGCCGACTGCGCACTTTCCAGAAAAGTCGGTCTTTGAGGTAGACACTCATTTTCCAGCTGTAATACAACATGGAAATAAACAACATGATACCGGCAAAAATACCGAGTATCCCCATCCAGCCACTCAACAGCCACAGGGCCAAACCGAAATACGTCCAGCGTTTCATGCGATTATCAGGGGTCAGAGCGCCCAAGATACGATGTACGAACGATAATGACATGGAAAGAGGCCAGTGGATCTAATGAAGCAACGTGACTATAGAACATTGCATGATCTGTTTTACGAATTTCTGAGCAATTTTCCCCGACCAAAAACCAATTATATGAAAGGGTTTATCCCCCTGAAAGTCAAGCAACAATCCTTGGGATATGCCCTTGACTTATATATGCCCACTCGGTAACATGAAGGCGTATTTCTGGACAGTGTGTAGCAGGTAGCGAGTCACTTATCGTATGGGGTGGGCAGGGTTTTATATGATGTAAATGCCCGCCACTGGTATCCGCTACCACTCTGATGTATGAACATCCGTCAAGGAGAATAAGCATGTCTGATTTTCCATATCAACTCACAGACCAGATTGCTATTGTTACGGGTGCTGCACAGGGCTTGGGCCTGGGCATTGCCGAGCAATTGGCCAGCAACGGTGCGCTGGTCTATATGGCGGATTTGCAAGAAGATAAAGTCAACCGGGCAGCCGATAGTTTGAGACCACAGGGGTTAAAAATAGAACCGGCTATTCTCGATGTGACGGACAGCACCGCAGTGACCCTGTTGTTTGAGCAAATTGCCGACCGCCATGGCCATCTCGATATTCTGGTCAACAATGCCGGCATAGGTCAGAAAGTCCTGCCTATTACAGACCTTGACGACGATGAATGGGATCGGGTCCTTCGCGTGACGCTGACTGGAACGTTCTATGGTTGTCGGGCCGCAGGGGGTATTATGGAACGTCAGGAGGCTGGCAGTATCGTCAATATTTCTTCCATTAACGGTCAAAACCCAGCAGCCCTGGTGGCCGCGTATAATGCAGCCAAAGAAGGGGTCATCAGCCTGACCCGGACTATGGCCCTTGAGATGGCAGCCTATGGTGTGCGCGTGAATGCGGTTTGTCCTGGTCCGGTCTATACGGCCTTCAACATATCAAATATGGCCCAACGCAGTAAAACGCTGGATCTCACCGAAGAAGAGATGGTCGAGCGCATCAGAGGTGCGATTCCTCTCGGACGCTGGGGCGAAGCGGTCGATATTGCTCGGGGCGTCGCCTTCTTATGCAGTCCGGCCGCCTCCTGGATTACAGGTGAGGTGTTACGCATCAGTGGTGGCATGGAGGGGGTCGCTGCCGCGCCGCCGAAACGGGAACGAGGCTGAAGGTTTATTGATCTCAGGAATCCGTGGTCATATGAATATACGTCAATTATATACCTTGTCGAGCGTATGGTATTGGTCATTTTTTTTGGGCTTTATGGGGACATGGCTCAATCTATCTTACGACCGTGGTTTCAACCTCTTTGACGAGGGCAATGCCGTTTATCAGGCTGTCCTGATTATGGATGGCTACCTGCCACATCGTGATTTTCTGACACTTTACACCGGCGGGGTCTACTATTTTTATGCGTTGCTCTTTTCACTATTTGGCGTTGAGATCGGCCTTACCCGTCTGGCCCTGGCTATCCTGATCGTTATATTGGCCGTTTTGACCGTACACTTAGCGGCCAGATTCATGCCTTCTCCCTGGTGTTTTTTGCCGGCTATTGTCTTCCTTTTGAGCTTCCCGCTTAATCCTACCGCTTTTCATTCCTGGCATGCTGTTCTCTGCCTCATGATTATGTTAGCCGCCATATTTTACTATCTGGAAACTGAGGCCAAACGATGGCTGTTTTTTGCAGGATTATGTGCAGGAGGAGCCTTTCTGGCAAAACAGACGATGGGCGTATTCAGTCTCACGGCTCTGATCGGTTTTTTACTCTGGAGTTTACCTGTATTCTCAACCTTCCAGTACAGGTGGGCGGATCGTATTCTCCGGGGTACCGGCCTTGGTGTAATTGCCCTTGTGTATACCTTCTATCTTGATCAGTCTGAATACACACGTCTTCATGAGAAATACATCTATCTGACGGCGGTATGGTGCCTACCTTTTACCCTCCTGCCTGGACCAATCTCGGAAAAATCGGCGAAGGACAAGGCCCTATCCACTTTGACAAAATCCCTGACGATTTGCATGGCGGGCTTTCTAGGGCCTCTCCTGGTCTATGGGTTATATTTTGGTTGGCACGACGGGTTTCAGGCCCTCTTTTACGGTGTTTTTCAAAGGCCCGGATTGTTTTTGGACGAATGGGTATCTCAAAATCAGTTCCCACGATTTTCCTTTCAAAATCAAGCCCCTTTTGGGGCCGTGCTCTTTCTTATGATCTGGCCTCTCTGGCCGATGACCCGCCACTGGCGGAACCCGTTCATACGCTGTGGGATATGGATTATACCATGTGTGTTTCTATTGATCTATTATATGGTTCCTCTCTCCCGCACCATTTTTAATCTTATCTCATCCCCCATAGCCCTTCTCTCATGGGCAAACTACACCCTCTTTTTCAGTCTCATCTATTTCAGTCCTGTTCTGGTCCCCTTTTTAGCATTGATCCTGCTTATCACGGCACGCTTCAATGCTAAAATCGGTGGGCTGGCGGTAACCCAGCAAAAGAGCCTGGCAGCAGTGTATTTTTGTCATGTTTTTCTTTTTTTCTGTGTCTATCCAATGCAGAATGGTATGTATCTGATTTTCATGATGCCGACGACTTTATTAATGCTCACTATTGTCATACATCGACTATGGGAGCTATCTTCACCGCTTGATGTATTGGCAAATGGGTGGGCCCATCGGTCGTATCATGCGCTTCGTCTTATATCCTTACTGGCCCTGCCCATCATTATGGCTGGTGCATTTTTTATCTGGGGAACGCAGTACTGGATCGGCCTGAAGCATCTTGGGGAACAGGGGCAAATAACGTGGGATGCCCGCACAAGCCTGCCTCTGGCGCGCGGTGATTGGGGCTTTTTTATAAAGCCTAAAGAGGCAGAGCCCATGATTGCCGTATGTCAGTATATTATGGCCCGTACAAAATCTGATGAACTGGTGTTTATTGCAGCCGCCACCGGACCATTGCTCTTGTTCCTATCCGACCGGCATACGCCGTCCCGCGTTCATTTTCCTATGGTAACCTCGGAAGAAGTAGACGCTATTCCGCTGTCGCTGAAACGCAGTCAGGTTACCTATGCAGTTCTGGATTGGAATAATATGTTCCAGGATTCCGAGCCACTGCAGCAGTATATAGCCGCCCATTATAGCCTGGAAAATGAAATCGGTGAATATCGAATATTTAAAAGGCATCTGTAAAAAGGCTCCGTATGCTCGATCTTTCCAAGAAAAATCTTAACCGAACCATACTGACGTTAGCCTGGCCAGCCATCCTCGAAAACCTGCTGCAAACCTCCGTCTATATTGTGGATAGCATTTTCATCGGGCGTCTCGGCACACAGGCTTTTGCTGCGGTGGGCCAGAGCTCGATGATTCTGTTTACCGTTATCTTCGTCTTCTACGGTGTGGGCGTCGCTACCGGTGCCATTGTCGCACGCAACCTGGGGCGTAACGATACGACATCGGCCAGCCAGGCTGCAGGACAAGGCATTATTCTCGCTGTTTCAATCGGCCTGGTCATCGCGGTACTTGGCCTGATGTATGGTGAATGGGCTATGGCCATGCTTGGCACCGAACCGGATGTGATTGAGCGCGCCAGAAACTATATGCACATCATCTTTGGATTCAGTGTCGCACGCATGTTTATCTATATCGGCAGCGGTATTCTGCGTGCGGCAGGCGATACAAAAACCCCCCTGAGGGCGACCGCCATTATGAATGCCTTTAATATTCTCGGCGACTGGGTCCTGATCTTCGGTATCGGCCCATTTCCGGAGATGGGTATTGAGGGCGCAGCCCTGGCTACCGGCCTGTCTTATTGCATCGGTGCGTCTATCCTGGTTTACAAATTGTTCTGGTCTCAGTTTGTTTTCTCCATCCGCAGGCGTGATTTGTTCGCCTTCCACTCAGGTTTTATGAGAACAATTATTCGTGTGGCCTTACCCAATATTGGGGAACAAATGGTAACCCAGGGGGCTTATTTCGCCTTTATTGGCATTGTGACCAGCCTGGGCACCACGGCCATGGCGGCACATTTTATGGCTATACGTGTGGAGATGATTTCCTTCATGCCCGTATTCGGCTTGTCTATGGCGGTTTCTACAATCGTCGGACAGAGCCTGGGCGCACAAAAACCTGACATTGCAGAACTGGCCGTAAAAAGATCGGCCCGGATCGGCTTGATCGCCATGAGTGTGCTGGCCGCCTTATTTATCGCCGTACCGGGCAGTCTGGTCAGCATCTACAGTCCGACACCGGATGTTTATGCCTTAGCCGTTTTGTGTATCCGAATCGCTGCACTCGAATTGCCATCCTCTGCCCTGCTTATGATCTACGCCGGTGCCATGCGCGGGGCGGGAGACACCTTCAGCCCGATGCTGATTGGCCTGTTTGGTGCCATCTTTTTACGGATTGGCGTGCTGTACCTGTTGACCATTGAATTAGGCTGGGGGCTTTCCGGCGTCTGGTGGGGGACCGTGATCGATTGGGGGGTCCGTGCATGTATCGCTTATGTCTTATTCCGGCGGGGACGGTGGAAAAAGATAGAGCTTTAAATTAAAGTGCTGAGTGCTGAACCCCGGGTGTGTAGGTCGTGCGCGTACGGCGTGTAGAAAAGAAAGCTCAAGAGGGATCAATTTATTTATATTATACGTAACTATAGTAGTTACTCGGAACTCGGAACGCCCACCATGAGCCTTCGCCACCTGTACCTATTCCTGTCCGTCTGCTTCTTGTTAGTCCCTGTATTCCCACTCCAAGCACAGCACGATCCGAGCCTTGAGATTGATCAAATTATCATCCGGGGTAATCAGGCCATGCCAGAGGATGATATTATGACAGCGCTTGGTTTTGAGCCGGGTGATGTTTTTAACCGTCAGATCCTTGATCAAGGGATTAACCACGTATTGGATACCTACCTTGCTCAAGGATATCTCTGGACAGAAATTGCTTCGCCTGATGTCCAAATCAGCCCTGATTCAACTCAAGTCGTGTTTGTCCTGCATATACGTGAAGGCCCTGTAGCCACCGTAGCGCATATAGAGTTAATCGGAAACATTCAATGGCCCACCTATGATTTACTGGCCGAATTTGACAGTCGCCCCGGCAGTATTTTTGATCCCGTTCGCCTGGAACGGGATATTGACCAACTTTTAACCCGATATGAGCAACATGGGTTCCCCTATTGCCGTATTTCTATCTCCCGAATTCAGCCGAAAGAGCGCCAGTTAGCCATCCAGCTTACCGTCCAGGAAGGGCCTTTTATCCGTATAGATGGATTTCGGGTCGAAGGGAATAAAGTAACCCAACCTCACGTCATTACACGCGAATTTCGCCTTAATCCAGGTGAACCATTTGACCAACGCCGATTGAATTTCGGGCGGGCGCGTCTGCTTCGATCTAACTTGTTTACCGCCATCGATGCCCCCGAGTTGGATGTGAATACCAAAGGAGATGGGGCCACCATCGTCGTTCGTGTTCAGGAGAACCGATTCAGTACATTCGATGGTGTCATAGGGTATGCGCCGGGAGGCGAAGGCGCCGGTGGGTCATTGACCGGCGCCTTTACGCTGGCCATGAACAACCTGAGCGGTGCCGGACGCCGGGCGGAGGCAGCCTGGATACGCCGTGATCCGCTCTCATCTGATATCCAGCTGGCTTACGAAGAGCCCTGGCTGTTCGGTGTCCCCCTATCTGTCGGTATGGATTTCGGTCATCTGAATCAGGATTCCACCTTCACCGCAACTCAGCTTGGCCTATCGACTAAATTGCCTTTAACGACGACCATCGATGGCTATGCACGGTTCGGGTGGCGTCGTACGATTCCAGACTCCCTCAGTGCCTCGGCCCTGGCACCGAGTCGTGCGTTGAATGCCCGACTCGGTCTGACCATTGATACCCGGGATCAGGTACTGAATCCCCGACGCGGGGCCCGTTTTGATTTTTCGGCAGAATATGCGTCGCGATTCAACGAGAGCAGACCTGTATTTCAACCGCAACGCGCCCGGATTCAGTCGAGTACAGTTCGGGTCGACATAGAGCAATTTGTACCCACCATCCGGCGGCAAACGGTATTAATCGGCGTGCACATAGTCGATATTCAAACAGGAGAGCAGACGCTCCCGATCTCTCAACAAGTCCGTTTTGGAGGTACACGCACCTTGCGCGGGTACCGGGAGAATGAATTTCAGGGCGCGCGGGTAGCCTGGTCCAACCTTGAATATCGTTTTCTGCTGTCATCTCGCTCACGGTTCTTCACGTTCTTCGATGCGGGTTATTTCGAATCACCGCGCAGAATCGGCGGAGGTGTAGAAACGCGCAGAGAAACAAAAATCGGTTACGGCCTGGGGATACGTGCGGAATCATCCCTGGGGATTTTAGGCATTGATTACGGGATAGGGGAAGAGGATTCTCCGTTAAACGGCAAGGTGCATATCGGATTCAGGAATGCCTTTTGATGGGTGATCCGTGATCGGCAGATTATCGATCTTGCTTCGCAGGTCATAATCGACTACTTTGAGACACCGGATTTTGTTCATAAATGACCACCTATATGGAAGAGAGCTATGTTTTCAACTAAATCATCCTATGACATTGTTGTTGTTGGGGGTGGACCTGGCGGGGCCTTAGCGGCATGGAAAGCCGCGGAACAGGGTGTGAATGTATTAATGATCGAGAAAGATCGGGAGATCGGGTTGCCTGTCCGCTGTGCGGAGGCGATCGGCGCGGATGTCGTGCATAGATATCTCGAAAAAGACCCCCGTTGGATATCCCATGAGTTGCATGGTGCCCGCTTTTTTGCGCCTTCAGGAGACTCGGTGGAGTTTTCTCTCGACAGTCTTGGATCAGGGTATATTCTCGAACGCAATGTGTTCGACCGTGAACTCGCCAATCAGGCCGCGCGTGCCGGTGCGGATATACGGGTCAGTACTTGTGCAACCGGCCTGGTATACGACCAGGATCGGCTGGCCGGTGTTAAAATGAATACGCGGGGTGAAGAATATACGGTCCCCTGTAAGCTTGTCATCGCGGCCGATGGTGTGGAATCCCGTGTCGCACGTTGGGCTGGACTCAATACAATGATTGCGTTAAGAGATTTAGAAGTGACGACACAATATCTGATGGATAACGTCACCACGGACAAAGGCTATTTTGAGTTTTACCTGGGTAAGGAAGTAGCACCGGGCGGCTATTTATGGATTTTCCCCAAAGGCCCCAATACGGCCAATGTCGGTATCGGTGTGTGCGGTCGCTATACCCGCCGTCAGTCCTCTACGGCTTATCTTAACGCCTTCGTTGAGAAGCATCTGCCGAACAGTACCCCATTGGGCATGGTGGTCGGCAGCGTGCCGGTGGCTCATACTCTCGATGACATCGTAACAGATGGGCTCATGATTGTTGGTGATGCCGCCC
>Ga0114999_10000879_pt1 | contig 43607 bp, 35 predicted proteins | sample ArcticOcean_MG_C_3_FD_89820 | JGI IMG/M metagenome (GOLD analysis project Ga0114999, IMG submission 89820) | Marine microbial communities from western Arctic Ocean - ArcticOcean_MG_CB8_126 | ecosystem: Environmental > Aquatic > Marine > Oceanic | place: Arctic Ocean: Canada Basin | collected...
AATCCGCGGTTACGTCTCGACGCTCCGCAAAAACGACCTGAAAATCCTGGACGGCATCCAATCCGCCTTCCACCAGTCCCCCAACCTGCCAGCGCACATCTTCGTCACTGGGTAGTTACGAAACATTTTCATAACACAACAATTGACAATAGCTCGTTTATCGAAGCCTGAAGCGCAAGCGAAGGATGATTCCAAGGCGATTCCAACAAGCTCCTTCGCTTGCGCATCAGGCTTAAATACTTGGGGTTTTTGTCTCCCGTCAAGCCAAGTTCGCAACGTCAAAACTTACGCTTCGGGTTACTTTTTCAACAGCCTGCGAACCGCCAGAACGGTTGCTTAACAGATCTGGCTCCCAGGATCGAACTTGGGATCGAGAAAGTCCATTGTGACCGAACCCGTGACACCATCCCAACGCAAGGCGAGTGGCGACTTTCGTCCGACGGCATCGCTGGAGACGTTGCAGCAACGTGCACGGCTGCTGACAGCCGTCCGCGCGCATTTTGATGCGGCCGGCTACTGGGAAGTCGAGACGCCGATCGTGTCGCGAGATACGGTGGTCGATGCGTGGCTGGAACCATTTTCAACTTGCGATGCGACTTCTGCGGACGGGTCGGAATTGTTTCTGCAGACCTCGCCCGAATTCGGCATGAAACGATTGATCGCCGCCGGTGCGACCGCGATTTATCAAATCACCCGCGCCTTTCGGCAAGGGGAGAGCGGCCGACTGCACAATCCGGAATTCACAATCATCGAATGGTACAGAACCGGCGACTCGTACCACGACCAAATGGACTTCGTCGAAGAGTTCGTCGCGGCCATGTTTCAACTCGGCGGCGAATTTTGCGCGACATGCGGTAACGGCGAACGCGTGCAGTTGCCGTTTGAACGAATCACTTACGACCAGGCATTCGAGAAGTATACCGGTTCGGGCGTGTTGAACCTCACAGCAAGCGAACTGGTCCGGCTGGCCGAAAAACTCAATGTGCAGCCAACGGCAACATTGCGGGCCGATGACCGGGACGGGTGGCTGAACCTGTTGCTGGCCGAACGAGTGGAGCCACATTTGGGCCGTCAGCACGCCACGTTTCTCTACGACTACCCGGCGTCGCAGGCCGCATTGGCGATGATTCGCGACGATAGTCCATCGGTCGCTGAGCGGTTCGAGCTGTACGTCGAGGGGGTGGAACTCTGCAACGGCTATCAGGAATTGACCGATGCCGACGAGCTGCAGCGACGAATTCAGCAGCAATCCGCAATCCGCAGCCGAGAGGGGCTGCCGACGCTGCCGCTGGATAACCGGCTGCTTGATGCAATGTGGGCGGGACTGCCGACCTGCTCGGGAGTGGCGTTGGGCTTCGACCGGTTGGCCATGCTCGCGCTAGGAAAAGAATCGCTCGCCGAGGTGACGGCATTCCCCCACGACCGGGCCTAGTGCGTGCCAAACGGCGCATCGCAGCCACGGCGGGCAAGCCAGCCGGCTAAATGAAGTTGATGAAATCGATGCGGCAGACCAGCAGCCTTGCGCGACCCTAAAAATCGCCGTCGTTAATTCGCTCGTTGCCGTTGCGAGTTACGAGCGCGGCAAACACTATCGCGTTCACCGACTTGGAGAGCGATTGCACCGAGCCATCGACCATGGCAACGTGCATGACGTCACCGTGCCAACTTCCAAAGCCAAAGAACTGAATCGAAGGGTCATTTGTATCGACGTAATACTCGTCAAGAATGGGCCGAATCGGCACTCCGTTACTGTCCAGGTCAAACCGCGCCCGCGCGCAGCAACTCAAGCCGTCACCCCAGAACCCGAATAACGACTCGCCGAACAAGACCGTCTGCGTCTGGCCATCCGTCACGTCGCGAAAACGAACGGAGCTATTCTCATAGAACATGCCATTGGATTGGGACGTACCCAGGTTGCCGCGATATGAAGAGTAAGCGACGCCAGGGCCGCGAGAAATGAGCGGCGTCACCGGGATCGGGCGGATCGAAGGGAATGAAGCGCTGGGACAGGTATACGGTTTGATGCCAACTTGAACTGCGATCAAATTGTCGGGAATGCTCTTTTCCACATCGAAACTGGCGTTCGCGGTCTGTGCGTCCATTTCCGAAAGCAGGAAGGCCTGCCAACTCCACGCGGGCACCATCAGCCACGCGTTGACCGTTATGTTCCTCTTCTTCTGCTGATAACGAAACGGCTCGGGAAAAACAGGGGTCCCATCTGACCGCCCGAGTTGGACGTCTTCTCCCGCGGCGAAAATGAATCCTGACGGAAACGAACCCTGTGATTCATGGTAATTGTGCGAGGCCAGGGCAATGTTCTTGAGGTTGTTCTTGCATTCGGCCCGGCGAGCCGATTCGCGTGCCTTCTGCACGGCCGGCAACAGCAGCGCAATCAGCACGGAAATAATCGCGATCACAACCAGCAGTTCAATCAGCGTAAAGCCGTTGCGGGAACGTCGTCGCGAGTGAGAGGGGAGTGTTTGATTTTGAAGACTCGATTGCATCGCTGATCTCCCAGGTACGGCTCTATGGTGCAAACCACAACGGTTCGACGCACCCTGAACGCGGCACAGACATATTGTTCCGTCTACACCAAAAAGCGTAGCAGTTTTGGGGCGGCAATGCAATCACATCCGGTCGGCGGCCCGTCGCTCGATGGACCGACCTGGACAGCGCCAACGGCGAATCCCCCAGGCGAGCCGAAGGGCTACACCCGCGGGTTTTCGTGGCTACATCCCGAGCGATCGAATCAAGGCGAACAGTCCGCCGCAAATGGCAAGGATTCCCAGCCCGCCGATTCCGTTAATAATGATCGCCAGCTTGCGTTTTCGCGCTGCGAGATCGACATCCGGTTTTCGCGCGTCGAAGTGGTGGCCGCAGTCGTCGCAAATCACCGCTTTGACGATCATTGCCCCAATTGTCCCCAGATACCAAGGCCACGGCCCACTTCTGATGCTGTGTCCGCCGCATTTGGGACAACCCGATCCACCACGACGGCGACCCGATGGCGCATTGCCCGGCAACATTTCGTGACAGAAACGGCACTTACGCGCCGCGTCCTGAATCATCTCGCCGCAGAGCGGGCATTGCTTCATGTGGGGACTTTCAGCGACCGTTAAAAACAATCAGCGAACAAAGTTTCGCCAGCACTCGTACTTTTCAGAATTCAATTGGTGAACGAACACCGGGTTGCGTTTTGGTTTGGCCGGATGGCGATCGAGCAACATACCCGCTTCGCGCGGCGTGCGGCCTCCCTTGCGAACGTTACACCTTAGGCAAGCGGTCACCACGTTTTCCCATGTCGTCGGCCCCCCACGACTGCGCGGCATCACATGGTCGATGCTCAGCTTCTGTGCCGAGAAATGCCGCCGGCAATATTGGCAGTGGTTTTCGTCGCGAAGAAAAACGTTCCGTCGGCTGAACTTCACCGTCTCTTTGGGAATGCGATCGTAATCGAGCAGCCGCACCACGCGGGGGACCTGGATGGGAAAGTTGACCGCACAAATCCAGTCGGCATCGTCGCCCCACTCTTTCATTTCCAGGCGGAGTTCGCTGATTTCCCGCCACGACTCGAAGTCGTAGGCCATGTAGGCACCCTCTTCGATGTTGATCACCTCCGCCATCCCCTTCCACAGCAGCGAGAAGGCCCGCCGCACGGTGATGACGTGGATTGCGAGATAGACCCGATTCAATGCCAACACGTTGCATTGCATCGCGGAACTTGGTCCAGGCTTCATCGATCGCATGTCCTCTCGAAAACGGAGATGTCTTGCCTACCCGATACGCGTCCTTCCACTTCTTTCACTGCCGATTCAGTCGCTTCGCCGCCGGCCGAGATTTCCCCCGGCCGATACGCGGAATATTCTATACGGGCGTTGCGGAGCCGACAACCTGTGACGGGTTTGGAGCTTGGGGTGGTTGGTTTTTTAACGCAAAGGTGCAGAGATCGCAGAGAAAAGAAGACGAAGGAAAGACGGGGTTGGGAAACCGAAACGCCAGATCCGTTAATGTTGGGGATTCTGCTGGAAATCTGGGGGTCTTGTGCGACAATGATTGAGAGCATTCTTTCTTTGCAAAACTGTGTCAGCTAGAACCCCGTTGTACGGACGCCCGCAGAGCATACACGCCACGAGAAAGTTCACCATGAATCGGAATCACGCGATTCAACCGGTAAAATTGAAATTGTTCGGCCTGATTACCATGACACGAGTGACGTACATTGTCATTCAAAAATGTGTGTTTGTCATTCTCATCTCAGTAGGGATGCTCCTGAGCAGCATTGCTTTACATTCGCGAGCGATCGTCGAGTTTCTGATCCTCGAACTGGGATTGATCGCTGGCAATCAACGGGAATGGGTGCAAGGTCTGGAGATACTTGCATGGTGCCTTGTCGGGTTAACAGTAATCATTGCGGTGGGCGAAGTCTGCGAAACGTTTTTCGTCCTCAGGAAATTCAAAGCCAAGCAGCAGCAACTCGCAATATCGAGCGAGGACGAAACACCTTCCCTGTAGTGCAGACCACCATCCGCCGAGTCTGACTGTCAAAGTTTTACTCGTTCTCAAGCTCCGGCTTGGGAACGCCCGATGCCCGTTTCACAAAAAGGGCCGGAAGCTCTGCTTTCCGTCGAGCGACGTTTGGTTTTCGAACCCAATCAGAAAGCCGCTGCATGAGCGACAACAAATCCCCGTTCGATTTCGTCAAACGCAACGGCCTCGCGATGCTGGTTGGCATGTTCGTATGCGGTCTCGTCGGGTACTTTACTGCCGGAGCCGATGGCCGAGCGCTGGGGACCGGCGTCGGTGTGATCCTCGGCCTCATCGCCAGTGGCATGGCCGCCAAGGTGCGCGGCTCAAAGCCGTGAGACGCTGAGCAGTGAATGCTTCGTTGTTCGACGACAGAAAGGAAATCCGATGAGCGGTTCGCCCAGACAACCTCAAACTTCCGGACTCGCAATTGCATCTCTCGCTCTTTCCTGTCTTAGTTTCGTTCTAGGTCCGTTCGGCTGCATTTCTGGCATCATCTGCGGTCACATTGCCCGGTCGCAGTGTTCAAAAGACCCAGCGCTCACCGGTAACGGCATCGCTTTGGCTGGCCTAATCGTAGGCTACTCTTTTCTCGGTTTGATGGTCACGGTTATCTGCATAGTCGTCGCCCTCTCGGTCATGGCCGAACCGACCAGCGCACCGTTCGTCTATCCGATGTTCTGATTGACTGTCGCCAATTCTCGCTTGATGCAAACAAGCCGTTGAAAATGATCCAACCAGAAACACAAACCGACATCCCGTCCGTGCGCGCCGTTCACAGCGCCGCATTTCCCGGCACCGCTGAAGCGGATTTGGTCGATGCATTGCGGGCGAACGATCATCTGGTTGTCTCAGTGGTTGCATCTGACGAGTCGCAGCTCGTCGGGCATGTTGCCTTCAGCCCGGTGACGATTGAGGGTGTCGAATTGGTCGGCGTTGGCCTCGCGCCGGTTGCCGTCTTGCCGTCGCATCAAGGACGGGGTTTTGGTGGGCAATTGATTCGCGCGGGATTGGACGCATGCCGCGAACTCGGAATCGACTACGTCGTGGTTCTCGGCCACCCAACGTATTATCCGCGATTCGGATTCACTCCCGCGTCGGCATTCTCGCTGGAGAACGAGTACGGCGCGGGCGACGAGTTCATGGTGATTGAACTCACGCCGAAGTGTCTGGCGGGACATTCCGGCCTGGTTCAATACGGCGACGAATTCCGTGCGCTGGCGTGACGGCGTTCCGAATAAGCGACGGCCGGGCACGAACGGCTGGTCGACTTTTTCTTTTTCGCAAGAAAATCTGCGTGAAACCGGCAGATCGATTTGTTACCATGTCCGCGATTCGACCAAGGCTGAGAGTTTGAGTTGCGTTTGATTGACCACCCATGATGAGGCGGTCGAATCGATCCGTTAGGGAGCCGCCATGTATCTCGCTCGCGCCATCACGGTTCGGGGACTTGTCCAATTCGGCTGGAAGCAATGCCTGTTATTCGCCGTCGTCTCGTCGACTGTTTGTTATCTTCACGAAGCGGAAATCTTGAAGAATATTGCGATTCCGTTTCTGCCGCTTTCCACGCTGGGAACTGCGATGGCGATCATTCTCGGATTTCGCAATAACTCGGCCTACGATCGCTGGTGGGAGGCCCGCAAGATTTGGGGCGGGTTGGTGAACCAAAGCCGCACCTGGTCGGCCCAGGTCACAACCTGCATTGCCGCCGGCGAAGGTGAAGCGGCCGAAGTCGCCGAGCTGAAGCGGGAACTCGTGCACCGACACATTGGGTACCTCAATGCGCTGCGAATTCAGTTGCGGCGACAGGACAACTGGCACGAAGTTGCCCCCTTTCTGCCCGAAGACGAACGTAGCCAATTGAAAGTCTGGGTGAACCAGTCAACGCAAATCAATGCCCGCAACGCGGCGCGTTTGCGCGATGCGTTGGATCGTGGCTGGCTGGATTCGTTTCGCCATGTGGCCATGCTCGATACGCTGGAGCAGTTTTACGAGTTGCAGGGCAAATGCGAACGAATTAAGAACACGCCGTTGCCGCGGCAATACTCGTTCTTCACGACGGTGTTCGTGTGGATCTTTGTGCTGCTGCTGCCGATGGGCTTTGTGAAAGAGCTTGGCTGGTGGACCGTGCCGATGGCGGTGCTGGTGGGTTGGATCTTCATTGCGCTCGAACAGGTGGGCCGTTATACGGAAGACCCTTTCCAGAACTTTGTGCACGACGTTTCGATGACCGCCATTTGCCGGGCGATTGAAATCGACCTGCGACAAATGCTCGGCGAAACCGAACTCCCGCCACCCATTCAGCCGGAGCGGAACATCCTCATGTGATGTGCCGACAGGCCTCCGGTTGGACGGTCACTTTCCTGCGGTGTTACAATGCACGGCATAAGTCTTAGTGGCGTTGTATCATCTGGAGGCGGTGGGATGAGGTGTCGTGGTTGCCACGGTTTGGGTTGGCTGGTCGCGCTGTTGCTGGTGATGGCCAGCGCTTCGGCAACAGCCGATGAAGAGAACGCCGACGGCGATCTGGCCGCATACGATGCCCTCGTCAAGCAGGACGATCGCGAGCATTGGTCGTATCTGCCGGTGAAAAATCCGCCGGTTCCGGAAGTTGCTGATGCCAATTGGGTCCGCAATCCTATCGATGCTTTCATTCTGGCGAAGCTCGAAAAGCAGGGTTGGAAACCGGCCGCCCCTGCCAAGCGTCGCGAATTGTTGCGGCGGGTTTATCTCGATGTGATCGGTCTGCCGCCTTCGCCCGCCGAGCAGCAGAAGTTTCTCGCCGACGAATCGCCGACCGCATTCGACACCGTTGTCGAGGATCTTCTCAAGCGCAAAGGATACGGCGAACGCTGGGCGCGGCATTGGCTCGATGTCGTTCGCTATGCCGAAACCAACGGCTACGAACGCGACGCGATCAAACCGTCGGTCTGGCGATACCGCGACTACGTCATCAATGCTTTCAACAACGACAAGCCGTACAACCGCTTCGTCCTCGAACAGTTGGCCGGCGATGAATTATCGGATTCGAGCAGCGAGACGTTGATCGCCACCGGTTTCTATCGGCTCGGTCCGTGGGACGATGAACCGGCCGACCCGCAACAGGACCGCTCGGACCAGTTGGACGACTTGATTCGCACGACGTCGGAGGTGTTTTTGGGGATGACACTGGGCTGTGCCCGCTGCCACAACCACAAGTTCGATTCGCTGAGCATGCACGACTATTACCGCATGTCGGCCATCTTCGACGGGCTGCAGCGGCCGCAAAACGGACGAGCCGAACTCGACCTACCGACCGGTTTGAGCCAACAACTCGCCGCGCTTGCCGATCGTGATCGCGACATCGTTGCCGCGCAAGCCGGGATCAAAACGCTGCAGAGTGCGTTTCGCGCGAAGTTTCTTACGGCCGGCAAGAGCAATCTGCCGCGCGAGGCGTTGCTTGCGTTTCGCACCGAACCGGGCAAACGAACGGCAGAGCAGAAAACACTGGCGGGTCAACACGCGGCGGCGTTGGAGAAAGAGGTTCAAGCCGCCGTGCCGGATGCGACCCGCAAGCAGATTGTCACCCACGAACAGAACATTGCGCGGCTGAAACAGGCGACGCCCGATTTGCCGCGCGGCTACTTTATGACCGAACCTTCGCCGAAAGTCGCCGCTTCGCATCTGCTGTTACGTGGTCGCGCATCGGCTCTCGGGCCACAGGTGCAGCCTGGATTACCCACGGTGCTGGAAGCTGTGCAGCCGCAGTTTCCACAGCCAACCAATCTCACCACACAACGCCGGCTGACATTGGCCCGCTGGGTGGCACGTTCCGAGAATCCGCTGACCGCACGCGTGATCGTCAACCGAATTTGGCAACGACATTTCAGTTTGGGGCTGGTGCGATCGCCGAACGATTTCGGCGTGCTGGGTGAACCGCCGACGCATCCGGAGTTGCTCGATTGGCTCGCCAACTGGTTCGTCCACGATGCCAACTGGTCGCTGAAACGGTTGCACCGTTTGATTCTCACCAGCAACACCTTTCGCATGAGCAAACAATGGAACCCCGAATACGGCAAAGCCGATCCCATAAATCAATTCTGCTGGCGGTTCCCTTACACCCGGCTCGAGGTGGAAGCGATTCGCGACTCGATGCTGGCGGTGAGCGAAAAGCTGAACCGCAAAATGTACGGACCCAGCACCTACTTGTTCGTGCCGAAAGACGCCCTCGACGGACACAGCGATCCGGGAAAAATCTGGAAGCCGTTCGATGAAACCGAAGCATCGCGGCGAACGGTGTATGCTTTTATCAAGCGGTCGATGGTGGTGCCGATGCTGGAAGTCCTCGACCTCTGCGACAGCACGCGATCGAGCGAACGACGAAACGTGACCAGCGTGCCGACACAGGCGCTGACGCTGTTCAACGGCAATTTTGTGAACCGGCAGGCGAAACATCTGGCCGCGCGATTGGAACGCGAAGCGGGTGCCGACGCGGACAAACAGATTGACCGCGCCTGGACGCTAGCGTTGTGCCGACCGCCGCGGGCGGACGAGTTGAAAATCATGCGGCAGTTTCTCACCGACGAAACGCAGGCGGTGCGCGATGAGGCGAAGAAACGAAACGAGAACCTCTCTGTTGCCGACGCGCGACAGCGGGCGTTGGTACAGATGTGCCGGGTGATCTTCAATTTGAACGAGTTTGTTTATCCGAACTGACGTGAAGAAACTCCGAAGTTGAGAAACCCGGTTTTTTGAAAAAACCGGGTTTCTGCGTCGCTGCAGTGACAACGGTTCCAACATACGCGGAGTAGGCCGATGAGTAACGATTTTTCGCCACCGAATCACAACGCGACTCACGGCCTGACAAGCCGCCGAGAATTGCTGCGGAACGTCGGCGGCGGGTTTGCCAGTCTGGCGCTTGTGGATCTGTTATCGCGCGACGGGTTTTTCGCCAGTCGTGCCGTCGCCGCCGAATCGACATCTGCCGCTGCGCGTCCGCTGCTTGCACCGCAGCCGCCGCATTTCCCCACCAAGGCCAAGCACGTCATCTTTCTGTTCATGAACGGTGCCCCCAGCCAGGTCGATACGTTCGATCCGAAACCGGCACTCGAAAAGTACGCTGGAAAACCCTATAGCGGCAAAGCCAAAGTCGGCTCGAACGGCCGGCCGATCGGATACCTCACGCCGTCGTTCTTCAAGTTTCGCCCGCGCGGCAAAAGCGGTTTGGAAATCAGCGACATCTTCCCGCACACATCGCAGCACGCCGACGACATTTGCGTGATTCGCTCGCTGCAAACCGATACGGCTGCACATGCTTCCGGCTGCCTGCAGATGAACACCGGCAGCGTGCTCATCGGCAAGCCGAGTTTGGGTTCGTGGATGAGTTACGGGCTGGGAACCGAGAACGCCAACCTGCCCAGTTTTGTCGTGATGACCGATCCGCGTGGCGGGCCGATTGGAAGTGCGTCGAACTGGATGCCGGGCTACCTGCCGGCCGCTTATCAGGGAACGTTATTTCGCAGCGGCGGCGTGCCGTTACTCGATCTGGCGACACCGCCCGGTGTCAGCAACGGAACACAGCGGCGTTCGCTCGATTTGCTCAAGCAGCTCAATCAACGACATCAGCAGGCGTTTCCCAACGAATCGGAATTGACCGCGAGGATTCTGTCGTACGAGTTGGCGTACAAAATGCAAACCTCGGCCGCTGAAGTGGTCGATCTCGACCGCGAAGATCGGCAGACGCGCGATGCGTATGGCGTGGACGAAAAGCTGACATCCGACTTTGGCCGCAAGTGTTTGATCGCGCGGCGATTGATTGAACGCGGTGTGCGGTTCGTACAGTTGTACTCCGGCGGCGGCCATATTGAAGACACATGGGACGGCCACACTAACTGCCGCAGCAATCACAAACTGCACGCGGGCGAAACCGACAAACCGATTGCCGCGTTGATCAGCGATTTGAAACGCTCCGGTTTGTGGGACGAAACGGTGATCGTGTGGGGCGGCGAATTTGGCCGCACGCCAACCAGCGAAGGCGTAGGAAAACCGGGCCGCGACCACAACTGGCGCGGCTTCTCCATGTGGTTAGCCGGCGCCGGCGTCAAAGGCGGACAGGCAATCGGTGCGACCGACGAACTCGGATTCCTCGCCGTCGAAGAACCCCATCACATTTCCGATCTGCACGCCACCATCCTGCATCTGATGGGTCTCGATCACGAATTGCTAACGTATTTCTACCGCGGTCTGGAAGAACGCATCACCGGCGTACGCGGGCAGGTGATTCAGAAAGCGCTGGCGTGAGATGCGCAGTTCTTCAAAGCCATTCAGCCGCCCCGCTCGCGGGGCGTGGCGTTGAGACGACATCAACGATCATCTGGACAATCGGTCAGATTGTGCAACAATGGCGAGTCGTTCCCTTTCATTGTGACACAGTGTCACCAAGTCCCCCGTCGGACGTCCAAGAACTGTGAAACATATGAGTGCTATCTTCGCGATCACGATCGTTATTCCATGCCTCATATTGTATCTGGCTCTATTTCGGCCAGATTCTTTGCATCAATTTCGCCGATCAAATGTGCAAGAGACCAGTCTTTTATGGACCAGTCTCTGCGTTATTTGTGCCGTGCCTGGTGTGGCTGCGTGGACCGCGCACATCATTCCGGAAACGTACGGGCCAATTCCCACCGATTTTCCGGATGGGTTCGCGCATGGCATGATGATCATTCTTGGAGTTCTTCCCGTACTCCTCATTTTTGCGGGGATAACTGCGAAAATGCCCTGTCCATTTTGGGCCCGTGTTTTCGCAGTGGTCACCAACTGCAGCTATCCGCTATTCGTGGGCGGAACACTTGCATTCGGTTTTCTCTTTGAGAGCTAGCGAAGTAGGGCAAGCCATTCCTTAAATCGCAAAAAACGTTGAGAAGAACACGCCTTCGCGTTGGAGGGTGCGGTTGTCGGACCAGGTGCGGATGCCTTGGAGTTGGATGTAGGTGCGGCGGCCGACTTTGCGTTGGTACCGCAGGCCGCCGCCGTAGACTGCTTCGCCGGCGACTTCTTCCCACACGATTTCGGGGATGAACGATTCGTCTTCGTGACGGCGGAACAACTGCACGCCGAGCGAGACGCCGATGGTGTCGTCAACGCGCGTGCCACGGGAAACCTGCACCAGCGGGTTCACGTCGAACGTGCTTCGCAGGCGGTCGAAGTTGCCGCCGCTGATCGAATTCCAGCCGCTGGTTGCTTTGAAGGCGTTGCAATAAAAGACGGCCCGCTCGATGCCGGTCGTACATTGGAATGAGTTGCTTGGCACGCGATTGAGGTTACTTTCCAACACGTACAATTGCCCGTCGCCACGGCTGCCGGCGTCTTCCCACTTCGAAAGAACACGGCCGGCCAGCGAATACGGCCCGAAGAACTTCGTGGCACTCAGTGCGGCATAGTAGGCGTCGAGATCGGCCGCGCCGCTGTTGTGCGCCGAGGCAAACGTCGATTCGATTAACGCGTGCCGATAGTCGGCCGTGGTGTGAATGCCGGCGACATCGAGATTCGCCCCGCCGAAACCATCGACGTCGTCGAAGCCGTAGAACAGTTGGACGTTCAGATTGCTGAGGCGGCCGGGCATGATTGAGTTCTTGTTGACGGCGACGCCGATGATGTCGTCGTTCATCAGCAGATTGTTGTGCAACACGAACGGAAACTTGCCGACGACGACGTGGTAATCGCGGGGCGTGAATTCGTCGTCGAGCAGCCCGCCGAAGATGCTGGACAACTCACCTTCAAACCACCAGCGATCGGGGACGCCGGTGGAATTGCTTTGATAACCGGACGGATTGTTGAACTGGTAAAACGAGCCGCCGGAGTTTTTTTCGCCGAGCGGACGAAACTGCATGTGGAATCGTTCGGTTCCGGTCAAACGGAAATCGATGTCGAGAATTGCCTGATGCCCGACGCCATCGGTCCGGCGGCCGGCGTCTTCAACGGCCACTCCGAACAATTCGTAACTGCCATACACAACCAATCGTGGTTCCCATTGAAAGCCATTCTCGCCGAACCACTTCAAACCGGGGCGTGGATGAATGGCGTCGGCCCCCAGGAATTCGGCGAACGCCGTCAGCGGTTGCGGTTTCTCCCACGACTCGGGCAGACGCAGCAGATCGTAACGCACGTCGCTGTCTGCGGGCGGCCAGTTCAGCCGGTCGCCTTCCGGCTCGTACAGATACGAACCGCCGTGGTTCCACAATTCCTCGGCCAACGGCGGCAACGGTTCTTCGTCGTCGGACGACGGGACCGGAGTGTATGGGGTGTCTTCATCGGAGCGTGGGGCAGGCAGCGGCGGCAATGTCAGTTTCGGCGGTTGAGCTTCTGTCTCATCAATCGCGTCATCAATTGCGGTGTCAATCGCGGTGTCAATTGGAAGGGCAACGGGCCGGAATGCTGGTGGCGCCGGCCGTCCATTCGCGCTGCGAATCGGCGATGCTGCTGACGGGCCTGTTGCGGTTTTCTCGATTGATCGCGCGGTCTTGTGGGGCGGGCGAATCAGGCCGACGCGTTGTTGCTCGGAATTCGTCGCTGCTGGTGTGTTTCGACGGATCGCATGCCACTGTCCGAAATCAGTGACAGATACGCGTCCTGTCGGTGACGGTGGTTCGATCAATTGCGCGCAGAGGGGCGACGCAGCCAGGATGGTCCAGGCGACGACTGTCGGAATCAGTTTGTTCGGTGCTTGCTGCATCAAACGGTTACTTCTGTTGTCGTGCTTTGCTGAGGAAGAATGGCAGTCGGGCGTGCGGTGTCACTTCGATGATGGATTGGTGGCGTTCGATTTCGACCACTTCCAGTAGGTGTTTCAAGTGCGGTGTGCCAATGCGGTCGAACAGTGCCGGGGGGAAATTCCGGAAGTTCAATTTCACATCGAGCCGGTAATAGCCGGGCCGATCGGGCAGGCGAACCGGATAGACTTGACCGAGAGTTTTCAATGGGGGCAAGCTGGACTTGGCCAGTCGAAATGTCGGCGGACGTCCGAACGATGCCGCAATGCCTGTTGCCGGCCGCAGAATGTTGAGCGGGGTGAGATGGCGATTGACCGCCAGCGTGACCGGGCGTTCGGTTCCGCGTGCCGTCAATGCGACGAACTTGCTTTGCATGTTCAACAGATGCCGATCGTAATGCAGTTTGCCCCGTTCGACATAGTGGCTGTGCGCGTCGCGGAGGTCGCCGTTGCGATCCAGGTCGCCCGATTGGAACACGACACGGCCGGCGGCATCGGTCAACGTAATCTCGACCCACGCCTGGCGCTCGGCGGTGAATCCGGTTGGGAAGTTGTGTCCCGCCAGTTTGCTGATGACATCGACGCGAACTTTGATGCGGTCGCCGGCCGTTGCCCGGCGGGGTGCCTTTACGCAAATGTCGGCGGCGTTCTGCAGCAGTTCGTATCGTTTTTCGCGGGCAATGTTGAGTTGTCGGCGGTTACGGCGACGCAGTTGATTCAATGTCTTGCGGTGATACGGCGAGAGCCGGCTTTCATCGCGGTAGTCGATTTCGTACATCCAATCGAGCTTTTCGGGGAATTCCGTATCGGGCAGCATCGAGTAATCGGGGCCAGCAAAACTATGATTGGAAAGTCGCCGCAGCGGCATGCGTTTGGGATCAACTCCGGGAACCCGAGCGGCCGGTCCAAGCGGCCGGTCATCATCGGCAATGGGCACACCCTGAATTGGCCCCATGTGACATTGTTGGCAGGTGACGCCTTGCTTTGCGGCTGGGCTGTGTTGCCATTCGCTGAAGGCCTCTTCCAGCCGAACACCTTGCGGGCTGGTGACATCGTGACACATGCCGCAGAACGACGACTTCTTGAGATATTTGTTGCCCGCCGCGAGGTGCGTCCGTTGCTCGTTCGGAGTCGAATCATCGAACGGGCCGAACATGCAGGTTTCGAGAAGTTTGCCCGGCAGAATCGCCTGACGGACATTGGATTTATAATACGGCCGGGTCATGCGATGACAGACGACGCAGGTCACGCCTTCCATCGATAATCGGGACCGATTGACGTTTCGCCGCGAGCCGTTTTCCCCCAATGCCGTTCCCAACGGTGTATGACAACGCACGCAGAACGTTCCGATTGTCCCCGAGGTCCGTTCGATGAGCGTGAGGTTGAATGCTTCCATGACGGGACTGTGCTGCGCGTAGGCGTGCATCGACCGCGACCATTCGGTGTACTGTTTGGGGTGACAGACTTTACATTCTTTGGCCGAGGGAAAATCGATTTCGAGCAGCGGTCGTGATGAGCAGCCGTCGGGCAGTTTGTATTCAAGCGCGCCGCGGGCAATCCAGTTTCGCACGGCGGCCAACTGCTGACCCGTTAACCACTCGTTCGGGTCTTCCGGCATCGCGGGTTCATCGGGCAAATTGGAATTGCGATCGCCGTTGTCATTCCAGATCAACTGTTTGAAGAATGCGGATTCATCGGGTCGGCCGGGAATGACCAACGGTTCGCCATCGGCCGACTTCGCATCGATGACGGCCTGGTAGCTGGTGAGGTCGGTCTCTTTGGCTCCCGGACGGTGACAGCCGGCACACTTGACGGCGAGAATGAGATAGACGTCGGGCCAGTCGGGGTCGAAGGGATGTTCGACGTTGCGCACCGTGTACGGGGCGGCCATCACCGGTGCCGGCTTGATGAAGCAGGAGATGCACAACATCCCCATGCAGATGAAGAATGATGTTAACGCGCCGAAGCGCGGGAATAGCCGCCTGGGCATGCCTGGACTCCGTACCAGAACGGTCGGCAATCGGGGGTTGTCGGCCGCGGCAAATGGTTTTTTTGAAAACGGTGGCTGGGTGAGTGGGAAGAGAGGCGGGAGCAAGAAGAGGGGATGGGAGTCTGAATGAATGCACAGAAATTGGGACAGGCCCACAATTATTGATCGAACAAAAGGACGGAACGACTTCGCCCGGTTCGCCTGACGGAACGCAGGTTACGCGGATTGACCTGCCGCATGACGAACAGACGTTGCTGCCCTAGCGGCTTCGATAATCTGCGATTCGCTTATTGCCGTCACAATCCGAACGTCTCGGCTGATCGAAACCTGACAGCATTCGCAAGTTTTCGGCACATCGCAAAACTGCCGATTGTATCGACGAGTCGCGGTGGTGTCGGTTACGATGGGTGGCGAGTGGTTTGTTCTGGTCCAGGTTGACGGGGATTTTGAACAGCAGAGCGCAGAGGTAACAGAGGCGTCTCCGTTTCCTCTGCGCTCTGCTGTTCAAAACGATCGAGAGGACAGGGTATTGCCTGGCCCTTATCTAAGTCATCGCATAGTTTTTCGCACGCACATTTTTTGAGGCATTTGGAGCAATGATGGCAATTCAGGTGAGATTCGCCGGTATGACGGCGGCGATTATTTTCGTTTGCACGTTGGCCGGTTGTGGCGGCCAGAGCGAGACGAATTCATCCGACAATGGGGCCACTCAGTCTACGGAGTCGGATCAGCCAGCCGTCAGTAGCAGGCCGAAATTCACGCCGTTGGATCTGAATGCCGGTTCGAGTGGAGGTGACGGTTCGTCGAAACCTCGATTGACCGGCGCGGCGAAAACGGTAGCCGTCAAGAAAAATCTGCGGCCGCTGGTGCGGGGCGTCATCGGCAAATGGAACGGCACGATCTTTCAGAAGGCCGGCGTCGAGAAGGTCGATTGGGTTTACGATGTGAAGACAGACGAGACGCATCCGGCGCTGAAGATGACGACGAAAACCGGCGGCTATCTGAAAGAAGGGCGTTTGACCTATTTGCCGGACGAAGAAAAATACGAATTTACTGCCATCGAAAACGACGGGACCAAGTCGGTGTTTCTCGGCGAGTTTTTCGTGGAACCACACGACGTGGTGGACGGCGTCGAAACAAAGATCGTGCAGCGGGCGTATACGCTTATACTGACACGCGATGCCGATTCGCCAAAAAGTAAGCTGGAAAAGGTGGTCTTCAACCAGTTAGACAATGGTCGCTACTTGCTGGAGTTGCACGACAAGAGACGAAAATTCGACACCATCAACACGATGCGCGAGGGAAGAACGTTCGGTGTTGATGAAGGCTATGGTGAGAAGGAGTGCATCATCTCGCAGGGGTTGGGAACAATTTCGATCCCTTACAAGGGCAAGACTTACTGGGTTTGCTGCTCGGGATGCAAGGCGGAGTTCGATGCCGATCCCGATAAGTGGATCGCGAAATACGCCGCACTGAAGAAGATGGAGAAATAGGGTGGGGCGTTCCCCATCGACGACGTCTCCGGGAAGTTTGCAATCCAACCCCCAGCCGACTTGCAGCGAACCCGTCGGCATGCGACGATTCGGCTTTCTGGCATATGCCTCCATGAATGTGAGAACGTCGAGATGGCCGAAGGGCTGATTGAAGAGCAGGCGGAATTCGACGATTTGTGCGCGCAGATTCGCGAAGCGGGAATCGTTGCGTTCGATACCGAGTTCGTCACCGAGGACACCTATCGGCCCGAATTGTGTCTGTTGCAACTGGCGACCGACACAATCAGCGTTGCGGTCGATCCGTTTCAGGTCGAGCGATTGGATGCCTGGTGGGAGTTGATGGCCGACGACGAAACCACGGTTGTCGTTCACGGCGGGCAGGCGGAAATCAAGTTCTGCTTGGCGTTCGGCGACGCACGGCCACGGAAACTTGTCGATGTGCAACTGGCCGAAGGGCTGCAAAGCACCAGCTATCCGCTGGGATACGAAGCATTGGTTCAGCGGGTGCTGGGCGAACGCGTCAGTGGGAAAGAGACTCGCAGCGACTGGCGCCGCCGTCCATTGTCGGCACGTCAGATTGTTTACGCGCGAGAAGACGTCGATCACGTCTTGCCGATTTGGAACCGGCAGCGGGAATCGCTGCAGCGGTTGGGGCGGCTGGAGTGGTTCGACGCCGAAAGCGAGCGGTTCATCGACGACGTCGAGACGGAACACAATCGTAAGGGCGCGGATCGTCTATCGGGTATGCACAAGCTTCGCCCCCGCGAAATAGCCGTTGCCTCGGCGCTGGCCGATTGGCGCGATGCCGAAGCCGCCCGGCTGAACAAGCCGCTGCGGCGGATGCTGCGTGACGATCTCATCATCGAACTGGCACGGCTTCAACCGAAAACGGTCGGCCAGTTGATGGAAACGCGCGACATGAATCGCAGCGGCTATCGGCGATCGGCCGAAGCGATGGTCGCCTGCATTCAGCAGGCGGTCGCCATACCGGACGATCAGTTGCCGCGCCGCGAGAAGGGGCATGGGTCGCGAAAGCGGGACGAGGAGCAGGCGTTGGGCCAACTCCTGAATATGGCCTTGTCGAATCTCTGCGCGCAAGCTAATGTGTCGCGGCAATTGATCGGCACCAGTGCCGATCTGCGCCAGTTGGTGCGGTCGCATGTCTTCGGCGCCGCGAACGGGCCATTACCGCGACTGGCAAGCGGATGGCGCGCGGAAGTGTGCGGCAACCTGCTGACCGACCTGCTCGACGGCAAGGTCTCGTTACGCGTGTCCGATCCGGAATCCGATCATCCGCTGGTTTTCGAGCGGTTCAATCCGGAATCGGACTGACGGCCAACGCGGTAGGTCAAGATTGCGCTCTGCGGCGAATTGTGAAGCCGGAATGTCGAACTCTTGGTCGTGATTTGATCGCCAAAAGGCGATAGTTCCGAGAATCCCGGGCTGGTTTGCCATTTCGTCGATTTTTTTGTTGACATTTTGCGCGTTTCCCTCAAAAATCGGGAAGCTGAAGTGATTTCAGTCCAGCCTCGGTTGTCCCAACCAATTGACCGCCATTTGAAGCTTTTTGCCAACGATTTGTCGACTGGAAGAGTCGAAAATCTGTTTCCTCGCAAAAGCAAACTGGCAGCAACGGTGATGGGAGGGGTTGACGTGAGCAATCATCTGCCAACTTGGTTTGTAACTTGTTGTGCAGAAAAGTGTTACGGTAATCGTTTGCTCCGTTATTAACGCAGTCAATTGAGTGGTGACGGAAACTGTTCGCAATTTTGCTGTTGAACGACACCAACAGACCTTTGCCAGGTTATTATTTTTCTGAAATTTGGAGTACGTGGAATGTCGCTGCAGTTCGAGGCTTATCCCGACCTAACCGCACCCTCGGGAATTGATGAATCGGAATACATTGGTGATTTTGACATCCGTGGCGATGACGCACATTACGAAGAACTCGGCGTTGTCCCGCTCGATGCCACTGTAGCCAAGCCGGGTTCGACGGACAAGGTTGTGATGTTGGCGGCACGTTACGCCGCCGGCTTGCCGCTGTGGCACGACGACGACTGCTACGATCACGGTCCCGGCGGCTTCCCCGAAGACGACGAAATGGTCTGACCGGCTGCAGATTTCGATCCCGACAAACTGATGACGGCTGTCGGCGTGTGAACTCACGCTGGCAGCCGCTCTCGTTTTCCCGCCTATGCAACCCGCCTGCTGATCGCGTTTTCGCGGTTCCCCTGTTTTCCGTCATGGCGAGTCCACTGCCGTCGGCTTGCCGAATGACGGTTGAATGGCGCGAGAATTGCATATCGGCGTTAGACAACTGGCGGCGACTGCCACCATCGTGAAGACACGGGTCGGCACGATGAAAATTACAAACCGGATTGAAAAAACAGCCAACCGAAGAGAAAGAGGAGTCCAACAGATGCCCACTGCACCGGCATTACGGAGAGCCGGCGTTCCAAGTCAAACACACCGAATGGATCGCGACGAAGTTCTCCTGCAGCAAATCGACGCCAAAACGTATCACCAGGTCCAGGATCTCGATGTTGCCTGCGAAGGCGACTGCGTCGTAGTGACCGGCCGTAGCCGAAATTATTACGTCAAACAATTGGCAACACAGGCCCTGCAGTCTTCGTCCCCCGACATCAGAATTGCGAACGAAATCGTCGTCGTTGCCGGTTGACGCCTTTTGCCTTGCCCCGCTATCCCACCACGACACGCCTGCCCGCTCATTCATCGCGCCTGCCAATTTAGCGGGCTTGCGCGCAAAGTCAGAACGCTTCAAGGCCTTCCCGCAAACGTTGCGGACAGGGGGTTTCGTGCGTAGAATTGCAAAAGCACGTACCGTAATCCTCTGTCAGTCGCCGCTATTGGGAGTTCCCTGTGAACGTTAACCAGACTGTCATCAGCACGTCCCCCGAAAATCGAGAGACTCCACTGGCTGACGTACAGGGCTGGGTCACTCCTAGTCGCTGGTTCTTCGTCCGCAGCCATTACGAAGCCCCCGAAGTCGATCTCGACTCTTGGGAAGTTTCAGTTGCCGGTTGTGTGAAACGACCGCTCGCCGTGAACTGGGAGCAGTTGAATTCGCTGCCGCAGCAATCGGTATTCTACACGATGGAATGTGCCGGCAACGGCCGGTCGTTTCTGCATCCCGCCGTCGAGGGCGTGCAATGGAACGCCGGAGCAGTCGGGCATGCCGAGTGGTCGGGCGTGCCGCTGAAATATCTGCTCGACGAAGCCGGACTGCAACCCGATGCCGTCGAAATAGTGTTCGCCGGAGCCGACCAGGGTGTGGAAAAGGGATACGATCAGGCACAACCCTATGCTCGCAGCCTGCCGCTGGAAAAGGCGCTGCATCCCGATACGCTGTTGGCCACGCGAATGAACGGGGAACTGCTCGAATCGAGTCACGGCTTTCCGGTCCGTTTGCTGGTTCCCGGTTGGTACGGCGTTGCCAGCGTCAAATGGCTCCAAAGCATCGAAGTGGTCAGCAAACCGTTCGACGGGTACTTTCAGACGGTCAAATACACCATCCAGCGCAAAACCGGTCGTGGCATGCAGACGGAAGTTGTAGGTCCGATGCCGGTCAAGTCGGAGATGATACGCCCCGCTGCCGACGCAACGCTCGGCATCGGTGCCAATCGAGTGTTCGGCATGGCCTGGGCCGGTGAAGAGGCAGTTGCTGCGGTCGAAGTGAGCGTTGACGGCGGTGAAACCTGGCAGCGGGCAGAATTGAATGGGCCACGTGCACCCTACTCGTGGACGCTGTGGGAATACTTATGGGAGGTTGCCGTCCCTGGCGATTACCAATTAATGTCGCGGGCGATTTCCACGGCAGGCCGAATTCAGCCGACACAGCACGATCCGAACTTTACCGGGTACCTGATCAACTTCAGCCGGACGACAACGGTCCACATCGAAGCGGAACAGCAAAGCCACGATTTGCTGGGCGACTGGAAATCATTGCGGCACGAGATGACCGAAGTGGCCCGCGCCCGCGCCGGCATGCCGCTCGATGCCGAAATGGAATTCAGCAGCGGCTCCGGCATTTGATAGACTGCAGAAGACAAGGCCGCCAACGCGAAGTGGGACGGCGCGGCAGATTTCGAGAACGAGTATCGAACACCAATGTTGAGCGTTGACGAAGCCTTCGCCGCAATTCTGGCCGCCGTGGAAACTTCCGCGCCGGTATCGACGGCGCTTGCCGATGCGCTGGGCCTGACCTTGGCCGACGATATTATCAGCGGCATCGATTCGCCCCCGTTCGATAAGTCGCTGATGGATGGTTTCGCCGTTCGTGCAGACGACGTGACCGGCGGCAAGACTGTGCTCCGTGTCATCGACGAAGTCATGGCCGGAAATCTGCCGACGAAGGTCGTGCGGCAAGGCGAAGCGACGCGGATTATGACCGGCGCACCAATTCCCGAGGGTGCCGATGCCGTTGTCCGCGTTGAAGAGACCTGTTTCGATGCCGAGGCAGGCACGGTCGAAATCTCCAGCCCGTCAACAGCCGTCGAGTCGAACCTGATGCGGCGCGGAACGTCGATGCGACGCGGCGATCGTGTCTTGCCCGCAGGGCGAACGTTGAGGCCGCAGGAACTGGGAGCGTTGGCCGAATTGGGCGTTCACACAGTCAATGTTCGGCCTCGTCCAACAGTTGCCGTACTGGCAACCGGCGATGAACTCGTCGCCGTCGATCAGACACCGGGGCCGGGACAGATTCGCAATTCCAACGAAACGATGCTCGTCGCCCAGATCCGCCGCGCCGGGGGCGAACCGGTGCCGTTGGGAATTGCCCGCGACAACCGAAAAGACCTCGGCGAACGGATTGCCGCCGGACTGCAGTGCGACATGCTGTTGCTCTCCGGCGGCGTCTCGGCCGGCAAGCTCGATCTGGTTCCGTCGGAACTGGAAGCGGCCGGCGTGCGGCAGATCTTTCACAAAGTCCGTGTCAAACCGGGTAAGCCTGTGTGGTACGGCAAATTGGGGGTGCCCAACGGCGCTTGCCGCCACGTATTCGGATTGCCGGGGAACCCGGTGAGTAGTCTCGTCTGCTTCGAACTGTTTGCACGGACGGCGATTCGTAAGCTGATGGGTGTCGAGCCGTCGCTGCCGAAGACGGTCCCCGCGCGAATGGCGGCAGCTCATATTGCCCGCGGAGACCGTCCGACGTATCATCCCGCCCGCTTGGAATTGAGTGGAGAAGGTGCAATCGTCCGCCCGGTCGCTTGGCAGGGTTCGGCCGACTTGCGATCGACGGTCGAAGCCAACGCGATGATCCAGTTTCCCGCAGGCGACCAGGAATATGCAGCGGGCGACACGGTCGAAGTTTTTTGCTGGGACGATCTTTCCTAGCTGTTTGCACTGGTGTGATCGCATAATGCAAAGCCCACGGGCCGCGCCCCGTGGTATCTCAAATTGTCCAAGGATGGACGAAACATGACGACAGAGTCAATGACCGCACAACCGCAACGGCTTCGTTCAACTCCCGAGAACGAACCGACCGTCAAAATGATCATCGCCTCTGCGCGATCGGCACCCGTCCGTGGGCCGGCGCGTGGCGCATGGTTGTTGTCGTTAGCGACGGGAATCTTGTTGTTGATGAGCTTTCCCCCACTCGACTGGGGACCGCTGGCGTGGGTGGCGATCGTTCCACTTGTGCTGCTCGTGCGAATTCCCACTCGCACAAAATGGATGTACCGCGCCGTCTACGGGGGCGGTTTCGCATTCACGATCATCGCCCTGCAATGGATGCGATTGGCCAGCGCGCCGATGTACGCAGCCTGGCTGGCGTTGGCCGTGTATGTGGCCATGTACTTCCCGTTATTTGTCGCCCTCTCGCGAGTGGCCGTGCATCGCTTTTCTATTCCATTAACAGTGGCGGTGCCGGTGGTTTGGGTGGGACTGGAATTCGCGCGGGCCTACATGCTCACCGGCTTCTCCTGGTACTATCTCGGTCACACGCAATACCGCTGGGTCGAGTTGATTCAAATCAGCGATGTCGTTGGCGCGTACGGCGTGAGTTTTCTGGTGGCGATGTTGGCAGCTTGTCTCGCGGGGCTGCTACCGGTGTCGTTGCTCTCGCGACTGAAACTGCTGGTCCCCGGCGAAGAACAACCGCTGCTGCATGCCGAGCGAACATCATTCTCCCGGCGCGCCATCAGCGTGGCGGTTTGCGTCGCCGTTTTCGCCGCCGTTTTGGGATACGGTTTCGTTCGCCGTGGCCAGGCAAACTTTGTCGAAGGCGCGCGGGTTGCATTGGTGCAGGCGAATGTTACGCCTTCCATCAAGCACGATCCCACACAGGACAGCCGCCGCAAAATCTTCCAGACACACCAGGCATTGACCGGCATGGCAGTGGAGAAAGGCCCGCTCGATTTGGTGGTTTGGCCGGAATCGTCTTATCCCGACCGGCTAACGACCGCCTCGCCCAACCTCTCCGACGTTGAGTTGCAGCGGAATTTGCCACCAGGTGTGCTAGCGAAGAATTGGCGACACTCTGGCGTGCCAAAACACTTGAAAAGTATCAGCCGTCAGGCTGGAGCGGCGATGATCATCGGTTTGGTGACCGGAACCCTCGATGAGGACGGTTTGCGGGCGTTCAATTCGGCCGCCTTCACGCGTCCCGATGTGGGACTGACCGGACGTTACGACAAGATGCATCGGGTCATTTTCGGCGAATACATTCCTCTTGTGGAAGAGCTGCCGTGGATGGCAAGTTTGTCGCCCATGCCGGTACAGTTCCAGCTCTCGGCCGGCAAGTCGGCTTCGGCCTTCGAGTACAATGGCATGCGGTATGCCCCGGTCATTTGTTTTGAAGACACCGTCCCGCATCTCATGCGGGGCATCGCCAAATCGACGGCCGACCCGGAGACGGGCAAGCCGGTCGATTGTTTCGTCAACCTCACCAACGACGGCTGGTTTCACGGTTCCAGCGAACTCGACCAGCATTTGATTACGGCACAGTTTCGCTGCGTCGAAACCCGCACGCCAATGGTCCGGGCGGTCAACACGGGCATCTCGGCCATCATCGACGGCGACGGCGCCGTGGTCGAGCCGGACGATTTCATCGACGGCGACGGCAAGGGACGCAACTCGATGCGCGATCCGAAGACCGGCCGATATCACAAGCAACTCAATGCAGTCATCGTCAGCACCGTCCCGCTTGATGACCGTCGCAGTTTCTACGTTGCGTGGGGCGACTGGTTCGCCGGCAGTTGCGGCCTGATGGCAGGTTTTGTCTTCATCGGCGGCCTGATTCCACGCCGCCGCCGCCGCGACAAAAATGTGGCGACCGACGAGAGTTGATGCAGGGTTTTTCCAATTCCCGTCTTCTTTCTCTGCGTTTCTTTGCGACCCTTTGCATCTTTGCGTTAAAATACAAAGCGGTGAACGCACTGACAGAATGCCTTGCCGGCAACTGAATCTTGCTCAAAGTCCTGAAATCGCCTAGACTGAGGGATCGGAAAACATTGCGCGGTTTGACAGCAATTTTCGGTTAGAGCCGAGCTGTGTGAATCGTCTTTCTGTATTGAAGCGATTGACGAAGCGGAGAGTTTTCGACGGGAACCGCTCCACCGAATAGACGGTTCAGTGTTCGCGTCGTGAGTCAAAACGGGTCAGCCTGGGGAGAAAAGCTATGGCGAGACGTTCGATGCATTGGTTCCGGATGATTGCGGTCGGGGCGTGCGTGTTTGCCCTCGTTGCTCCGTCGCAGGCTGCCGACAAGAAAGACGACGACTACTATGAACTGATGCGTGTCTTCGTCGATACGTTCGAGCAGATCGACAGGAACTACGTCAAAGACGTCGATCGCCGTGAGCTGATGGAAGCGGCCATCAAGGGCATGCTGGCCAAGCTCGATCAATATTCGTCTTACATCAGCCAGAAAGATCTGGCGCGGTTCACTCAGGAAGTGGAACAGGAGTTCGGCGGGATTGGCATTCAGGTCAGCCTCGATCGGAAGACCAACCGGCTGACCGTGATGACGCCGCTTCCGGGGACTCCGGCCTACAGGGCGGGCGTGCGTGCCGGCGATGTCATTATGGAAATCGAAGGCAAATCGACCGAAGGATTCCAGATTGACGATGCCGTCAAACTGCTCAAGGGCAAAGCGGGCGAGAAGGTCACTCTTGGAGTGAAGCATCTCGGTGACGATGACGTGGTGACGCTGGAAATGGAACGCGCGATCATAAAAGTGGCGACCGTTCTGGGCGACAAGTACAACGCCGATTCCACCTGGAACTTCTGGCGAGACGAAGAACAAAAAATCGGCTACGTCCGGCTCAGCCATTTCAGCCGACATAGTACCGAAGAATTAACGGCCGCTTTGAAGACGCTGAAAGCGGGCGGCATGAAAGGGCTGGTCCTCGATTTGCGATTCAATCCCGGCGGATTGCTTTCGCAGGCGGTGAAGATTTCTGATCTGTTCGTCGAGAGCGGAAAAATTGTCAGCACCAAAGGACGCAATACCCCGGAACGCACCTGGAATGCCAAGAAACCGGGAACGTACAGCGATGTCCCGATGGTGATCCTGGTGAATCGTTACAGCGCATCGGCCAGTGAAATTCTGAGTGCCTGCCTGCAGGACCACAAACGAGCGGTCATTGTCGGCGAGCGAACCTGGGGCAAAGGCAGCGTTCAAAACGTCATCAATTTGGAAGACGGGCTGAGTGCTCTGAAACTGACGACTGCCAGCTATCACCGTCCCAGCGGGAAGAACATTCACCGCTTTCCCGGAGCAAAAGACACGGACGAATGGGGTGTGATGCCCGACGAAAACTACAAACTCCGCTTCACGAACGAGCAGTTGAGAGACTATCTCGATTACCGGCGGGAACGCGACGTGCTTTCGAAAGAGGGGCCGCCGAAGAACGACTTCAAAGACGAACAACTCGCCAAAGCGCTCGAATTCCTCAGCGGAAAACTCGGCAAAGATGCGGCGGCAAAAAAGAAAACCGACGGCGACAAGAAGGACGATGCGAAGACGTCTGCCACCCAGCCGAAGAAGACCGCCAAGTCGATCAAGCAAACGGCTGCGGCTCAACGGCTGGAACTGCTGAGACGCGCAATGCGGGCGGCCACCGTGAAGTTTCGCGTCTATGTCGGCTCGGCCACTTAAATCCCGTCCACGCGGTAAACGAAGCATAGACAATAGAGAAGTTCAAATTCAGCGGCCGGAAACTTCGTGTTCCGGCCGTTTTTTGTTTGGGAACGAAGACGTGGCTGAATCCTCCGCCGACACCGCGACCGCCGGACTGTTGCTGGCAATTGAGTCTTCGTGCGATGAAACGGCGGCTGCCGTTGTCGATTGCAATTTGAACGTGCTCTCCAACGTGGTCGCTTCGCAGGCTCAACTGCACGAGCGATTTGGTGGTGTCGTTCCGGAGATTGCCTCGCGGGCGCATCTTCGTGCGGTGCTGCCGGTGATCGATGAAGCACTTGCGAAAGCCGATTGCCGGCCGGCGGATCTGACGGCGATTGCGGTCGTCACGCAACCGGGTCTCGTTGGTTCGCTGCTGGTGGGACTGACGGCGGCGAAAACACTGGCCGCCGTCCTGAAGATACCGCTGATTGCCGTCAATCACATCGAAGCCCATTTGTACGCCTGCCGAATGGCTGCCGGTTTCGATGTCTTTCCGGCCGTTGGATTGGTTGTCAGTGGCGGGCATTCCAATTTGTACCATTGCAAAGCGGCCATCGACTTTGAACTGATCGGTTCGACAATTGACGATGCGGCCGGTGAAGCGTTCGACAAAGTGGCGCAGATGCTCGGCCTGGGTTATCCCGGCGGACCGGCAATCGATGTTGTGGCCCGCGAAGGAAATGCGAAGGCGTTCAAATTCCCGCGGACGTTTCTCCGCGAAGAGCGGCTCGATTTCAGTTTCAGCGGATTGAAGACCGCCGTCCTGTATGAAGTGAACGGCATTCCCGGCAGTCATTCTGCCCCGCCGCCGAAACTGACCGAGCAACGCATTGCCGACGTCGCGGCGAGCTTTCAGCAGGCTGTCGTCGATGTCCTCGTCGCAAAATGCCGACAGGCCGCCCGGCAATATGGCCTCAAGCGGCTGTTGGTGGGCGGTGGCGTTGCGGCCAATTCGCAGTTGCGGCAGGGATTAGACGAGCTGCAGCGCGAAGAGGCCATCGACGTGATTGTGGCACCGATGGAGTACTGCACCGACAACGCGGCGATGGCAGCTATCGCCTGGGAACTGTACGGCGAATCGCGATTCGCGGCGCTTGATGTCGATGTCACTCCCGGACTGGTGCGGCGCGGTCGTCGTTAGAGCAATCGACACGTCCCGCAAGCGGGTCGGTTAAATGCGATACGACATACCGGTCGTCAGTTCCCGTTGCCACCGTTGCCGCCATTCCCACCAACTCCGGGGTTGCCTGTTGGGTTTCCGCCGTTGTTGACGAAGCTGAAAGTGAAGACGTCGGTGAGTGCGGTGAAGGCCGGGACGGTGGTGATGCGGACGTAACGGCGGTCGCCGGAAACGACGGCCATTGCGTTGTTGGTCACCCCTTCGGAGATGACGGAGATGACTGGCCGAAAACCGACATTGCCGACCCCGTTGAACTGTTGACGCGACGCTCCAAATCGCCTTCCTGCCTGCCGCGAATCCGGGTTGAGCCGGCCGGCCATTTGCAACAGGGAACGGCGACGGGGAACTCGCTGCGATAGCTTTGCACCATTGTCGCGGCGGCGAGCCGGCGCCAACTCGGTTCGGCGGCCTTGTTTCAAGGCAAGTCGAATGACCTTCTCGCGACGGTCGAACACGATGGGGTACTTGCGAACGGTTTCGTGTTCGGTACCCCAATAGCGGATGACCTCCAGTTGTGCGCGTCGGCCGACGATGTTGCCCCAGACGTGTTTGATTCGCAGCCGATAGTTTCCTGGTACTCCGCGCGGGCAGACGTATTCTTCGTAGCAGTTGTCCTGAGCGGGGCCGTATCCGTCGTGCATCAACACGCCGCCGCCGCGAGATTGCGGGTTATCGAACGAGCAGATTGTCCCCGGTGGTTCCTCGACCACGACGTCCAGGTCGCCGACTCCAGCCCACGTCAGTCGCACGACGAGATCGCGGACGCGAGCCGCTGCCATTGCGGTTTTTACTTTGTCGGCCTGTTCGGTCTTTCCGGCCTGGCGCAGTTTCTGCTCGGCCTCAAGCGCGGCATCCTCTGCCTCGCGATGCAATTGTTTGTGATTCGCCGTCCAAGCCGATGTGACAACTCCCGCAGCCGCCCAGCCAACGGTGTCATAGTCCTTCTGCTTGAGGGCGAGTTTCAGGCTCATCACATAGGGTTCGTGGCGGGTGGGTGCCAGCCGCGATGCTTGTCGGTAGAGCCTCAGCGCCAACGTCTCACCGCCAAATCGAGTGAGATAGGCGGCCGAATAGAGCATGCTATCAACATCGGCGGCGGTGAAATCGACCCGTGAGAGCAGCACGCGTTCGACCTCATCTTTGGGCCGCCCTGCAATCTGCATCGATAGCGCGAGGGTCTCATACATCCAGGGCTGGGCCTGGCCGTGGATCAGCGCTGCCTGGATAGCCGCGATGACATGTTCGTGTTGGCCTACGGCGTGAAGTTGCAGCACGACTTTACTGACATCGGATGGGTTCAGTTTGCGCTTGGAAAAGTAGTCGTTCCAAACTTCGGTTGGTGTGCCGGCGTTGGGGTCGAGCGGCAGTTTGACTTCCGGCTGTTTGGTGGCTTTGCGCGCAGAAGAAGCGGAGCGAGGAGACTGCTCCCCGCTCCGCTTGTTTGGTTGCCTCGCCGATTTGGCGGGGTCACTTTGTGATTTTGAACCGTTTACCGATCTAGTTTTTTTTTACTCTTGATCGATTCGATCGTCTTGTTGTCGAAGCGGAACGGTTTCTTCGGCAGTGGGTCTTTGACTTGGGCAAAGGCTTGGCCGACAGGTCGGTTCACCTGGCTTGTTTTGTCCTGCTTCAGGATTCCGTTGAGCAACTGTTGCACTTCGGCGTCCTGCAGCGGCTTCACTTTGGGGGCGATGTTTTTCTTGCCTTGGGGCAATTTGGTCGGCGGCAGGCTGAAGAGGCCGCCGCCCGCACCACCACCGCCCATTCCATTACCGCCAGGTCCACCACCGCCGGCTCCGAACTGGCCGCCGCCCTGTTGACCGCCAGCACCGCCAATTCCACCCGTGCCGCCGAGCCCTTGTCCCAGTCCGCCGGACTGTCCTTGCATAATTGGAATCACCAGATCGCCTACCGGGTAAACGCGGGTCGAAAGCTGTTCTTCCGCGTCGATCTCCGTCGTGATTTTCATGACTTCATCTTCAATGACGTACGTCAATCCGAGCGGCTCCAGAATGATCTTCAGTGTACTTCGCAGCGAAATGCCGGAAAGCACCTGAGTGATCGGCTCGTCGGACGCGATGCCTTCTTCCGAAAGCGCCGTTTCGTTGAGAATGATAGTGATGTCGTGCAGGTCGGCGACAAACTCCATCGCGTCTTTCAGCGAAGTATCGACGAATTCCACTTCGGTCGTCTCACTCAATGCCGCCTGAATTCTCTCTTCGGACGGGCTGTTCTTGTGCAGATCGACCGATGCCCATTTTGCGCGGCGTTCGGTCAACGCTTTCCAAACTTCGGCCGCCGGCCAACGAACGGGAGGTTCATCGGGGAACGGCACGTGTGAGAGTTCGACTTGGTGCAGAACGGCTAAGAACCGGTTGGCCCGCAGCGCTCTCAGTCGAAACGCCTTGTTCAATTGGCCGGCTGCCTCGGAACTGAACAACGCCGCAGCCGCAGCCCCGTTACCGGGACGAATATCGACAACCGCTTCGGCAACGGCTTCCGCTTCTTCGTAGGCATCATCGTTGCCGTGCACACCTTCTTCAATCAACGCTCGTACCTGATCGATCAGCTGTTCGATTTTCTCTTCTTCACGAACCAGTGCATCCAACAGCCGTTGTTGTGCTTCCTGCTGGGCTCTGGAATTCTGGGCCTGAATGCCCTTCAAAATTGCGACTTCCTTCTGGGCGACGACATCGTTACGGACGCTGCGAAGCGTTTTCAGCATTTGCTGTCGCGCGTCGGGATCGATATCGACGGTTCTCACCGCTTCTTCACGCCGCTTCAACTCACCAATGGCGGCGTCGGGATCGCTGGCGGCGATTTTCCGGGCGAATTGGATTGTGTCCTGTACCCGCAACCGCATCTCTTGTTCTCGAATGATGCGAATCCGCTCGAGTTCATCCAGCAAATCCAACTGTGCTGGCGTCGGGGCGTCCTGGTGTGGTTTCAAATCGTCGGCCGGTTGGGCTGGCGGCTGTGCTGCCACCTGGGCAACCGTTTGAATTGTTGCCTTCTTACGGGCCGCACCAATCAACGCTGCCGCTCGCACGTTCGATGGATCGATTTGTTTGATCGCCAAACCAATTTCTTCGGCCTGCTCCAAATTGCGAACAGCAATCGCTCGTTCGCCCGCCTGTGCCAGCGAATTCACTCGGTTTTCAAATGCGTCTTGTGCCGCACCAAACAATTCCCTTCCGGCCAACCCAACACTCAACCCCTGATCGGTTGCTGCCCGATTCCACATCGCGCCCAGGAACGTGTTGCCTGCCTGACCCGTTTTAGGAACCGTCACATGCCATCGCAGCGACTTGGCTTCGTCGTTAACAACAACATCCAATGTCTTGGGCAGAGTCCCTTTGCCCAGATAGATCGTTTCTCGGTCACTCCGCAACGGCAACGCGGTGGCCGGCAGCAGTTTCAGTTCGGCTTGCGAAAGTTCAATTGTCTTGGGATAGAACACCGGAAGATCGACTGCCGTCGCCAAGCGACGACCGGCTGCGACCAGGTTGCTCTGCTTTTTTTCATTTTGCGAATCAAACAGCACCACGCCACCAGTCTGCTGACCGATAATGCCCAGCAGTTGCAAATCGGTTTGCGGGCCGACGGCGTAACTGTGCATCGGCACCTGCCGTTCGCGAAGCTGACTCATCAGACTCTGCAGGTCGGTTTGCCCCAGCAGATTTGCGGTGCTCATTCCGTCGCCGATGTAAACCAGCGAACCGGGCCGTTTGGCATCGAGAGACTTGAGTCCTGTGCTGATTGCAGCCGGAAGGTTGGTTGCACCGGCTGGGAAACGTCGGTTCAATGCGTTCAATGCCGAATCGATTTCGTCTCCATGCGGAGCGACAAAGCCGGCCGAAAGTTGTTTTGCTTTGACATCGACGGCAAACAGGTTCACGCGGTCTCCGGCCGGAAGTTCGGCGAGAAACGTTTTCAGAACCGCGAATGCATGCGTTCGGTGTTCGCCCAATTGGCTGGCCGAGGTATCGACCAGAATCACGTGATCCCGATCCACGCGTCTCCCGGTGTCTGCCTTCAGTCCCAACGAGAAAAAAGTCTCGCCGTCGGGAGCAGCATAGACGTGAAGACTTGACGACTTCACATCAGTTTGTTGAGCCATAGCGGCTGACTGCAGGCAGCACCCAGCGGCGATGACGGCGACGAAAGACGAAAAACGACGGAACGATGTGCGGGACATCTCGCAACTCCCTGAAACCAAGGCTGAAAGAGCAACGTAACCGATTTGTCTGGCCCGATCTGCCCCCAAATGAGACAACAACACTCGAGGGCAACAATTTTTGGCGTTCTCCAGACCGCCGGACTCTCCCGGCGCACTGCGGCGACACTAGATTCATTCTACAGTCAGTCTCGGACCGCATAGTAGGAAATTTCCGCAAAAATTGCCGGAATATCCAAATTTGTCACATCGCATCGTTGCCAGCCTGCATCGTCAAAACTCTCGTTGCCATCCTCACCGGGCTTAAAGCCGGGTGCTCGCCAATTGTCGGAACTTTAGTCGAATTCTGCCGGCTGACTCTGCGTCGGCAGATCGTTGTCGGTTATGCCGATTTCGCTGAATTCGCGGCCGTCCTCGTGACGATGAGATGAACACAGCTGCCTCGATCCGCGCTGTGTTGTTCCTGTCTCCTGCCGCCCGTCTCAATTCGGCTTCCGTTGCATGTTCGTGCGCCGAACAACGTTGTTCTTCGCCGTGGCCGGCCTGTGCGCCGCCGGATTGGCCTGGTTTGCAGCTTCTCTGCCGGCCGGGCGAATCTCGCTCGATAGCATCGCGGTTGAGCAGCCGTATGCCATCGATGTCGCCTACGATCGAGCGCGACTCGATCTCGATCTGGACGAACACCATCGCTATCTGCTGGTCGTTGGCAGCCTGTCCGACGATCACCGGCCGCACACCGTCAAACTCTCGGCCGATGTTGTTTCTGCCACCGCAAAGTTACCCGCTCGCAAGATCGCCCCGCTGACGAGAACGTCGGCAACGACCTCCGCGCCGCGTGCCGAGACCGTCGGTTCTCGTCGTGTCGATCAGCAACCTGTTGGCACGGGGCAGGCGATACGTCGTTTCCATCTGCACGTGACCGACGGCCCGCTCGACGATCCGCGTCATTACGTTCAGGTTGTTGCCAGTCTGGTCGGCGAGGGCCGCAAAGTGCGCGTCTATCTCGATCGACAGCAGCGAATACGCGAACTGTCACCCGGGCTTATCGATGACGTCGTGCATCTGCTCGACGACGATTTGCTTCCCGCGTTCCGACAACAAATGGGCGGATTTCGCGATGTTGACGGCGACGGAAAATTCACCGTGCTGCTCTCGCCGTGGCTGGGGAAACTTCAGGGAGGCAAAACCTCGCTGGGTGGGTTCGTTCGCGAAAGTGATTTTCGCAACGACATCGAGTCGCCGTTTAGCAACCGCTGTGACATGATGTACCTCAACACTAATCTCACGGCCGGTTCGCATTTGAAAACGCTGCTGGCCCACGAATTCATGCACGCCGTCTCGTTCAGTGCGCGGTTGCCGTCGGCCGTCCGTCCCAATGGGCTGCCCGATGAAGAAGACTGGCTCAACGAGGCCATCGCGCATTTGGCGGAGAATCTCAACGGCGAGGGTTGGAGCAATCTCGATTACCGGATCAGCCGCTATCTCTCAGAACCGCAGCAGTTTCCCCTTGTGATCGACGACTACTATCACGCCGGCCTGTGGCGGAATCATGGTTGCCGGGGCGCGACCTATTTGTTCCTGCGCTGGTGCGTCGATGAGTTTGGCGTCGATATCCTCAATCGACTGATTCACGCCCCCGCGCGTGGCCGCGAGAACTTGAAGCACGCAACGGGAGTTGAATTCGACGAACTCTTCCGGCGCTGGACGGTTGCGCTGTTTCTGTCGAACCGCGATGCCACCACCGACGATGCGACTGAAACTGTTGCCGAGAATTTCGACGGGTATCGCTCGCTCGATTTGCGTGGTCAGGTCGCCGACTGGGGATTGGCGGGACCGCGTTCGGTTCTGTGGGATCTCGACAGTGCGCCTTGCACACTCCAGCTAGCCGGAACGTCGGTAGCCTTTGTTTCTGTGGATGTGCCGAAATCGAAGGGCAAGCGGCGAATTCACATCACCGGTGAATTCGGCACGAAACTGCAGGTCACACTCATCAAACTTCCGTCCGATTCGCCCGCAATCGAAATGGAAACGCGGTGGAGAGATGTGACGTCGGCAGATGTAGCGGCGCGAGACCGTGAGTTCACAATCGAATTCGCATCGTCGGCAACCGGGGATTTGGTCGTCGAGTCGATCTCGTTTGAACACAACCAAGGCAAGGCGCCAGAGACGCACTGTTTCACCGGCGAATCGCTGGATGGTTGCCGCGTCTCCACGGCCGAAGAGAATGCGACATGTTACACATTCGCGCTGCCCACGACGGCCCAAACCGGAGGCTGGTTGGGGAAGGTTGTGGCGCGCGATCAACGGGGTCGTCGCGCCAGTGCGTTTATCGACATCCCCGCGATCGGTGTCCGCCTCAGCGCAACGCGTTTAGGATCGAGCGACAAAAAATAAGTGTCGGTCGTCCCGTAGTGGTGGCTTCCAGCCGCCACAAATGTTGATCCAACATGGCGGCTGGAAGCCACCACTACGTTGGGTCGGCTATTCCTCTTCTTCACCGAGGATTTGTGCGCGAACGGCGTACATTTGCTTCAGCCGGCCGATGGAGTACATGCGGACCAATTTGCCCTTGTACTGCAGGCGACCTTCGTCGTCGCGGGTGAGATTTTCTTTGATGTCGCCGTTGGCTTGGTCTGCGTACAGGCCGGCAAACGTAATCGGATCGACGCCGCGGCCCGATTCCAAATCGGCCAGCGCATTCCCTCCGCCCGCCATAATGGCGAACGCGTTGGGTGCCTGAGTGACCGATGTGTATCGGCCGTCGTTCTTCAATGCCAGCATGGCCGAGTTGACCGCGTTGTCTGCCTCGCGGATCTTGTCGATCGTTTCTTCGCTGGGGCCGGCGTCGGCCGGTGGTTGATTCTGTGCCTGCAAACCGGCGGCATCAAAGGCACCGCATGCTCCCAGCACGTACCCAACTGCGAGAATTCCGACACCATAGCAGCAACGAGTAAAAATCCGCATCGATCATCTCTCCCGATAGAAAAAACTCGCCAACAGGCGATCTCTGAAATATGTCACCTCAACGGACATTACGGTCTCACTTCAATACTCGCCTGCCCACCGCCCCGTTGCAATAGCAGACCCCGGAACCGGCAATTGAATCATGAAGATCGAACAGGGAATTTCGAATGATGAAGTGGGACTGATTTTCACGGCTTCCCCTCTTCTTAACTTCCTAATTCGACATTCCTTGTTCGATATTCGATATTCAAAACCGAAAACATGGCACGCCTCTCCACTCACGTCACCTATCTACGAACGTCAAACCAGTCTTCGCGAATAATCGTCGTATCGCCACTCTGCCCACTTCGCAGAAAGGTGCGGTTGTAACGGTAACCGCCACGCACGGCGTACCCATATCCGGTACCGGCAATCGCCGGCCGATACGCCCAGCGAGTTTGCAGGTTCGGCACCGCAGCCGTCGGCGGTCCGCCCGGTGGAGAATCGGTGAAGTAGGAGCGGTGATACATCCAACTGCCCGCGTCCGCTTCGGTCGCCATCAGCTCCGAAACTATCAGCAGCGTACAGGCAAGAAGAAGATAGAGTCGCCACTTGGGCGTGTTCTTCAGCAGATTGGCAATGGAATGCAACATGGTGCGGCTCTCGGCAAATGTTGACGGAAGTCACCGTCGCCGCAGCGGAAATGTTGCTTTTGGTCATCATTTCCACCCCCAGGCGACGCCGCCAGAGTAATACGCATCCCGCGTGCCGAAACCGCCGTTGGTGTCTTAACAGTCCGTTGAAAAACGAAAAACATCGTAACCCGATGCGTAAGCGAGGCCGTTTACTCCGGGGAAACGGCCACTTGATTCACCTCGCTTACGCCCTTTGAAGTTGCGCATTTCAGTGTTCAGATTGGAGAAAGGGCAAAAGCTCCCCGTATATCGAAGCCTGAAGCGCAAGCGAAGGAGCTTGCTGGCATCGCGCTGGAACCATCCTTCGCTTGCGCTTCAGGCTTCGATACTTGGGGTTCTTGTCTCCCGTCAAGCCGAATAGCGCAACTTCAAAACTTACGCTTCGGGTTACTTCTGGAACCGCCTGCTATCCTTCGAACGGAATGCCCGCCGCTTCGTATCGCCGTTTCTTGTCGGCCTTGTCTTCCAGGATCACCAGACTGCCGGTGTCGGCGTCGTAGCCGTACATCTGGTAGGGAGGTAAGGCGGCGTAGCTCAAGTCCTTCGCCAACGTCATGAATTGCGCGTAGCTCGGATTCCCAATGTCGTTGGCCGTCTTCCAGATATCCATGTTGTGCTTGAAATTCGATATGTGGATGCTCGAACTCATGGAGATGTAGGCAGAGGCGGCCACCGTGATCGGATCGTTCCCGCTTATCTTGTTCTCGACGACGACCAGGTTTGGGTTCTTCGCCATCTCCGCTTTCTTGTCCACCACCTTCGCGGTCGTCTTACCGATGATGCTCGATGGATCTTTGGGGGGATTCACCGGCTGTGCCGCACCACCGCCGTTCGCCTGCCCTTTGCCGCCGGCCATGTTGTCGATGTCGCCGTCCATCTGATCGACCGGTGCAATCCCCGCTGGTGAAGAGGGTTGCCGCTCGGCGTTCATCGCCTCCTCAAAATCCCCGCAGCCGACTATTCCAACCAACAGCAACGTCGCAATGAAACAACGCATGACAAATCCCTCGTATGGCCCGAACCGTTAGAACCGTAACCGCCAAGCAGTGACATCTCACCACCCAGCCGACATTGTCGCCCTGCAGTAGTGAGAATGGCAAGAGAAGAGTGGAAAACGATCTACCGGTGGTTGGCGTCATTGAAGCGACGCACCATGGTGTTGGAGGCGGCAAAGATCTTCACGGACAATTCTGGTGTGCCTGCCATCAGCAGCCTGCACCATCCAACCTTGTTCGGACAAAGCGGTGCGTCGGCGCTGCGCTTTGACACACCCTACCCTGACGACTTCTTCCCGGCCTTGCGCTTCTTGCGGGCCGGTTTCTTCTTTGCGGTTTTGGCGACCAGTTTGCTCGTGGCTTTGGTCTGGCGATTCCAGGATGCTGCCAATTCTTTCACCAGTTCTGGTTTCTCCTTTGCCAGGTTGTTGGCTTCGGCGCGGTCGGTTTCCAGGTTGTAGAGTTTCCAGGGATCGCCCTTGGCGGCGACCAGTTTCCAGTCGCCCACGCGGATTGCGCGATTCTCCTCGTGCAGCCACCAGATTGAGTCGCGGTCGATGGTTACCTCCTGGCCGAACGCGAGGACGAGACTGTGGCCGGGTGCTGTGGGAATCGCTTCGCCTTCCCACTCGGTTGGTTTCTCAATTCCGGCGACTTCCAGAATGGTGGGGGCGATGTCGATGACGTGGCCCGGCGTGCGGCGGAGTTAGCCGCGTGCCTGAATACCGGCCGGCCAGTGAACGATCAATGGCGTGCTGATGCCACCTTCGTGAACCCAGGTCTTGTGGCGGCGAAACGGCGTGTTGGCGGCGCTGGAGAAACCGGGGCCGAGACACAGATAACTGGCCGCACTTCCGGGCGGCGCTTTGGGATCGTGTCCGCCGTTTCGTGCCATAATTTCCGCACTCGCGCCGTTGTCTGAAGCAAAGAAAATCAGCGTGTTTTCGTATTCGCCCATCGCTTTGAGTTGGGCGACCACGCGACCGATTTCACGATCCATGCGATCGACCATTGCGGCGTGAATCGCCATCTTCGTCGCTTGGAAGCGTCGCTGCACGTCGTTCAGGTCAACCCACGGCAGTGGCCGATTGATCTCGCCTGGCCCAAGTTTTTTGAACGCATCGGGAAAATGGTAGGGCGGGCCGACATCGGGTTCGAGTTTTGAAAGCGTGGTGTTGAGCAAATCGAGTTTCTGTTGACGGGCATGTCGTCGCTTCCGCATCACGTCCCAGCCATCGAGATATTTGTCGCGGTAGCGGGCAATGTCTTCGGGCGGTGCGTGCAGTGGAAAGTGTGGCGAGATGAACGCCACGTAATGGAAAAAGGGGCGGTCTGCAAACTTGGTCGCATGATCCTGCAGGCATTCGATGGCATGATCGGCGACGGCGGTGGAGGCGTAGTATCCTGTTTCGTCGGCAGCCGGCTTGATGCGAACGTCGTCGAGGGAATTGCCTGCAGCCGTAAAGAAGTTGCCCTGGTTTTTCATGTCGAGCGACCGATCGAAACCGCCGGCGAGCACTTTGCCGTCGATGTGCCATTTGCCGCTATGGTAGTTGCGATAGCCGTGCGGTTTGAGAAAGTCGGGCAGCAGCCGCGCCCATTTCTGGCGATTGCCGCGCCCGTGATCGGGCAGCTTGTCGCGACCCACCTGTTGTGCGTAATAGCCGGTCAACAGGGCGGCGCGTGTCGGCCAGCAGCGGGCCGTGTTATAGAACTGTGTGAATCGCAACCCGCCGGTCGCCAGCTTATCGAGGTTCGGCGTCTGGATTTCTCCGCCATAGCAACCGAGGTCCGAATACCCCATGTCGTCGGCCAGAATGAACACAATGTTCGGTCGATCCGGTTTCTCTGCAGCGGTGGCAACCAGGTTTGCGGCGAACAGACACAGCATCGCCGCAATGCCGATTCGGTATCGCCGCGCAGGTTTGGCAACAATCGTCTGGTGGTCAATCATGGTGTTCTTCCCAACTGTTTATTTCAGGCTATCTCGGGCACGAGTGGGATTACGCGATTCTTTCAGGTGAGATGGGCCGATGCAACTGGAATGCGCACGGGACCGGGGTGAGACAGTCTTGTCATCGAAAGCGAATGGAAATTGCAACCGCGGATTTCACGGATGGTCACGGATTAAGTCGATAATTCAGCACTCCAGGAGTGTAGAGGTAGTCGATGCATCTTAGCTCAGAGATTCATCCTCTTTGTTTTATCCGTGACCATCCGTGAAATCCGTGGTTCATTTCCGAATGCAACTGGGCCGCAGTTACCAGCCCGGCACGCCGGGTGCCCACGAGCAGAAATACATGGCGCGGGGGACGGTGGTGTCGAGCAGCGCTTTCCATTTCGCGCCCGGCTCTTCTGCTTCCATCGAGCCGATGAGCAGATCGAGAAATGTCTGTGGGTGTTGATAGGTCACGATTCGCACTTCTTTCAGTTTCAGTTGCTCTTGCAAATCACGCAGCGCGTCTTCCTCGTAGCCGATTTTGTCGACGAGACCGTTTGCGAGTGCCTGGTTGGCGGTGTAGATCTGGCCGGTTGCCAGTTTCCGTACAGCGGGTTCGTCGAGCGTCCGGCGATTCTTAGCAATCACGCCAATGAACCGGCCGAAGGCGTCGTCGAGGATTTCGTTCCAAACGGTGCGCTCATCGGCGGTCAGTTCGCGTAACGGGTTGAGGGCATCTTTGAAGGGGCCGGTTTTGAGCGGGTCGGATTTGACCTTCCATTCTGCTGCCAACTCACTGAGGTCGTATCGTGGAATGATCACGCCGATGGAACCGGTCCAGGTGGTCGGTTCGACATAAATGGGTGCGCCTTTGCCTGCTCCCATTGCAATGTAATATCCGCCCGACGCGGCCATCCGCTGCATGGCGACGTAAATCGGCTTCTTCTTTTCGCCGGTCTGCAGCTTTTGCAGCTCGTGGTAAATCTGATGGCTGTCGGCCACCAGTCCACCGGGGCTATCGATCACCAGCAGCACGCCCTTCACGTCGCCATCGTTGCCCGCCTGCTCAATTGATTTCAGAATGCGTCTGGTGAAGGGGGGCATAATGGTTCCGCGAACGCGAATGACGGCGATCTTTTCTTCTGCCCCGGCGTCGCCCGAATGAAACCGTTCGGTCGGCCCCGTCGCGGAGGCAAAGTAGTCCTGGTAGCTGTTGTACAGGGAGACGTTGACCAGCACCGAGGCGATCAGCCCGAAGAACAGCAGGCGGCTCAACCATCTGCCGGCATTGCTGGGTTGCTGTAGCACAATCGTCGGCGGACGCGTCGCTTCAGGCGAATTGGGTGCTTGCGGTTGTTTTTCGTCGCTCATGAATCTTGCTCCTTCTGTTTCGCGGCGGCAGACCGCCGGCGAAGGCTTGTGTGGGTCGTATTCTGTACCGGTCGCAGAAACTGGGTAAAGTTTAACGGTCGTAGTGGCCGCTGTCGGCGGTGACTCAGAATCGGTGTAAAAAACAGCAGAGACGTCACAATTCGGACGACCGGGCGTCGATAGATACTTTGAACAAATCGGTTACCCCAATTGCGACGATTATCCGTAGCCTGACGCATCTGTGCAACATTGGGGTAAGCCCCGAAATCTGCCACCGACGCGGTCTCGATTCCATCGACGGCCCTTTGGTGCAGGATGAATCGCCGGCGTACGACTTCCGCAGTCACGAGGAGATGAGGGACCATGAACAAACGACCTGACTACCCAGCACGCGGATGGTTGTACTGCGCTGCAACGAGTTTGCTCCTGATGGGGCCGACAATGGTGCACGCACAAACCAAAGACGCTGGCGAGACCAAGGCCAAGCCGACAGTGACGAAAGCTGGGGCCAAAACGACCCGGAAGACGACAAAGTCCAAGCCGGGTCTGTTGGCAATCTTCGGTAAGGCCAAGACGGCTGCGGCACCCAAAAAAGGCGCGTCGGCTCAACCGACATTCAACGCGTTTCGCCGGAGCCAACCGTCTGCTCACGGCCGGACGAGTCAGCCGATTCAGCAAACGGCCGGGAAGCAGCCGCTTCCATCGCTCGAGAAGCAATCCACGACACGGAAAACCACCACCACACGGACCCCAAAACCCGGTCTGTTGGATCGATTGTTGGTCCGCGACAAACCGCGCACAAGGCCGCGACGCGTTACCGCTCAGCAGAACATCCCCAAGAGGTCCAACGGAATTCCCGGACTCCTGCGCGGTTTCCTGCGGCCCAAGAGCAAACAACAATCAACCGCACGGCGTTTGCCGACGCGATCACAGTCTCAGCAACGAACGGCCAGCAAGCAGCCGATACCGGCTACCAAGCAGGCCGCAGTTCCCGCGCCGAAAGTCGATGACCTCGACAACGCGTTCCCGGAACTGACCGAAGCCGAAGCCGACAAGCAGAATAGCAACCCCTCGACCGAACTGACGGGCACGAAACTGACCGAAACGAAACCGGAACCGAAGGTCGAAGAAAACCCCTTCACCGGGAAAAAACTCGACGACCCGAGTGAATTCCGGAAGCCGATCGTTCAGTCGGCCTCAAACACGAGTGAAGAAAAGCCCGTCATCACCGGCAACTCGCTTCCGCCACTCCCGCTCGAAACTGCAGAAGAATCGAAGAGCGAGCCTAAAGAGGACGCACACGAAGATAAGCTGAAGCTGCTTGCCGAACGCGAAGCCATGAGCGGCTTCAAAGGATTTTGCCCGGTCGCCCTCCGTGATCGACGCGACCTCATCGACACCGATTCGGAAATCACATCGAACTTCGAAGGAAAGACCTACGAATTCTCGACAGTTGAAGCCAAAGAAAGCTTCGAAGCCGATCCTGCCAAATACGCTCCGACTCATCGCGGACACGATGTCATCGTACTGACCGAAGGCAACGTCGAATTGGAAGGCACGCTGGAAAACGCCGTCTGGTTCAAAGACCGCCTCTACCTGTTCAGCAGTGCGGCCACGCTGGAGACCTTCGTCGGCAACCCGGCGAAATACGCCAAGCAATCTGCCGCAGAATCCAAGCAGGACGACACGGCCTCGCAAGATGACACAGACTCGCAAAATGACACAGACTCGCAAAATGACACGGACTCGACTGACAGCACCGACGCTGACAGCGTTCCGAATCCCTTCGACGACATGGAAGCGGATTTTCCGCCCACCGCCGACGAGGAGACGATCGACGTCGAATAGGTGAAAACCTCTTCCGAGAGCAACGCTGAGTATTTTTTAAGCGACTTATTATTTTATCCAAAGACGTCCCCGGAATAGCCAACAACGGCTTCCGGGGACGTCTTTGTTTTTAGCCGCCGCGGGGGAAGGAAAAAGTAGAAAGGCGAAAGGAAAAAATGAAGTGGAAAGCAATTGCGCCTTTTTACTTTTTACTTTTTACTTGAACCAACCACCGCTGCCGCACGATGGCGTCGAATGAAATCAACAGCTTTCGCCAGCGAGGCAGGCTGACGCGGCTACTGTAGACGTCGTAATTACGGCGCTGAATCGCGTCCAACAGACCGCCGTAAATCTGCAGCATCGCCTGGAAGATTGGCTTCCCCGCCGGTTCCAAATAACCGTGCAACTCTTCTGCCCGGCGAAAATAGTTGCGGGCGCGTTCGGCTTCAAATTGCATCATCTTGACGAATCGTTCGTCGTATCGTTGGGCTGCAATGTCTTCGGCCGAATACTCGAATCGCCGCAGGTCTTCGCGCGGCAGATAGACGCGGCCCATCGCCGCATCCTCGCCGAGATCGCGGAGAATGTTCGTCAATTGAAACGCCAAGCCGCAATCGATGGCACGGTCGATCGCGCGCTCGTCGTCAAACCCCCACACGTGAATACAACACAGCCCCACCGCCCCCGCAACGCGATAACAATATTGCGACAATTCCTCGAACGTCTCAAACCCCCTCGGGTCGAGATCCATTTCGATGCCGTCGAGCACCGCGAACAGGTGTTCGTGCGGAACGCCACAACGTTCAACCATGTCGGCCAGCGCCGGGAATAGCGCGTGGCCAAATCGAGAACCATCCAGCGCCGCGATCAAATCGTCTCGCCATGCTTTCAGCAACTGCGCCCGTTCGGCGACCGGCACACTACTCTCATCGCCCAGATCGTCGGACACGCGCATGAAAGCATACAGCACACACATGTCGCGTTGCCGCACCGCCGGCAGCGTGAGAAACGAGTAGTAAAAGTTGCCCGCGGTTTGCTTTGCCAGCGACTTACACCAGGCGTACGACTCGTCGAGATCGAACTCGGTCGTCGCGGTCACTTTCTCGTTGTGAGTGTCGCTACCCATCGTTGTTTCGCTCGAAACAGCCAATCGTTTTCTCAGCGCCGACTCCGACCGCCAACGCCCCGCCACAACCGCCGACACAAACTGCCGACCAACAAGCCGGCTGCATCGCGTTTCGTCACCACCGGACGATGTTCCCACACGCGGTAACCAGTTTGCTCGATCCGATCCAAAATCTTCAGGCCGCCACGGGCGAATAAATCGATATCCACCTGCAGCCGCCCGGGCAATCGTTCGACCAACGGCAACCCGGCCGTCAACAGCTCGCGCGCACGGCCCACCTCGAACCGCATTAACTCCACGAACGACTCGTTCGTCAACCGCGATTCCAACTGCTCCCGAGTATACCCGAACCGCTCGCAATCCTCCCGCGGCAAGTAGATTCGGCCCATATCGTAGTCGCGGGCAACGTCCTGCCAGAAGTTCGCCAACTGAAGCCCGGTGCAAATCGAATCGGACCAAGCGGCGTTTTCGTCGCTGAATTCGCCGCAAACATGTAACACTAGCCGCCCCACTGGATTTGCACTGCGGCAGCAATAATCGCGCAGTTGCTCGAATGTGTCGTAAGCAAACACGCGCTGATCCTGCTCAAACGCAGAAATCAAATCGGCAAACGGTTCCGCCGGAATCGAACACTCCGCAATCGTTTGCGACAATGCCACAAACACCGGGTGTCGCGACTGACCGTTGTAACAGGCGGCCAATTCATCCCGCCACCAGCCGAGCAATTCCAGAGACCGCGCGCGGTCGGAAATCTCGTCCGCCAAATCGTCCGCCCAGCGGCAATAGGCATACACATTAAAGAAGTGTTGCCGCAACCCCCGCGGTAGCAAGCAGGAGACCAGCGAAAAATTTTCGTAATGCGCTCGCGCCAACCGCCGACACCACGCTTCTGCGTCAGCCAGCGAAAGCGTCGGTCGATCAACCGCCTCCGGCCCCCACTCGCGCAAGGACTCCGCGAATTCGCCGGTTGCATTGGATTCAGAATCTTTCATCACGCCAGACATAATCGACCCGTCTGTGTTTCCACATCCCGAGTCTATCACGGCCAACCCGATTGCACATCGGCCTACCGATTTGTGTGTTGGTGATTCGACCGTGAGCGGCCGACTTCGGAAATGTTGAGGTTGCTGACATCTTGGTCAGTTTGGTCGGTACTGCGCGGCCCGACCCGTCATTCCCGCGCAGGCGGGAACCCAGCGAACCAGCAAACAACACAAGATAACCATCGACACACTCACGTCAGCCGAATCAGTGCCCGCGTACCGAACAGCTTCGACACACGACATCGCGACCGCGTCGCAGGCGCGGTCCAACTCATCCGGCGATCAGGGCGATCGCACGTTAAACTGCTGCAAAACCAGCGTAGATGTCATCGAGGACGCTCTCGTCCCAGCCTGCGCGGAGCCGTTTGCCGCGAATGTTCTCTTTGATCGTCGTGTCGCGTTGGAGAATTGTC
>Ga0114999_10000882_pt1 | contig 43478 bp, 55 predicted proteins | sample ArcticOcean_MG_C_3_FD_89820 | JGI IMG/M metagenome (GOLD analysis project Ga0114999, IMG submission 89820) | Marine microbial communities from western Arctic Ocean - ArcticOcean_MG_CB8_126 | ecosystem: Environmental > Aquatic > Marine > Oceanic | place: Arctic Ocean: Canada Basin | collected...
GAACGCGAGCGCGGAATAACCATCGGTTCAGCGGCAACCAACGCCCAGTGGGCTGGTCACCAGATAAACATTATTGACACTCCAGGTCACGTTGACTTCACTGCTGAAGTAGAGCGTTCCCTACGAGTGCTCGACGGTGGCGTAGTCGTTCTCGAATCCGTCTCAGGTGTACAGCCCCAGTCAGAAACAGTCTGGCGTCAGGCCGATACTTACAAAGTTCCTCGCATGATCTTTGTAAACAAGATGGATAGGCTCGGTGCAGATTTCAACTACGCGGTCAAGACAGTTCACGAACGTCTCGGCGCAAACGCAGTTCCGATTCAGATGCCCATGGGCGCCGAATCCGAATTTGTCGGCCTGATCGACCTTGTAGGACAGAAGGCTTACCATTACGACGAGTCAGAAGCTGTTGAGCACACGCTCATCGATATTCCTGCTGAGTACGTAGAAGCAGCCGAAGAAGCACGTCAGCACTTGATCGAAAAAGTCGCTGAGACCGATGACGACCTGATGGAGAAGTTCCTCGAAGAAGAGGAAGTAACCGCCGAAGAGCTTAAAGCTGCGCTTCGACGCGCAACCATCGCTCTCAAGATATTCCCGGTATGCGTTGGTTCAGCACTCAAGCACCGCGGTGTTCACCCGCTGCTAGACGCCGTAATTGACTACCTTCCTTCACCGCTCGACGTCGACGCCATCAAGGGTGTAGACCCTGCCGATGAATCGATCGAACTCGAGCGACAGCCTTCCGTTGACGATCCGATGTCGGCTCTTGCCTTCAAGGTTGTAACCGACCCGCACGTAGGTCGGCTCGTCTACCTTCGTGTCTACTCGGGAATCCTAGAATCGGGTGTAAACATCTACAACTCGACCACACGTTCGAAAGAACGAATCGGTCGACTCATGGTCATGCATGCCGATTCTCGTGAAGAGAAGAAGTTCGCAGGCCCAGGTGAAATCGTTGCTGCTATCGGTCTTAAAGACACGGTCACAGGTCAAACTCTGTGCCCGCAGAGCGATCAGATTTCACTTGAGAAAATTTCGTTCCCAGACCCAGTACTTTCCGTTGCGGTAGAGCCTAAGACTCGAACCGACCAGGAAAAGATGTCAACCGCACTGGTTCGACTAGCTGACGAAGATCCCACTCTTGTCGTTTCTAGCGATGAAGAAAGTGGGCAGGTCATCCTTGCTGGAATGGGCGAACTCCACCTCGACGTTATCGTTGAGCGAATGCGGAGAGAGTTCAATGTTGATGCAACAGTTGGCGCTCCCCGAGTTGCCTACCGTGAGACCGTTACAAGGGTTGCAACAGCCCAGGGTAAATTGGTCAAACAAACTGGTGGTCACGGACAGTTCGGAGACTGCACATTGCGGCTCGAACCTGTCGAACCGGGCGCCGGGCTGCTGTTTGAATCTGAAATCACTGGTTCAACCCTACCTCGTGAGTACTTCAAGCCAATCGAGCAAGGCTTCCGCGAAGCCGCTCGTGCTGGTGTGATCGCCGGATATCCGGTTGTCGATATGAAGGCAGTGCTTGTGGACGGTTCGTACCACGAAGTTGACTCTTCAGAAATGGCTTTCAAAGTAGCTGCCTCGATGGCATTCAAGTCTGCGATGGCGAAGGGCAAACCTGCTCTTCTCGAGCCAATCATGAAGATAGAAGTTGTTACTCCATCTGAATTTCTTGGTGACGTACTTGGAGACTTGAACTCCAGGCGTTCTCAGGTTCAGAACATGGAATCCCGTGGCGAGGCGCAGGTAATTCTTGCGTTCATCCCGCTCGCGGAAACGTTCCAGTACGCAACGCACGTTCGCTCAATCACTACCGGTAGAGCCAGTTTCTCGATGGAACTGGACCATTACTTGGCAGTGCCCAAGAACGTTGCAGAGAAAGTGACAGGAAACTAAGGAATGCCCGGACAGAAAATTCGAATCGTCCTGAAGGCGTTCGATCACCGACTACTCGACATCTCAGCTCAGCAAATCATGGAAACAGCCGAGCGCACAGGTGCCCAGACTGCAGGGCCTGTTCCTTTGCCAACCGCAAAGCGCATGTTCACGGTGATTCGAGGACCTCACGTACATAAGGACTCCCGCGAGTACTTCGAGTTGCGCGTTCACAAACGCCTTATCGACATCCTCGAGCCTAGCTCGAAGACCATCGATTCGCTAACACGACTCAACGTCCCCGCTGGCGTCGATATCGCTATCAAGCTCTAGAGCAAGTAAACGAAAATGACTATCGCTGGACTTCTCGGTCGAAAGATCGGAATGACAACCTACTACCACGGCAACGGAACCGCAGAATCGGTTACGGCAGTCGAGGTCGGGCCGTGTGTCGTCACTCAGGTGAAGACGGATGCCCAAGACGGCTATGAAGCTGTCCAGATCGGATTCGGAACCGCAAGCAAACTGAACCAGGCTGAGGCCGGGCATCAGGTTCGAGCTGGCGGCAAATTCACCCACCTTCAGGAATTCAGCGTGGATGACCTCGCCGAGTTCGAAGTTGGGCAGGAACTGAAGGCCGATGTATTTGAAGTTGGAGAATCGATCCAAGTGATCGGCACTTCCAAAGGTAAAGGTTTCGCCGGTGTTGTACGCCGATGGAACTTCGCAGGTGGGCCCAAGACTCACGGTCAGTCCGACCGTCACCGATCCCCAGGATCGATTGGAGCAGGCTCATCGCCGGGTCGAGTATGGCCTGGAACCCGAATGGGTGGACACTACGGTGTTGACCGAAAAACGATTAAGGGCTTGAGGGTCGTAGCAGCCGACGTTGAAAAGAACGTTCTGCTGGTTCGTGGCTCCATTCCCGGCGCCAAAAACGGCATCGTTCGTATCGAGAGACAGAGCAAGTAATGGATCTGCAAGTAAAAGACAACAAAGGCAAGGTCGTTGGATCCATCGCAGCAAGCGATGACGTCTGGCGCGCCGAAAGCAACGATGCTCTCCTGCATCAGGCCGTAACGGCCCAGCAGGCGAACAAACGTCGCGGTACGCAAGATACCCAGCAGCGTGGGGACGTGAGCTACTCAACGAGGAAGATTCGTCCGCAGAAGGGAACGGGTCAGGCTCGACAGGGCAGCCGTCGTTCTCCACTCCTAAAGGGTGGTGGTGTGGCTCACGGGCCGCACCCACGCAGCTATCGCCAGCGCCTTCCTAAGAAGATGCGCCGACAGGCCCTGCGAATTGCACTCTCAGAGAAGATTCGTGACGAAGGCGTGACCATCGTCGATGCACTGAAATTCGATACGCCGAAAAGCGGAACGATTCGTGACATGGTCGCAGCGCTCGAGCTCAAAGGTCGAACCCTTATCGTTACCAGCGCGACCGACCAAAACGTGGTCAAGTCGGCAAACAACATTCCTGGTGTCGAGGTTCAAGCAGCAACGCTCATGAATCCCCTCGAAACCACAAGTGTTACGAACCTGATCGTTACGCAGGAAGCTCTGGAGGCTATCGATAGTCTCTGGGGAGCTGACGGAGGCAAAGCGTAATGAGTCTCGCTAATATTCTCCGCCGCCCGATCGTTACCGAGAAGAGCACTCTTCTGGGCGAACAGGGTCGGTATGTATTTGAAGTTGATTCCAACGCAAGTAAACCTGAAATTGCCAAGGCAGTTGAGTGGGCGTTCGACGTCACGGTTGTCAAAGTGAACACCCTGACGGTGCCGGGCAAAGTAAAGCGATACGGTCGACGACCGTCGAAGCAGCCCGACTGGAAGAAGGCCATTGTTTCCTTGCAGGCTGGCGACACCATTCAGTTGTTTGAGGGGGCATAAATAATGGGACTTAAAGAATTCAAGCCCACGTCTCCGGGTCGTCGCGATACAGTCGCTGACGACTACAAGGACGTCACAACGAACAAGCCCGAAAAGTCGTTGCTTGGAATAATCAAAAAGACCGGTGGTCGAAACAACCGCGGTCGAGTAACAGTTCGACACCGCGGTGGTGGCCACAAGCGTCGTTACCGGATTGTCGACTTCAAGCGCGATAAATCTGGTTCGGCGACTGTTTTGTCGATCGAGTACGATCCAAACCGAACAGCCAGAATTGCACTCGTTCTATTTGAAGATGGAATGAAGCGATACATCGTTGCTCCGACCGGTCTCACAGTTGGTGACACCGTAGAGAGTGGTGACGACGTTTCTGTAACCAACGGCAACAGCCGAAAGCTGGGAACGCTCCCAACTGGTACGCAGATTCACAATATTGAAGTTACTCCCGGTAATGGTGGGCAAATGGTGAAGAGCGCCGGCGCGGTTGCTCAAGTCATGGCTCACGAATCGGGATACACACTCGTCCGACTCCCGTCGGGTGAGATGCGACGGCTGCTGAGCACGTGCTCAGCAACTGTTGGTCAGGTTTCAAACCTTGACCACAAAAACGAAAAACTGGGTAAAGCTGGTCGGAACCGTCACCGCGGTCGCCGCCCAACAGTTCGTGGTTCAGTAATGAGCCCGGCAGCTCACCCACATGGTGGTGGTGAAGGCCGTTCCGGTATCGGAATGCCAGGTCCCAAGACTCCTTGGGGTAAGCCAGCACTTGGTGTGCGTACGCGCCGAAACAAGCGCACGAACAAATTCATCCTGAGGCGGAGGTATGACCGCTAATAAAGCGGTTATTCGAGACTAATAACAGATGTCAAGGTCAATCAAAAAGGGTCCATATGTCGACCCAAAGCTGATGAAAAAGGTCGCTGCTGTCCAGGCAGCCGGTTCACGAAACGTGATCCGTACTTGGGCGCGCGCCTCAATGATCATGCCTGAAATGGTTGGTCTAACGATTGGCGTCCACGATGGTCGTCGGCACATTCCAGTCCTAATGACAGAAAACATGGTTGGTCACAGGCTCGGTGAATTTGCACCTACCCGAACCTTCCGTGGTCATATCGGCAGGTCCGACAGGACAACGGGTTAGTTATGGCAATAGCAAGAACAAAAAACGTAGGTATTTCCGACTACAAGCTTCGGCTTGTTATTGATCAGATCCGCGGCAAGATGGTCCTCGATGCATTCCCAATGCTTCGATTCATGACCAGCCCTGCTGCTGCTGAAATATTGAAAATTCTCAAGGCTGCAACTGCCAACGCTGAGAACAATGACCTTCAGTCACGCGATGACCTGAAGATCGTTCGGATCACCGCTGACAAGGCAACATGGGTTCGCCGTTTCAGGCCGAAGGCACGGGGCCGTGTTGGAGCGTTTGACCGCCCAACATCTCACATCACCATTGAAGTTGACGAGGTAAGGATCTAGATATGGGTCAAAAGACACACCCGATCGGGTTCCGACTCGGCGGCGTACAGGATTGGCGAGCACACTGGTTCGCCAGCAAGGCATCGGACTACCGACGTCTGACAGAAGAAGACCAGAAAATTCGCGGACTGATCAACGATCGTTACGCGGAATCTGGCGCTATTTCACGTGTCGAGATTGAACGTGGTGCGCAGGATTTGGTCGTAACGATCAACACTGCACGCCCCGGCATAATCATCGGACGAGGCGGAACGCGAGTCGATGAGCTTCGAGGCGATCTCGAAAAACTCACCGAGAAGCGATCACGCCTGAATATTCAGGAAATCCGACAGCCAGAACTCGATGCGACCCTCGTTGGTCAGTCGATTGCTGAACAGCTCGAACGACGTGTCGCTTACAGACGTGCGGTTCGCATGGCAATGCAACGCACAATGCAGTCGGGCGCGCTCGGAATCAAGGTTGTTGTATCAGGTCGACTCGGCGGTGCCGAAATCGCTCGAACCGACAAGCAGAAGGAAGGTCGAACGCCGCTGCACACGCTGCGAGCACAGATCGACTTTGCTGTATCTGAAGCTAAGACAACTTTCGGTGTCATCGGCATCAAAGTGTGGATCTACACCGGCGACATGATTCCTTCAGCCGAAAACCTCAGGGCTCGCTCGATGGCTCGACTTTCAATGGGTACAGCCCAAGAAGGTCAGGCCGGCGGCGGTGAATCTGGTGGCGGAGGCGGCGGACGATCTGGCGGCGGTGGCGGTGGTGGACGATCCGACGGCGGTGGTGGTGGACGATCTGGCGGTAGAAGTGGTGGCGGTTCAAAGCCTCCAGCCAATGCCGGTGGTTCCAAGCCAAAATCCACTGACGGAGGCGCAAGCTAGCCATGCTTCAGCCAAAGCGCACAAAATTTCGCAAGGAACACCGAGGTCGGATGAACGGCATTCGCACCAAGGGTTCGACGATGGTTTACGGAGATTTCGGACTCAAAGCAGTCGGCCCGGGTTGGGTCACCGCTCGAGAGATCGAAGCAGCTCGACGTGCAATCACCGGTTATGTAAAACGTGGGGGTCAGGTTTGGGTTCGATTGTTCCCAGACAAGCCTGTTAGCTCGCGACCTGCTGAGACCCGCATGGGTGGCGGCAAGGGCGCGGTCGACCACTGGGTAGCGGTTGTACACCGCGGACGAATGCTCTACGAAATGGCAGACGTTCCGGAAGATGACGCAAGAGAGGCTCTTCGCCGAGCTGCTCACAAGCTGAGTATTCCGACCAAAATTGTTGCCCGGAGTGAAGAATTTTAGGTTGCCCGATCAACGTTCGCCAAATTATTACGGCGAACCGAGTCTGGCAGAAACTGACAAACGATGCAGATTAGTGAAGTAAGAGAACTGAACGACACCGAGCTTTCAAAAGAGCTTGGCGATCACGAACGCGCCCTAATGAACCTCAGGTTCCGTAAGGCGACGATGCAGTTGACGAACACGAACGAACTCGGGAATACCCGAAAGACAATAGCGCGCATCAAGACTGTGCTCCGCGAACGCGCGATCACAGTCGGCATGGACGTAGCGAAGGCAGAGGGAGAATAGGTTGGCGCGCAAACAGCAAACCGGCACTGTTCTGAAAGACAAGAACGACAAGAGCGTCGTCGTAGGCGTCTCTTGGTTGCAGCGGGACCGTATTTACAAGAAGGCTCGGCGAATGCTGACCAAGTTCGTTGTTCATGATGAACAGAACTCGGCCACCATCGGCGACCGCGTACTGATCGAGGAAAGCCGCCCGATTTCGAAGACCAAGCGATGGCGCTTGGTCAACATCATCGACAAAGTCGATGTTGCCGAAGTCCAGCCTTCCGACATCGTTAGCGAGGCCGCCCTCGCTGGTGCGGATGACTCAGAAGAGTCTTCTGAGAACTCCGGGGACTAGAGATGATTCAACGAGAAACACGGCTTAAAGTCGCAGACAATTCTGGCGCACGTGAGGTGCTTTGCATCAACATCGTCGGTGGAAGCGCGCGTCGTTACGCCAGTCTGGGTGACGTGATCACCTGCACAGTAAAAGATGCTCAGCCCGGTGGCACCGTAAAGATGCACCAGGTTGTGAGAGCGGTAGTTGTTCGAACCTCGAAAGAAGTTCGAAGATCCGACGGTTCGTACATCAGGTTCGACGACAACGCATGCGTAATCATTGGTGACGATGAGAACCCACGCGGTACTCGAATCTTTGGCCCGGTAGCTCGTGAACTGCGAAACAAACAGTTCATGCGTATCGTGTCGCTAGCACCGGAGGTTCTCTAACCAATGGCGCAAGCACGTATAAAACGAGAAGACGAAGTACTCGTCATCTCCGGAAAAGATAAAGGCAAGCGCGGTTCTGTGATCCGAGTACTCGTTGAACAGAATCGAATCGTGGTTGAAGGCGTGAATATGGTTACTCGCCATATCAAAGCACAACCCGGTGTAGCGCAAACCGGAATCGTTCAAGGAGAAGGCTCAATCGCAATCTCCAATGTAATGCTCATCGATCCAGAGACTGGCAACGCCGGTCGTGCTGGTCAGAAAGTCCTCGAAGACGGGACAAAAGTAAGGGTGGTCAAGAGTGGCAAACGCTCCTGACGATAAAATAGAAGAAAAAGCAGTAGAGGCAAAAGCCCCAAAGGCCAAAAAGCCCGCGGCGAAGAAGCCTGCAGCCAAAAAAGCTGCACCTAAGGCGAAAGCAGCCACTGCTAAAAAACCTGCGGCCTCAAAAGCGAAAGCAAAGCCAGCAGCGAAAGCCCCAAAAGCTGAGAAGCCTGCAGCCGAAAAAGCTGCGCCCAAGGCAAAAGCAAAGGCAGCTGTTGTTGTTGTTGAAGTGCCGCGCATGAAGCAGCTCTACCGCGACGACGTGATGGAAGTGCTCACGCGAGATTTTGGCTATACGAACCCGATGCAAGTGCCCGGGCTCGACAAGATCGTCTTGAACATCGGTCTCGGTGAAGCTCTCGACAGCAACTCTGCTGTTGGTGCCGCCGTGGGCGATCTCCAGAAGATCACCGGTCAGAAGCCGCTAGAAAATAAGGCCAAAGTATCGATCGCAAACTTCAAACTACGTGAAGGATCTGTGATCGGCACATCGGTAACCCTCAGGGGCAGCCGAATGTGGCAGTTCTATGATCGATTCGTGAACATCACGCTCCCTCGTGTGCGTGACTTCCGAGGAATCAGCCGAACTGCATTCGATGGTCGTGGCAACTACTCTCTGGGTATGCGCGATCAGTCGACATTCCCTGAGATTGACTACAATGAAATCGATCGAATGCGTGGCTTGCAGCTGACGTTTGTCACTACCGCCCGCAGCGATGAAGAGGGGCGACGTCTCCTCGAACTACTCGGCATGCCATTCGCGCGTGTCGATGAGCCCGTTGGGGCCATCTAAACCTTCTGGGAGTTATTTGTATTGGCTAAGAAGTCGATGATCGAAAGAGAAAAGCGCCGCCAGAAACTGGTAGACGCGAACGCCGAAACTCGTAAAGAGCTTCGCAAAATTTCGACTGACATTCACCGCAGTCCCGAAGAGCGTTTCAACGCTCGACAGGAAATGGCAAAGTTGCCTCGCAACTCTGCCGCGGTCCGTTTGCGCAACCGCTGTGCCGTAACAGGACGACCACGTGGTTACATGCGCTTCTTTGGCCTATCACGAATCACTTTCCGCGAACTTGCACTGAAGGGCGAACTGCCTGGAATCCGCAAGGGAAGCCTGTAATACCGCTAGCTAGAGAGAATCGATCAAGGTGCCAGTAACAGATCCCATAGCCGACATGCTCACCCGAATCCGCAACGCGGTTCAGGTGCGACATGAATCACTCGAACTCCCAGCTTCGCGCATGAAGTCTTCTCTTTTGAAGCTCATCGCCGAAGAAGGATTCATTTCAAGCTTCGCCTCTGCCGACGATGAGTCGATCGAGAAGAAAATTGAGATACAACTTCGTTATTACGAAGATAAAACTCCTGTAATTCAGGGGCTCAAACGCGTAAGCAAGCCTGGTCTTAGGGTTTACGTAGGAAAGAACGAAGTGCCTCGGTACTTCGGAGGTCTTGGAGTGGCATTTATGTCGACTTCCAAGGGCGTTATGACGGGCCAGCAGGCACGTCGCCAGGGTGTTGGTGGAGAACTACTTTTCTACATCTGGTAGACAAGTAACTCGACTGACTAACAGTAAGTATCAGAACTACGGAATTACGAGAGAAGATCTAAAGTGTCTCGAATAGGAAAAGCCCCAATAACTGTGCCAAGTGGCGTCGACGTAAAGGTCGATGGCACGACGGTCACCGCTAAAGGCAAAGTGGGCGAGCTAACGCGAACCCTCCCGGCGACGATGAAAATTGATTTGACCGACGGAATTATCACTGTCGATCGTCCAAACGACGACCCCGACCAGCGAGCATTGCACGGCCTCACTCGAAGCCTGATAAACAACATGGTAATTGGTGTTGCAGAAGGCTTCTCTAAGCGCCTCGAGCTGATTGGTACTGGTTACCGTGTCCAGCAGAAGGGCAAGGCATTAGAGCTTCAGGTGGGCTACTCTCACTCAGTTCCCGTCGAGCCGATCGGCGTAAACATACTGGCTGCTGATGGAGCCACATTCATCAACATCACAGGTCCGAGCAAAGAAGACGTAGGCGAGCAGGCTGCTCAGATACGCAAGGTGCGAAAGCCAAACCCGTACACGGGTAAAGGCATTAAATATTCCGATGAAGTCATCCGACGTAAGGCTGGCAAGACGGCAGTTGGAGCTGGTGCGTAATAATGGGTAATCGAAAATTTGATTCTCGAAAACGGTGGGTCAGGCACAGGCGTGTTCGTAAGAACGTGCGTGGAATTGCAGATCGACCAAGACTCGCTGTTTTCCGAAGCAGCAACCACATTTACGCGCAGGTTATCGACGACGACCGAGGCCATACGCTGGCATCGGCAACTTCGCTTGACCTCAAGGTGAGTGACACAAAGACGGATGTTGCAAAGGCAGTCGGCGGCGCAGTAGCCAAAGCAGCCATCGCAGCAGGAGTCACCAAGGTCGTGTTTGACCGAGGTGGGTACAAATATCACGGTCGGGTCAAGGCGTTAGCTGACGCAGCCCGTTCAGAAGGACTGAGCTTCTAAATGACCACAGATAACGGAAACCGTGGCGGAAGCCCTCAAGGGGGCGGTAACGCTGGTGGTGGTCGCGGCGGATCAGGCGGCGGTGGCGGCGGACGTGGACCCGGTGGCGGGCGCGGACAAGGCGGCGGCGGTCGTGGTCGCGGTGGCGCAGGCGGCGGACGCGGAACTGGCGGACAGGGCGGCGGACGAGGCCAAGGCGGACCAGGTGGTCAAGGCGGCGGTCGTGGTCCTGGTGGACCAGGCGGCGGCGGCGGTGGTCGTGGACAAGGCGGAGATCGCCGAAGTCGTCGACCTAGACGCGAAGAAGAAGACTCAGGTCTTGTCGAGCGCGTTGTAAAGATCCGTAGGGTTTCTAAGGTCGTCAAAGGTGGCCGAAACCTTACATTTAACGCAATGGTTGTAGTCGGAGACGGCAACGGAAACGTTGGCGCAGCTCTCGGCAAGGCCGGTGCGGTTCCCGACGCTGTTCGAAAGGGAACCACGTACGCCAAGAAAGCAATGACGCACGTCGAGCTGAATGGCCCGACTATCCCGCACGAGATCACGTCAAAGTTCTCTGGAGCCAAGGTGCTGTTGAAGCCCGCCGCTCCCGGAACCGGGGTGATAGCAGGTGGTGGTGTCCGCGCCGTGATGGACGCGGTCGGAGTGAAGGACGTTCTTTCAAAGACGTTCGGATCATCGAATACCATCAATATCGTCAAGGCCACACTCGAAGCACTCAACAAGCTCCGCGACCCGGTCGCCGCTGTTGAACGCCGAAAAGGCATTACCAAGCCCGCTGAAGAAGCAGCCGAGTAATTTCTGGAAACTGATAATCATGGCCAAACTACGCATTACACAACTCCGAAGCGGCATCGGCACAAAGCCCAACCAAAGGGCCACGCTAAAGGCGCTCGGACTACGCAGGATCCGCCACGAGGTTGTCCAAAACGACAGTCCTCAGATTCGCGGAATGATCGCAAAAGTCGTTCACCTCATCTCCGTTGAGGAAACGAACTAACTTGCTCGTTCGGCAATTCGTTGCCTTCAATACTTCAAGCAGTCAGTAAGAATTTAGATATGCCTGGACTCCACCAGCTAAAACCATCAAAAAACTCTACAAAGAATCGCAAGCGCGTCGGTCGCGGTAACGGTTCTGGTACCGGCACGTTCTCGGGCCGAGGCTCAAAGGGACAGAAGCAGCGCGGTAGCGTGCCGTTCCTGTTTGAAGGTGGACAGCTCCCACTCATCAAACGCCTGCCCCACATGCGCGGCTTCACGAACATATTCCGTGTTGAAAATACTCCGGTGAACCTCTCGATGCTCGAAGAGTTCGCTACCGGATCAGATGTCACCATCGACAAACTCACCGAAGCCGGTGTTGTTCGAAAGAAGAACGCCCGGGTCAAAATTCTTGGAGAAGGCGAACTTACCAAGAAGTTGAACGTGAGTGCTCACGCCTTCAGCAAATCTGCCAAAGAAAAGATCGAAGCTGCCGGTGGAACTGCGACTGTTGTAGAAATGCCGAAAGTCGCCCAGTCCCCGAAAGCACCGAAATCCTCAAAGTCAGATTCGGCTAAGTAACAATGACCCAGGCCAATCAAACGTCTGATTCTGCAGTACCAGCACTATTCCGTGCTGCTGCGGATGCATGGCGTATACCTGACCTTCGATTCAGAATTCTCTTTACTCTGGGAATTCTGGTCATCTTCAGGTTCTTCGCTCACGTTCCCGTCCCGGGAGTCGACCGCGAAGCGCTGGCCGCTGCTTTTGAAGCGAACCCACTCCTTGGCTTTTTGGACCTGTTCTCAGGCGGGGCGCTTCGAAACCTATCTATAGCTGCACTTGGCGTGTACCCGTACATCACGGCGTCCATCATCCTGCAGATCCTCACGCCCATCATTCCTACTCTGAAGAATCTTTCTCAGGAAGGTGAAGGCGGGCGACAGGCAATCAACCGATACACCCACTACCTGACAGTTCCTCTCGCATTCCTGCAGGGCTACGGTCAGCTGAACCTGTTCGCTAGCGGATTTGGTTCTTCCGGTGGAGCTGCAATTAGCGGTATCGGCTTCGGGGCTGACTCCCTAAATACCCTCACCATTTTGATGGCCATGACCGCGGGCACCATGTTGCTGGTCTGGATGGGTGAACTGGTTACAGAGAAGGGAATTGGCAACGGAATATCGCTGATTATCTTTGCCGGAATTGTGTCGACCTTGCCTCAAGTCGTGGGACAGCTGTGGCTGCTTCGCGACCAATTGTTCCAGGTCGGAATGCTCATATTTATCGCAATAGCGATCGTGTATCTGATCGTTTACTTTGCCGAAGCACAGCGGAAAATCCCAGTCCAGTATGGACGTAGCGTGTTCCGCGGCGGGCAGATGTATAAACAATCAGGGGCAACCCATATTCCGCTGCGGGTAAACGCAGCTGGAATGATTCCGTTGATCTTCTCGTTCTCGATCCTGATCCTGCCATCTGTCGTTGCCAGCTACTTCAACGACGGCTCGGACGGCTTCATATCGACGATCGCCAACTTCTTCCAGAACTCGTTCGGGCCCACAAGCACGATCTACTGGATCGCAGTCTTCCTGCTCGTAGTCATATTCACGTTCTTCTACACGCTGGTTGTTCACAACCAGCAGAACTTGGCCGAGAACCTCCAGAAAAACGGTGGTTTCGTTCCGGGTATCCGCCCTGGACCGCCTACCAAAATCTACCTAATGAGAGTCGTACTCCGTATCACGTGGGGTGGTGCGCTGTTCCTTGGATTTATTGCCGTGCTGCCGTATTTGGCGCAGCTGGTAACGGACCTGCCTAACGCTACGACAATCCTGCAAAGCACGAGCCTGTTGATCATGGTGGGTGTGGCACTCGATACGATGCGACAGCTGGAATCTCAGCTGCTGATGCGTAACTACGAAGGGTTTGTCCGCTAGAAAGCGGGCACTACGTAATGCGTATCGTTTTATTGGGACCGCCAGGTGCGGGCAAAGGCACACAGGCTCGTCGGTTGTCAGAGTCGACCGGGATGAAGCATCTTTCAACTGGCGATATTCTGCGAGCTGAAGTTGCAGCCAAATCGGAACTGGGCTTACTCGCAAAGAGTTTCATGGACAAAGGCGATCTCGTTCCAGACTCGAACATCATCGCAATGATCCAGCAGTACATCGACGATCCTTCTGGTGTTCTGCTCGATGGCTTTCCTCGGACAGTTGTTCAAGCAGAATCGCTAGATAAATCTCTTAAAGAGGCAGGCCTTCCGATCGACAAAGTCGTTCACATGTCGGTCGATACCGATGAACTGATACGGCGATTATCTCAACGAGTCATGTGTACGGATTGCCAAACCCCGTACAACCTTGACCACAGTGCGCCTGCAAAAGCGGGTGTATGTGACAAGTGCGGAGGCGAAGTCATCGCACGAGACGACGACAAGCAAGAAGCGGTAATGAATCGAATGAAGGTCTATCAGGAGCTAACCGCCCCTGTACTCGACTACTACAAGTCACATGGTGATGTGGCTGAAATAAAAGCAATTGGAACGCCCGATTCGGTGTTTGAGAAGCTTTCTCAGGCAATTGGAACGAGTGTTTCAGCGAACTAGATCCCTATTTAGGGATATACTATTGGAGATCGTTCTTTGAACGGTGAATCGACGCCCAGAATCGCAGCCAGCGGGAATCCCGCTCCTACCGCCATTTTAAAATCGGCACGGGAGCTGGAAATCATGCGCGAGGCCGGGCGAATTGTCGCGTTTGCCGTTCGTAAGGCGTTCGATGCGCTAGAGCAGGGAATAACGACTCGGGAACTCGATGACATCGCTCGTCGGGCAATCGAATCGGAAGGTGCAACCCCAGGGTTTCTGGGACTGTACGGCTTCCCGGCAACAGCGTGCATATCGATAAATGAAGAGATTGTTCACGGAATTCCTGGTGACCGAGTCGTCAAATCTGGCGATCTGGTAACTCTGGATTGTGGCGCGATTGTAGACGGGTACAACAGTGACTATGCGGTAACGCAGGTTGCTGGTCCTTCCTCAAGTGAGAAGGATGACCTGATCGAAACCACGCGTGGATCACTTGAAATGGGGATTAGGCAAGTTAGGCCCGGAAACCGGGTTGGCGACATATCAAACGCCATCGAAAGCCACGTGCTTCCGAAGTCTTACGAAATAGTTCGTGAGTACGTCGGTCACGGTATTGGCAAGGACCTGCACGAACCCCCGCAGATTCCGAACTTTGGTCCTGAAGGGCATGGTTTGGAACTTCGGGCTGGTCTCGTACTGGCGATTGAGCCAATGGTGAACATCGGTGGATGGAAAACCCGAATGCTCGACGACGGATGGACCGTCGTCACTGAAGATGGTGCATTTTCGTGCCACTTCGAGCACACGGTAGCGATAACGGAGGACGGTCCGGTAGTTCTGACAGTTGAATAGATAGCAACGTTTAGAACAAAACACGGTCCGAAAATATATTGGCAAAAAAGGAAGCAATCGAAGTAGAAGGTCTCGTAAATGAGGCGCTACCAAACGCGTTCTTCAAGATCGAACTTCCAAACGGTCACGAAGTGCTCGCACACGCTTCTGGAAAAATCCGCAAGAACTTCATCCGCATTCTGCCCGGAGACAAAGTCTTGGTCGAACTATCGGCCTACGACCTAACCCGAGGTCGAATTACATATCGATTCAAGTAAGAGTCGGCACGCAAGCAAGTGCGACAGCACACGAGAGTTAAAACAATGAAAGTCAAAGCATCCGTCAAGGCCAAGCACCCCGGCAGCAAAATTGTTCGCCGAAAAGGGCGCGTCTACGTGATTAACAAGCAGACCCCTCGCCTCAAGGCGCGACAGGGCTAGCCGAGCAACAGGAGAAATCGGCCTTATGGCAATCGTCGCCGGAGTAAACATCCCGGACAATCAGAGACTCGAGATAGCGCTAACAGCTATCTACGGCATCGGTCGGACCACATCTAAAAAGATTCTGGTCGACTCGGGCATGGAAGAATCCACCCGCGTTCGAGATCTATCTGATGAAGAACTGGCTCGAGTACGAAGTGCTGTCGAGAGGACTGGACTCCTCATCGAAGGTGACCTTCGTCGAGAGACCCAGCTGAACATCCGCCGACTAACGGATATTCAAACTCTCCGGGGCCTTCGACACCGCCGTGGTCTCCCTGTTCGCGGACAGCGAACCAAGACAAACGCTCGGACCAAACGTGGTCGTCGACAGACGGTTGCCGGACGTAAGCGAGTAGCTGCTGGCTAATCCCGATACATCGGGGCTAGTCCGTATTTGATACACAGTTCGGCGAACATCGCCATTTAGAGGATTACGAAGAAAAACATGCCAAGGCAGCGAGCACGACGACGCGAAAAGAAGTTTGTCCCACAGGGCAAGGCTTACATCAGCGCCACATTTAACAACACGCTTATCACGATGACCGACCCGCAGGGCAACGTTATTTCGCAAAGCAGCGCAGGTGCAATGGGCTTCCGCGGCTCAAGAAAGTCCACCGCATTTGCAGCTCAGCGCGCAGGTGAAACGGCAGCAAGAACAGCTATCGAACACGGCCTAAAAACCGTGAACGTCATGGTCAAGGGCCCCGGCTCTGGTCGTGAAGCTGCAATTCGAGCAATTCAGGGTGCAGGTATCCGAGTGGTGTCGATTCGCGACGTCACCCCGACGCCACACAATGGATGCCGCCCACCGAAGAAGCGCCGAGTCTAAACACGTCACGAACGGGCTCCTTGCCAAATAGCAGCGCGTTCCACTGACAACAGACGCCGACAGGCACGATCGACACTAGTACTACAAGTAACTCAGGAAACTAAATGGCAAGGTATACCGGACCTAAATGCAAGAACTGCCGACGCTTCGGAATGAAGCTCTGCTCAAAGCCCGCAGGCAAATGCGCCTGGGAGCGACGAAAGAGCGCACCCGGCGACAAGTCGACTCAGCAGCGACGACGACGTATCTCTGAATACGGAACACAGTTGCGTGAGAAGCAAAAGGCACGTGCCATCTACGGCATATTGGAACGACAGTTCCGAAACTACTACAAAAAAGCAAGCCGACTCGAAGGTGTTACAGGTGATCGCCTGTTGCAACTGCTCGAGAGCCGGCTCGACAACGTCGTATACCGACTTGGCTTCGCCGATTCGCGACCGCAGTCCCGACAGATCGTCGGACACGGCCACATTCAGGTGAACGGCAAGAAGGTGAACATTCCTTCGTACCAGGTGAAAGCGGGCGACCGCATTAGCTGGCGCGATCAGTCGAAGAAGACTGGACTGTTCGAAATCGTGTCTAACGGTATGGGTGCAAACTCGGTAATCCCGAGCTGGCTCAATGTCGACTCCGATAAGGCAGTGGGCGAAGTCGTTAGCCTCCCGAGGACCAGCGACGTCGAACTCACAATCGACACTCGTCAAATAGTTGAGTTTTACTCAAGGAAGTAAGTTACGCCGATGCTTGAACGAATGTACGGCATTACTCCTCAGGAAGAATTGCCGCCAGTAGCACCCGAGATCCCCGATCTCGCAATAACAATCCAGGAAAACGAAGAGGCCTACGGTCGATTCGTCGCCGAGCCGCTTGAACGCGGCTGGGGCGTCACCCTTGGCAACCCGCTGCGCCGCTCGCTGCTCAACTCGTTGCCGGGTACTGCTATCACGTGGGTAAAGATCGACGGAGCGCTCCACGAGTACTCCACCGTTCCTCACATGCGTGAAGAAGTCGTCGAATTCCTGCTCAACGTCAAAGGCATCCGCCTGCGTTCACTTGCCGACCGTCCCGGTCGACTTCGTCTTGAAGTCGATGGCGAGGGCGAAGTTCGCGCCGGTGACATCATGGCGACTGCCGACTTTGAGATCGTAAACCCGGAACACCACCTCGCTACCCTCGATTCAGCAGGAGCCCGACTCTCAGTCGAGTTCAACGTTGAACAGGGTGTTGGCTATGAACCTGCAAACCAGGACGAAGGCCTCCCGATCGGTGTGCTCCCAGTCGATGCTATCTACACGCCGGTTCGCAAGGCCAATTTCGCGGTTGAATCAACCCGTGTGGGACAGCGATCCGACCTCGAACGGCTCGTCGTTGAGGTGTGGACCGACCGAACGATCATGCCACTAGAGGCGATGCAGGCAGCAGGTACTCTGCTGATGGAACGCTTCTACCTGTTCACACGACTTGATCAGGAACCAGAAGAGGAGAGGCCACCAGGTGGCGATCTCGGAATTTCACCCGAAGTCTTCAACACACTTGTTGAAACTCTGGCTCTTTCAGCCCGAACGCTCAACTGCCTGAAGCGCGCTGGTATTAACCGCGTCGGTGAAGTGCTGTCGATGCCCGAGGGCGAACTACTGAAAATACGAAACTTCGGTCAGAAGTCACTTGATGAGCTTTATGACAAGCTCGCCGAGCGAAACATGCTGCCTGTAGAAGAAGACGCCTCTGGTGATGACGACGGTGAAGGTGAAGGCGAAGCAGCCGAAGCCGAGGCCGTTGGCGCAACTGCTGAGGAATCAGGAGAAACCACCAGTGAGGCATAAATTAACCGGTCGACAATTCGGCCGAGCTTCAGGTCCACGTAGGGCCATGTTCAGGATCATGGTCACCGACCTGCTCCGACATGGTCAGATGAAGACGACTATTGCCAAAGCCAAAGAAATTGGCCCTCTGGCTGAAAAAATGGTCACTCTTGGCAAAAAGGGCACCCTTCACGATCGACGTCAGGCAGCAGCTTTCATCACCGACAAGTCGGTACTGAAATCCGTTTTCGACGACATCGCGCCTCGTTTCAAGGAACGAGCCGGTGGCTACACCCGCATCACCCGTCTTGGCGTTCGCGCTGGCGATGCTGCGGAGATGGCATTGATCGAGTTGGTTGACTAAGTAGCCAGAGATAACGATGCGATTTGGATTGATTGTGGAGTACGACGGAACGGAGTTCCACGGCTCGCAACTTCAATCCAATGCGAGGACTGTGCAGGGAGAAATCGAAAATGCCCTGCGCAAGATCTTCAATAAAGACATAAGAATGTACATGGCAAGTCGAACTGACTCCGGTGTACATGCAAGGGGGCAGGTTGGTCGCTTCGACGAAGTTACCGACATGTCGCCTGATCAGATTAGGAAAGCTTTGAATTACTACATGACAAAAGACGTGCGCATTCGCTGTGCACAGCTTGTCTCGGATGGACCCGAAGGGTTCGATCCGCGTAGTGACGCGTCTGCACGTACGTATGTGTATACCTTCAATGACGCCCGATCTGAACCAGCGCTCGACCGTCACTTTGTGACTCACGTGCGCAAAAACCTCGATGCGACGGTGATGAACGATGCTAGCCAGGCTTTTGTTGGCTCGCATGACTTCGCTGCCTTTGCGGGTCCAAGCACTCCTGCAGATGCGCCTACACAGCGCGATGTAGAATCGGCTTCGGTTACTCGCAATGGAGAAAACATCGAGTTCAAAATTACGGCAAACGCCTATCTTCATCAGCAGATCCGCAGAATTGCGGGTGTGTTGTACGACGTTGGCACAGGCAAGACATCTGGCGATATTGTCAGCCAGTTACTCGCCTCTGCTGTACGCGGAGAGGCGGAGCACGTGATGCCCGCCGAAGGCCTTTGCCTCGAAGCAATAACGTATAACCCAACTGGCAGCGGATCAGGAGAATGCGGATTACCCGCTATTACCTCTGCTGAATCCGCTGATCTGAGCGTAAACTAGAGCGTCGACAAGTACGGATTGAATATGGTTACCAAGCTAAAGCATTACAACCCAAGAGCCGCTGAACTGGTTAACGACTGGCAAGTATTAGATGCCAGTGGTCAAGTTCTCGGACGGCTCGCAACTCAAGTGGCGACATTCCTTATGGGCAAGCACAAGCCCTCGTATGTCCCCCACATGCTCACAGGCGATTTCGTCGTCGTGATCAACGCTAAAGAGATCAGAGTCACCGGCCTCAAGGCTGAACAGAAGATCTACAAGCGTCACAGTCAGTACCCTGGAAATCTCAAAGAGATTCCATATTCACGGATGCAGGAACGACAACCAGAACGAATTATCGAACTGGCCGTCAAGGGAATGCTGCCGAAGAACAAACTGGGTCGACAGATGCTCAAACGTCTGAAGGTCTACGCCGGAGCCGAGCACCCGCACGAAGCCCAGATCACTGGATCAGAGCGACGTGAAGAGCGTGAAGAGGCTGCCGCAGTAAAGGCAGCTGAAGCCGCTGCTGCAGCTCCTAAGGTCGCAGCCAAGAAAGCTCCTGCTAAGAAAGCCGCAGCACCCAAGGCCGAAGCCGCGGTAACCGAAGCCGTTGCAACTGAAGTAGTTGAAACGGCTCCTGAGAAAGCGGCGCCGAAGAAGGCTGCAGCTAAGAAAGCTCCTGCCAAGAAAGCAGCCGCCAAAAAGCCTGCTGCGAAGAAGCCCGCAGCCAAAAAGGCAACAGCAGCCAAGAAGCCCGCAGCCAAAAAGGCAACAGCAGCCAAGAAGCCTGCTGCAAAAAAGAAACCAGCAGCAAAAAAGCCAGCCGCAAAAGCAGCTAGCGATTCCGGAGAGAAATAGTTGACTAGCCAGCAGTATTACTACGGCACAGGCCGTCGAAAAACCGCAGTCGCCCGAGTCAGGGTGTACAACACGCCAGGCGGCTCGACCGTCAACGGCAAGCCTATCGACGAAGTATTCCCAGTTGGTGCATGGCTTCGACATGCAGTCAGCCCACTTGGTGTAACCGGTCTTGCCGACAAGGTCACCGTAGTTGCCAAGACCCACGGTGGTGGTTCGGGTGGTCAGGCTGGTGCGTTCGCACACGGCCTCGCACGAGCACTCGTCGTAATGGATGAGAACAACCGCAAGGCACTTCGTGACGCCGGTCTTATGACCCGTGACTCACGAATGAAGGAAAGCAAGAAGTACGGTCTCAAGAAGGCCCGAAAGGCACCTCAGTACACAAAGAGGTAAGTCGCTCTCGCTACCCGATCAATTTGATCAAAAGAAAAGCCCCGATTCGTCGGGGCTTTTTTTGTGCTTGTTAATAACTCCCTCTCCCAGCGGGAGAGGGTTGGGGTGAGGGTGATATCGTCCCAAGCCAACACCTAACAGACGGTCAAAATCAACCGCTACGCGCGCTCAATCGACACGCACCGCGTCAGTCCGGCCAAATCCGTGAGCAGCGAAATACCCGCGTGCGGGAACTGCTCTAATGCCAGCTGCATCACGGCATCTTCAATTGGGGGATCGATCTCAATGTAGGCTGCACTGCCGGTCGGCTTGAGCATCGCCGATATACCGACGAATAGCGGCCTGATTAGATCCAAGCCATCATTCCCGCCATCTAGAGCCAAAACGGGCTCTCTGGCGACCTCCGCTTGAAGAGAAGGCATGGCGCTGCTGAGTATGTATGGCGGATTCGACACGATTACGTCGAACTCACCAGAAAGCGGCTCAAGTAAGTTGCCTTCGTACAGATCCAGCTCGGCGCCTAGATCGGTCGCATTCTGCTGAGCAATCGTCAGAGCACCAGCCGAAATGTCGGTTGCATGCACTTCCGCAGCGGGCATTTCGAGCGCCAGTGAAACGGCGATCGCACCGGAGCCGGTACATATGTCGGCAACTCTCGGACTGTTGATCTTGTGCTCACGGATGAAAGCCAGAGTTTGAACCACGATCTGCTCGGTCTCCGGTCGCGGAATCAGAACATTCTCGTTTACCTGAAAACTTCGGCGGTAAAACTCGGTCCTGCCCGTGATGTACTGCAGAGGTTCACGATCGACTCGACGAGTCACTAGAGATTCGAGATAGTCGAGCTGGCCTGCGGGAGGCGGATCCAACAAATGTCCCAGTTGTTCAGTTGCCGACCACCCGAACGCACAGCGAACAAGTAGCCGTGCATCGATACCAGCATCTTCAATGCCGACTTCGTTTAGTCGATGGGTAATTGATTGGATGAGTCCTGAGACGGTTTCGTTAGACATTGACCCCGCCTAGTCGCCCACTGCGGCGAGCCTCTTCGCCTGTTCTTCTTGGAGAAGAGCGTCGATAAAGCCGTCGAGTTCACCACTGAGCACGTTCTGCATTTGGTGGCTCGTGTAACCGATTCGGTGATCCGTTATCCGTGACTGCGGGAAGTTGTAAGTGCGAATTTTCTCGGAACGATCGCCAGTGCCGACCTGTGCTTTTCGGTTCGCACTAATCTCGGCGTTGCGTTCACGAAGTTGCTTGTCCCACAAACGGGAGCGAAGTATTTCCATTCCCTGCAACTTGTTTTGCAATTGAGATCTCTCGTTCTGGCACTGTACGACCAGTCCGGTAGGGAGGTGAGTGATACGAATGGCAGTTGCAACTTTGTTCACGTTCTGGCCACCAGCACCACCGGAGTGGAACACGTCGATTTTCAAATCGTTGTCCTCAATAATGAGGTCAAGCTCTTCAGCTTTAGGCATCACTGCGACAGTGGCGGTCGAAGTATGAATTCGACCCTGAGACTCGGTTTCCGGAACACGCTGAACCCGGTGAACTCCACTTTCTAAGTGAAGTCGCTGGTACGCCCGTTCGCCTTCGATCTCGAACGTGACTTCCTTGATGCCGCCCACGCCGGTGGCGTTTTCGCTGAGGATTTTCATCTTCCATTTTCGGCTCTCAGCGTAGCGTTGGTACATACGGAATACCTCGGCAGCGAACAGTCCCGCTTCGTCACCACCCGCACCTGCGCGGACTTCGACTACGGCATCGGCGAGTTCGGTTTCGTCTTTTGGCAGCAGCTCAATCTTGATATCAGCAAACAGAGTGTCGATCTTCTCTTTAAGCTCTTCGGCTTCCATATTCGCCATCTCGAGAACTTCAGGATCGTCTTCTTCAGCGATCATCTCTTCCGCACCTTCGAGATCGGTTTGTGCGCTGGTCATTTCGTTCCAGAGTTCAACGACGTGCTGTAGTTGGCTGTATTCCTGACCCAATTTCCGAATGGCGTTCGGGTCCGATGCCGTTTCGGGCTGAGACATCAGGTGTTCAACCTCACCATGACGATCGGCGATTTCTTTGAGGCGGGCTTCCATAGATTGCTGCATGATTTGAGGTTACCAGTATCTGTTTAATAAACGGACAATCTGAACAGCGGCTCAGACTCGAGTGAAACGACCAAGAAGGTCGCTACTGGTTGCCCGTTGAGCGCACGTGCTCGGCTATCGATGCGGCATCAAGCGATACTTCCGACTGATCGCCACCTTCAGCGAGGTTCTTCACAGAAGCCACGCCATTTTCAACTTCACGATCGCCCAGAATCACCACATTGGCGGCGTTCTGGTTGTTGGCGTATCGCATCTGCGCTTTCATTGAGCGCTTCGGAGCAAGCACTGTTGAGATATCAGCTGCTCTTAGGGCAGATGCGAGTCCAGCGGCCGCCACTCCAGCATCGCCGAGGGTCACAACCACAATTTCAGGCCCCTTCGGTTGGGCTACTGGAACTTCCTGCTTCTTCATTTCAAGAATCATTCGTTCGATTCCCGATCCGAAGCCGATTCCTGGGGTTTCCTGTCCTCCAAGAATGCCGATCAACGGATCGTAGCGTCCGCCGGCGAGCAACGTTCCCTGGCTACCGGCGTCCGATGGTTCGTACTCAAACACGGTCCGGTTGTAGTAATCGAGACCACGCACTAATCGGTGATCGATGTTGTAAGAGAATTCCGGGTATACCGTCTTCAGATTATCGAGAAGCACCAGTAGGGCGTCCCAGTGCTCTTTCGTTTCTCCACAGATGTAGTCGACCGACTTAGGAGCGTCGTCGGCAAGCTTCTGAGTCTCCTCAATTTTCGAGTCGAGAACTCGGAGAGGTGCCCGTTCGAGTCGATCGCGATCAAGCCTGGGAAGCTGGTCGATTCGCTCAGTGAAGTACTTATCGAGATCACTGATGTAGTCGGCACGACCCTCGGGATCGCCAAGATTGTTCAGGCGAAGCTTCACGCCTTTTATTCCAAGCTCAGCGATGTACTTCCAGCCCAGTTCGATGACTTCAGCATCGATCTCGGGATTTGGATCACCAATGGCTTCAACGCCGAACTGGTGGTGTTGGCGAACACGCCCCGCCTGTGGACGCTCGTAGCGGAACATCGGCGCCATGTAGAACATTCGAACCGGCTGCGGACCACTCTGAAGCCCATTTTCGATGTACGCCCGGCAAACTGAAGCAGTGCCCTCGGGGCGGAGCGTAAGCGGGTTGTCTCCCTGATCCTGAAACGAGTACATCTCTTTCTGGACGATATCGGTGGCATCACCGACGCCGCGTTGAAACAGGCTCGTATCCTCGAATGTTGGCGTGTCGATACGCCGGTATCCGAACTGTCCGGCAATCTTGCGACCGACCGCGTAGACATGCGACCAGTGGGGCTGGTCTTCGGGGAGTATGTCGGCAGTGCCACGTGGGCGCTTGAAGTTCATGTAATTGATTGTCTCTTAAACAAAGGCACCAGCACATTGTTGTGCTGGTGCCAAAACCGCGCTTTGTACTTACTTCTGGAGGAAAAATCCGAATCCCCGACCGAAGCAAAGCGAAGCGGAGGGGCCTCGAAGCCAACAACGATCAACGGTTGGCGAGAACGAATTCGTTACCGCCAACCGTTGATCACACATGACTCCGGAGATCCCTCGAATACCTCGGGAAATCGACCTACCGCTGAAGCTGACCTAGCTTCCCAAGCCTGCCTGCTGGTAGATTTTGCCTTCAGTCTTGATAGCAGGTGCGTAGACCATTCGAGCCTTGTTCATTTCTCGAATGGTTTCGGCGCCGACGTAACCCATGCAAATCTGCAGGGCTCCGACAAGGTTCAACGTGCCATCTGTGCGTGAAGAAGGGCCGTAAAGAAGTTGGTTCAGGCTGTACTCGGTGCCCATGTTGATTCGGGTTCCACGAGGAAGTGAATCGTGCCAGGCTGCCATGCCCCAGTGGAAACCCTTTGCAGGAGCTTCCTCGGTTTTGGCGAACGGGCTTCCAATCATGACAGCGTTTGCACCAGCGGCGAATGACTTACAAACGTCACCACCTGTTCGGATACCGCCGTCAGTAATGATCGGGATGTACTTGCCAGTCTCTTTGAAGAAATCATCTCGTGCAGCTGCGCACTCGATGGTTGCAGTGACCTGCGGGATTCCGATTCCCAGAACTTCTCGGCTGGTACATACAGATCCGGGTCCAACGCCAACCATGACGCCCTGGATTCCCTGCTGCATGAGTTCTTTGGTCACTTCGTAAGAAACAGTGTTTCCGACGAGAACCGGAACATCGATGTCCTTGATCAGATCGGAGAATACGAGCCCCTTGAGGCTCTTGGACGAGTGTCGTGCGGTAACGACGGTTCCCTGCACAACCACCATGTCTGCACCGGCTTCAACGGCCAGCGGAGCCATTCGCTTAGCGCTTTGAGGAACAAATGAAACAGCGGCTATACCGCCGCCTTTTTTCACTTCCTCAACCTTCTTCGCAATCAGCTCAGGTTTCTGAGGTGCAGAGTAGATTTTCTGCATGATCGCCGTCGCCTCTTCTCGAGGTGATGCAGCGATCTCTTCATATATTGCCGTGGTGTCTTCATAGCGGGTGTGTAGCCCGTCCATGTTCATTACCCCAAGACCGCCAGCCTTGGTCATTGCGATTGCGAATTTCGGATCAACCACAGCGTCCATTGCAGACGCTATAAACGGGACTTCGAGCTTGATCCCGTCGAAATTCGTCGTCAGGTCAGCCATTTCCGGGTTAATCGTGATGTCGCCGGGGGCAATGGCTACATCGTCAAATCCGTATGCGGGCTTAAGTTCCTTGAAGTTACGTGGCACCTTCTGAACTCCTCACATCGGTTACGAGCCGAATTTACTTGTTCCTACTTGGAAATCGTCCTTCCGGCACGTCGGTGTCCGGAGGTAGTTACGAATTTCGCCGCAGGTAAATTCGAACTTAGTATACGCCCAGATATTTCCGTAAGTACACCCCGAAATTAAGGCAACGTTAAAGCTGGAGAAAACACGACGGATGCTGTGCTAGCCTGAGGGTTCAATCGCTCCTAATCTCTGATTACCTCAAGACCCATCGACGGGTCGAATCAAATACGAATTATGAACTATTCAGGAAGCATCACCGACGTAACCGGCATCACCGTTGGGCATCACACCGACCTCGAAAATGGCACCGGTTGCACGGTGATCCTTTGCGACGAACCTGCAAACGCAGGGATGGAGGTCAGGGGAGCAGCTCCGGGCAGCAGGGAAACTGCGCTACTCGACCCGCTTGCAAGCGCCCAGTGGGTCAACGGAATAACGCTTACCGGTGGAAGTGCGTTCGGGCTTGATTCTCCCGGCGGAGTAGTTCGATTTCTTGAAGAAAAGGGCGTCGGGGTGAAATTTGGGCGCGTGCGTATCCCGCTCATTCCGGCCGCAGTAGTTTTCGACCTCGGGTTCATTAATCACGCCGTGCGACCCACGGGTGACGACGGATACGCAGCGGCCGAAAGCGCCTCGAAAGATTTCGCCGTTGGCAATGTCGGAGCGGGCACCGGCTCCACAGTTGCCAAATTGCTTGGCGCTGCATCATCTATTAAGGGCGGGGTGGGAACGGCCTCAGTCCGAATGCCCAACGGTGCAACAGTCGGAGCGCTGGTGGTCGTAAACGCCATAGGCGGGATCGTGGATCCTGACACTGGCGAGATCGTTGCGGGCCCACAGACCGAGAACGGATTTGCCGATTCAATCGACCTTATGATCGAGAGCCCGCCCAAAGACCGCGGATTCTTCCGCAACACGACTATTGGTGTTGTCGCTACCGACGCACCGCTCGACAAAATCGGAGCGACCCGACTCGCCATTGCAGGACAAGATGGCATCGCTCTCGCCATCAGGCCGTCCCACACCGCAAACGACGGCGACACGATGTTCGCCCTTTCCACCGGAACCCATCCCGACGCTATCCCCGGCGACGTTCTTCATGCCGCCGCCCTCAAAGCGGTGACCGGGGCGATACTGAACGCAATCGATTCCGCGGAAACGCTCGGTGGAGTTATGTCGGCGGCCGACGCACGTGCCGCCTACAACCAGTCCGGGTCAGGTGACTAATGAGCCCAATCCCTGAACTAAACAAACAATCGCCTATCGCAGTGGTAGCAGCCGGCCGCCTTGGATCGAGTCTGGCGATCGCTTTAACTGGAGCCGGGTACAACGTTGCTTCGATATCTAGCAGGCAAGCAAGTCACCGCGAGTGGCTCAGCTCTCGCCTTAAAGATTCGGTGGTAGTCGAAGAAGCCCAAACCGCAGCGAATGTCGCCAATATCGTTTTCATCACCGCTCCCGACGCCGTGATCGAAGAAATCTGCTCTAACATCGAATGGCGATCGCACCAAGCGGTGATTCACTGCGCCGGTGTCTTGCCACTATCAGCACTCGATCATGCTCGAGTCGCTGGATCCGAAACTGCAGCTTTTCATCCGCTTCAGACATTCCCGTCATCAGACTCGTCGGAACGCCTAAAAGACGTTTCGTTCGCGACCGAGTCGGTCAATCCAGCACTGTTCTACTGGCTCCGTACTCTGGCGAGAGACCTCGGCGGATCATCGTTCTCGATCAACTCATCACAGCGTGCGGCCTATCACGCATCCGCAGTAATGGCATGCGGACTGCTTGCGGGATTAACCGGTCTCGCAGCCGAGATGTGGGAGCCGCTAGGAATCGACAGAGCAGATGCGCTAAAACGCATGATCCCCCTGCTTCGGGCAACCGTTGATGCCCTCGATGAAAAAGGCCTGCCATCTGCAATTACAGGCCCATTCGTTCGAGGAGATGTCGAAACTATCGCCACTCATCTAGCCGCCACGACAGCGAAATCGCCTGAAACCGGGAAGGCGTACGCAGCCCTCGCCGAAGCCTCGTTGCACATAGCGAAAGAGCAGGGCGGACTATCGGAATCCGCGTACCAAAGCATCAAATCGCTGCTTTCCGGCGAAAACTCGTAATTACACCCTCCTCAAGCTCAAATTATTGGGCGATAATGGCCTGACGCAGGTGAACGAAGCTTGGCGGCTAGCAAGTGGCAGTCGACCGGGGCGGAGGTACACGATGGCACAGCGCCGGATCACAACACACAAGATTCAGCAGATGAAACGCCGAGGCGAGCCGATCCCAATGGTGACGGCTTACGACTACACGGCAGCCCGAATCGTCGATGCTTCAGGGATTCCAATGATCCTTGTTGGCGACAGCATGGGCCATGTTGTTCTTGGATACGACTCAACTATTCCCGTTACCGTTGACGATATTGTCAATGCGTCAGCAGCGGTTGTTCGAGGCACTACGCGGCCTCTCATCGTTGCTGACATGCCGTTCCTCAGCTATCAAATCGATGCTGAAACGGCGCTACGAAACGCTGCACGCCTCATTCAAGAAGGCGGAGCTCAGGCTGTCAAACTCGAAGGCGGCAAGTCAGTCGCACCGATCGTTGCACGCCTCGCTGATGCCGGTCTCGCCGTGATGGGGCACATTGGTCTCACACCACAGCACGTCAATCAACTTGGCGGCTACCGGGTGCAGGGCAAATCAGAATTCGCGGCGAACGAGATCATGGAAGACGCACTCGCCCTTCAGGACGCCGGAGCGTTTGCGATCGTTCTCGAATTGATTCCTGTAGAGCTCGCCAAGAAGATCACCGAGTCACTCGATATTCCTACGATTGGAATTGGCGCTGGTGTTCATTGCGACGGTCAGGTTCAGGTCTTCCACGACATGCTTGGACTCGATCCCGATTTTCGACCCCGCCACTCAGGTCAGTACGCCGATCTTGCTCCTATCATCAAGGACGCACTTGTTCGATACAGCGACGATGTTCGCGAAGGCACCTTCCCGACCGACGCCCAGTCGTTCTTCTCAGACGAATCACGAGTGCGTGAAGACGCAAAGGCAAGCGACTAGTACTTCATGGGGCACGGTCGTCCTCCTGCCAGGTTCCTTCTCCATTAGGGAGAAGGTTAGGTTGAGGGGGAACGGAAATTAGTCATGCTCTATAAACGAATGAGTAGTCGCGCTCGCACATTGTTTCCTCACGCGAATTCCCCCCTCACCCAAACCCTCTCCCTCATGGAGAGGGCTTCTTGGCCAGCGCCAGGATGATCCATGCAAGTAATACGTACGGCTGCTGAAATGCGTGAAGTCCGTAGTCAGGTTCCTTCTCCATTTAGGGAGAAGGTTAGGTTGAGGGGGAACGGAAATTGGTCATGCTCTATAAACGAATGAGTAGTCGTGCTCGCACATTGTTTCCTCACGTGAATTCCCCCTCACCCAAACCCTCTCCCTCATGGAGAGGGCTTCTTGGCCAGTGCCAGGATGATCCATGCAAGTAATACGTACCGCCGCTGAAATGCGGGAAGTCCGCAGTCGTATTTCCGGATCCGTAGGACTCGTTGCGACTCTCGGCGGAATTCATGCCGGGCACACCGTTCACATGGACACTCTTCGTCCACAGTGCGATGTACTCGTTGGGTCGCTCTTTCTGAACCCCACTCAGTTCAGCGCCAGCGAAGATCTCTCGAGCTACCCCGCAGATGAAGCGGCCGATATCGCTGAATTCGAAAGCCACGGAGTCGACATTCTGTTCGCCCCATCAGTCGAAGAAATGTACCCGCAAGACGAGGAAGTTCCACAGGTTGATCCCGGTCCAGCCGCGAAATTTCTCGATGGCGCACACCGGTCCGGCCACTTCGAAGGCGTAGCCACAGTTGTCGCAAGGTTGTTTTCGATCATCTCTCCGAACAAGGCAACGTTCGGCGAAAAAGACGCCCAGCAACTAAGAGTCATCCAGCACATAAACGAAACGCTGGAACTTGGTATCGAAATCATCATGATCCCAACGGTCCGCGATCCTGACGGAGCAGCGCTCAGCAGTCGCAACGCATACCTATCTCCTGAAGAGCGGGAAGCAGCAACTATCCTGTTCAAAGCCTTGGCAGTGGCCAAGCTATCCTGGGATTCGGGTGAGAGAAACAGTGAAGTGCTGAGGTTCATGATGACCGCCGTGCTCGACGGCGAACCACTTGCAACAACGGAATACGCCGCAATTGTCGACCCCGACACGTTTGAAGATCTAGAGCAAGCGGAATATTCGGCGAGAGCGTTGCTGGCTGTACAGATCGGCAACGCAAGGCTGATCGACAACCTGCTGTTGAGCTGATCTCCTTCGCGAATTAATTCCTTCTCCCTCGAGGGAGAAGGTTAGGTTGAGGGGGAATGGAAATCATGAGCAGGAACAAGCGACCCCACCACCGCGCTCCCCCCCAATTGTCATGCTGAATTCATTTTCAGAATCAAGCGCTAAATTACGGAACACACCAGAGCTGGGCGCTAACCACTGATGTAATCACCCGTCTCAATCTCACGATAGATCCTGAAAATGAATTCAGGATGACATCGGGTTGATTGGACTCAATGGGACTCGTTCACTCCAGTCTCTCGTCGCATCTCCGTTGGGGGCGGCGAAGGATAAGTTGACACCGAATTCCCGCCCAAACACTCCGGGCTACCTCTACGATTTAGCGCATGAAAATTTTAGTAACAAACGACGACGGCTTCGAGAATCCCGGAATATGGGCGCTCGTCAATGCCATCAAAGAACTTGGCGATGTAACTGTCGTTGCCCCAGCCGATAATCAATCTGGGATCGGAACCGCAATTTCGTTCAGGCGATCTGTAAAGGTCGTAAAAGCTTTAAGCAGAGTTGATGGCGTCGATTGCTACTCAGTTAGTGGCACACCAGCAGACTCCGTGATTCTCGGCATCGAAAGCATCATGAGCGACGGCGTTGATGCGGTAGTTTCGGGAATTAACCCGGGCTTCAACACCAGTCGAAACCTGTTCATATCTGGAACGATGGGTGCTGCAATTCAGGCCTCTGCAAAAGGCGTCAAAACATGTGCATTTTCGATGGATCACGACGACGACATCGACGATCAATCCGTTGGAAAAATCATCACAGCGATTAGTGGCGAACTTATGGATTCTGCCACCCCTCAGGGCGCTCTGTTCAACGTCAACTTCCCGAGTCTTTCGACCGAAGCAATACAAGGGGCCGAGGGCGCAGTGCCCGCACCGTCCGAATTCAAGTCCTTTCTTGAACCGCAAAGTGACGGCGGGTACGAAATATTCTCCGGACTAAAGCTAGTGATCGACGGATTGCCGTTGACTCCCGGCACTGATGTTGAAGTGCTAACTCGCAACCGAGTCGCCGTATCCGCACTCGATGGACCCACGCTCACTCACCAGCCAAACGACCCCACACTTCTCCGAATGATCGACGCAGCCAACCGCGTAATCGGTTGACGAGCCGACGATTACTGCTCAGAATCTCGCCAGAGTCACAAAAACTTCGACTTGAATTGAACTGGTGAGAGGAACGAATCCGTGCTTTACGAACTTCGAATCTACGAATGTCTGCCCGGTCGGCTACCGAATATCAACGCTCGCTTCGCCGATCACACGATGAAGCTGTTTGAAAAGCACGGCATCAAGAACATCGGCTACTGGACCACCGAAGTAGGTGAAAGTAACCATGAACTGACCTACATGGTCGCGTTCGAAGACGCCAATCAGCGGATGGAAGCGTGGAACAACTTCCGCAATGATCCCGAGTGGGCAAAGGTAACGGAAGAGTCCCACCGAGACGGTATGATCGTGAAGAACGTTCGTAATCAGCTACTCGTCCCAACGCCGTACTCCCCAATGCAGTAACGCTCGTCCAGCGCCAATATCAAAATGCCAAATATCCAAAAACTTAAAAACCTTTCAGGCCAGGCTCACATCGTGGGTGTTGGCGAGTCGAACAAACTCGGCAAAGTACCTGAAAAATCACCGCTCGCGCTTCACTCCGAAGCAGCGATCAATGCGCTCGACGACGCAGGCTTGCAGCTATCAGATGTCGACGCACTGTTCACCGCCGGCTGGTCGACGCTCGACGTCGCCGAGTATTTGGGCATTGAACCCCGGTACACCGATAGCACTTCGGTAGGTGGTTCGTCGTTCGTCATTCACGTTGCGCACGCGCTTGCTGCAATCGCAGCCGGATACTGCGAAGTGGCGCTCATTACTCACGGCCAATCGGGTCGCTCCGACCGCGCACCGATTCCACGAAATCCCGGAACTCCGATGGCGCAGTTCGAGGCACCCTACGGCATTCTGGGACCTCCCGTTTCCTACGCAATGGCAGCCCGACGCTACATGCACCAGTACGGGGAAGACCGGACACGCCAGGCGATGGCTGAAATAGCGATTTCGACCCGCAAGTGGGCGAATCTCAACCCAATGGCGTACTTCAAAGATGTGCCGGCAACCTTCGACGATTATCACAACTCAAGATGGGTGGCATGGCCGTTCCATCTGCTCGACTGCTGTCTCGTTACCGACGCAGGAGCAGCGATCGTTATCACCACTCCCGAACGAGCACGCGACGCCAAAAACGGTAGCGTGAGTATTCTCGGGGCGGGTGAAGGACACGATCACTCAGGTATCTCGCAGATGCCCGATCTCACACGCGCGTTCGGCCGAAACACCGGACCGCAAGCGCTGGAAATGGCCGGCGTAACGCACTCCGATATTGATCTAGCGATGGTCTACGATTCGTTCACCTACACCGTGCTCGTCAGTCTCGAGAACCTCGGCTTCTGTGGACCCGGTGAGGGACCCGATTTCGTGGCCGATCAGCGGACCGCTCCCGGAGGCTACTTCCCGCTGAACACGAACGGTGGAGGGCTCTCGTACACCCACCCCGGCATGTACGGAATATTCACCGTTGTGGAAGCTGCACGCCAGCTAAGAGGCCAGGCGGGTGAGCGGCAGTTAGACGATTGCAACCTGGCGGTCGCTCACGGAACCGGCGGACTTTTATCGTCTACGGGAACAGTAGTACTGGGGAGCAACTAGCTATGACCAACTCAACTCCAAAGCCCCAGCCAGTTCCACAACCCGAAACCGATCGTTACTGGGAGGGTTTGAAGAAAGAAGAAATCTGGCTCCAGCGATCCAAGGCAACCGGCAAGTTCCAGTTTTATCCGAGAGAAATAGCGGTGTCCGATCCTCACAGTGGGGCAGCAGGTATCGAGTGGGTTCAAGCATCGGGCAATGCCGAGCTGTTCACGTTTGCGATCGTTCATGCAGCGCCGCACATGGGCTTCGTTGGCGACGTGCCGTACATCACGGCGCTGGTTCAACTCGAAGAAGATGTCATCGTTCCGACGAACATCGTAGGTGTCGATCCCGAGCCTGAGAATTTCCAGATCGGAATGGCACTGAAACCCGTGTTCGAGCACAGTGATGACGGCGAAACGCTGCTGAAGTTCACACCTGCGTAGATACTCCGACCTAAATCAAGCCGTGGTTTTGCAGCCATAGTCGAGTTAGAATTGTTAGCTCGCTAGTCGAACTATGTGACTGGCGAGTTATGAAACGCGAGTATCGACTCATGAAATCAGGACTGGTCACGTTGGTTACTACCAGCGCCAGCAGCCGTCCTTTCTGGCGACACCGAACGAAGGGTGCATGAGCACCCCGAAATAGCGCACGTCCTTTTTGATTTCTAATTCGAGTCGAGGTCCTTCCAATGGTTAAGCACTTTCTAAAATTCACTGATATCGCGTCTGACGAAATTCTGCCGATTCTTAATCGCGCAGTCGAACTAAAGTCCGGCACGTCAAGCAACGCTCTCGCTGGCAAATCGGTTGCCATTCTTTTCGAAAAGCCGTCGCTACGTACAAAGCTTTCTTTCTGGGTTGGAACCGAAAAACTTGGTGGCAATCCCGTTCACTTCGCACCTGAAGAAGTTGGACTGGGTAAACGAGAGCCGGTCGCCGATGTGGCAAACGTAATGTCCCGCATGTCCGACGCAGCCGTGATCCGCACGTTTGCGCAAAGCACTCTAGAAGAGTTCGCTGCCGCGGCGAGCATCCCAGTCATCAACGCTCTCACCGACGCCGAGCATCCGTGTCAGGCTCTTGCCGACGTTCAGACAATCCTTGAGCAACTCGGTAGCGTCTCCGGCGCAAACGTTGCGTTCATCGGTGACGGCAACAACGTTGCAGTCAGCCTCGGATACGCCGTGGCAGGACTCGGTGGTCACCTGACTGTCGCATCGCCCGACGGCTACACCGTGCCGCAGGAATCTCTCGACGGTGCAAACGCATACGGCTCGGCGGCAGGTGGATCTGTGAAGCAGGTCACCAGTCCTCAGGAAGCCGTGGCGAACGCTGATATCGTCTACACCGATGTATGGACGAGCATGGGTCAAGAAGCCGAGACCGCAAAACGCCTCAAAGCCTTTGAGGGCTACCAGGTGAACCCTGCGCTGCTCGACCAGGCTGGACCCAACGTTAAGTTCATGCACGATCTGCCCGCACATCCCGGCGAGGAAATCTCCGACGGGCTTCTTTACGATCCGCGCTCAGTGGCGTTCGATCAGGCCGAAAATCGTCTCTGGGCACAAGCTGCTCTCATGGAAAAATTGATCTAAGCATGGCTCTACCAATAATCGCAATCATCGGCCGACCGAACGTCGGCAAGTCGACCCTGTTCAATCGTTTAGCAGGTCGACGAATAGCGATCGTCAGCGACATACCGGGCACAACACGAGACCGTGTCTCCATCGATGCTGAATGGGGGCGTCATCAGTACTTGATTGTCGATACCGCCGGTGTCGAAGATCGCCCGCACAACGAACTAATGTGGAACGACATTAAAGCGCAGGTCGAAATAGCGTTGCATCAAGCCGATGCCATCATCTTCGCAGTCGATGTGAACGAAGGCGTGACCGATGCTGACGAAGACGCAGCCGACATGGTCAGGCGAACTGGCAAACCGGTTGTCCTCGCGGCGAACAAGGCCGACACGTTGGCGCGTGAAGAGTTGATCCACGAGTTCTACTCCCTCGGACTTGGCGATCCCCACCCGATCAGTGCGTATCACGATTCCGGCATCGGCGACCTGATGGAGTCGGTCTTCGAAGGGCTTCCTCCTTATGAACCCGAAGCAAGCGGTCCAAACTCGGTAAGGGTCGCCATTGCAGGTCGGCCAAACGCTGGAAAATCGGCGTTATTTAACTCAGTTACCGGTGAAGAACGAGCTGTTGTAAGCCCGGTCGCCGGAACAACTCGCGACACCGTCGACTCGCTGTACGACTACGAAGGCACACGAATCACTTTTCTCGATACCGCCGGACTACGGCGACGAGGCAGCATCGAAGGCGGCATCGAAAAGTACAGTGCTATCCGAACCGTCGGCGCAATTGAACGTTGTTACGTCGCTGTCCTAGTACTCGACGCTACCGAGTTCGTTACTGCGCAGGACACCCACATAGGCGGATTCATCGACGACGCCTCACGTGCTGCTGTCGTTGTCATAAACAAATGGGATCTGGCACCCGAGCTCGATCTCAACAGAGAAGAAGCAGAAGAGGAAGTGCGAAATCGCTTCAAATTCATCCCCAAAGTTCCGGTCGTGTTCACATCGGCATTAACCGGCTGGGGTGTCGACAAACTTCTGCCGACAATCATGGAGGTTTACAGTGAATTCTCCAAGCAGATGCCCAAAGCCGAAGTCAGCCGAGTCGTCTTTGATGCGATGGGTGATAATCCGCTCCCAGGCGTCGGAACCAGACGCGCCAGAATTTACCGCTGTGTTCAGACCAGAACGTCCCCTCCAACATTCGAATTTACCGCTCGAAACCCAGAACTAATACACTTCAGCTACCGCAGGTACTTGGAGAACCGGCTGCGGGACCGATTTGGATTTATTGGTTCTCCGTTAAGAATGAACTTTGTAAGCCGAGAAGATGAGTGACCTCGTAGGCGCCATAGTCGTTTTCATAGCCGCCTATTTCATAGGTGCGATCCCTACTGGCGTCATCGTCGGTCGTCTGTGGCGCGGCGTCGATATTCGTTCTTACGGTAGTGGTGGATCCGGCGCTACGAACGTAAATCGCACGCTTGGATCACGTGCGGGCGCGGTAGTCCTGATTTCGGATCTGGCCAAAGGAGCGATCGTCGTTGCGATCGCCCGGTACGCCGTCGAAGGCGAACCGTGGCTGATAGCCGGAGCCGGCACAGTCGCCGTTCTCGGGCACATGTTCCCGATCTACATCCGCTTCAAAGGCGGCAAGGGAGTGGCGACCGGGTTAGGCGCTCTGGCGATAATTTCCCCAGTTCTTGCGGCAGTGGCATTGAGCGGTGTCGTGATCGCTGCGGTCTCGAAATACGTTTCCCTCGGATCGATTATCGGAAGCAGCTTGAGTCTTGGACTGTTGTTTTTATTCAGTATTTTCAAGGTTTCGGTTCTCGGTTGGGATCACGATCCATGGTTCCTCCTATTTGCCATTCCCGTTCCAATCTTGATCATTTGGAGCCACCAGACGAATATCGATCGTCTCGCAAAAGGCGATGAATCGAAGCTAGAAAACAAGGCGACTCCGCGCAGAGCTCCTCGAACCCCGTAAAATCCCCTTTGTGAAACACATTGGAATCGTCGGTACCGGGGCATGGGCTACCACCCTCGGAATACTTCTAGCACGCACCGGACACAAAACAGTCCTGTGGTCTCGCACAGAATCGCGAGCAGCAGAACTGATGTCGGCACGCGTAAACGAACGATCCGTTCCCGGAGTCGAATTTCCAGACTCCATGACCATATCGCCCTCTCTCGACGAATCATTCTCTGATACCGATCTCGTCATTGTTGTCGTACCGTCGATCACCGTCCGAGAAAACATGAAGAAGATTCGGGAAGCGATCCCGTCTGATTCGAACGTGGTGTGCGCCACCAAGGGAATTGAGATCGCAACCGGCAAACGCATGTCTCAGGTGATCGGCGAAGAATTACCCGACTTCAACCCCAATCAGATTGGTGTGCTTTCAGGTCCGAATCTCGCTCTCGAAATCGCCGCTGGCAATCCGGCAACTGCAACAGTCGCTTTCCCGAGCGATGCGATCGGCGAAACGGTTCAGGAAGAGTTAAGTTCAGATGTATTTCGGGTCTACCGAAGCGAAGATGTAACCGGTGTCGAACTCGGCGGTGCGCTGAAGAACATCATTGCAATCGGTGCTGGATTCATCGATGGTGCTGGTCTCGGTGGCAACACCAAAGCTGCGTTTGTAACCCGTGGCCTTCACGAGATCACCCGCCTCGGAGTGGCTATGGGTGCATCGCCCGACACGTTCGCAGGTCTCAGCGGAATGGGCGATCTTGTCGCTACGAGCTATTCGAATCTCAGCCGAAATTATCGACTTGGAGTGGGCCTGTCATCCGGGCGAGATCTTGATTCCGTACTCCAGGATCTGGGACAAATTGCAGAAGGTGCCCCGACCACTCAAGCAGCAGTGCGACTCGCCCGCGAGCTCAGTATCGATATGCCCATAGCCGACGCGACCCACGCAGTTCTATTCGAAGGCGCCGATCCGTCGCAGGTAATTCGTGAACTGATGGTCCGCACGCTGCAGCCCGAAGTCAGGTACTAGGGCTTCTCGGCCCGATTGTCATTGCGAGGAGTTCGACGACGTGGCAATCAGTAGTCAATTATCTAGATCGTGCCCCACTAGCCGACGACTCACCAGGCGAACTTTATCTTTCCACAGCCGGGTTAATTTTCAGATAGAAACGTAAACGCTGTCGAACGTGATTGCCACGTCGTCGAACTCCTCGCAATGACAGTGGGGTCATCACGCGCCGAGCGCCTATCCGCCCAGATCACCAAGCTCGTAGAGGATCGCCGACATCACGGTGATCGCGGCTGTCTCGCTACGTAAGACGCGGGACCCAAGCGTTACAAGGCTAGCTCCCGCGTTTCGTATCGCAGAAACCTCCTGATAGCTGAACCCACCGGGAGGACCGATAACTGCGGCAACACGTGAAGTGTTCTTAGCCAGATGTTTGAGAGCTGTACTAAGCGAAATCGATTCATCGCCTACTTCCTCCCACATGCACAGCACCGCTTGGTCTTCGATTTCTTTCGCGATCGCATCTATGATCGGGACCGGCGTTTCAACGACCGGAACAACAGCCCGCCCGCTCTGCTCAGCAGCTTCGATCGCTATTCGTTGCCAGCGTTCGAGGCGCTTGTCGGACGGTGTTCCCGTGTTTCCGCCCTGCACTCGTTCCGACATCACCGGAACGAACCTGACGGCCCCCAACTCGGTGCACTTCTGAATGGCCAGTTCGATTCGTTCTGGCCTTGCCAGCCCGAGAATCATGGTGACACTAGCTGACGGCTCTGGAACAGGTTCAACGGCAGATATGAGCGTTGTCGATATCTCGCTCTTGCCAACGTGATCCACTTCGACTTCCCACTCCGAGCCAGAACCGTCAAACAAGCGAACACGCTCGCCAGTGTCCACCCGTAAAACGTTCTTTAGCTGGCGCGCAATCGCACCGCCTAGCGAAATGCTGCGGTCAGTTGTATCGATATCGCGAACGTAAAAGCGATGCATTATCCCGCTCCAGAAACGCCAGACGACCTGCCTGAACGGACTATTCTCGTCGCAGTCCAGTCTTCGATTTGCCTGCTGGACTCAACCGCTCCACCGACAGCCTCGAACGCCGCAATAACTTCGTCGAGCCGCACGTCGAGTACGCCAGAAGTAATAATCACGCCGCCATCAGCGATAGATGAAATCAAGGGCTCCGCCAATAGAATCAGTACATTGGCGGCAATGTTCGCACCAACAACATCGAAGCCACCATTCGGAACCTGTTCATGCGGAATCGATCCGGCGAGTATGGTCGATTTATCAGTAAATCCGGCTTCAGCGAGATTGGCTTTTGACGAAATAACAGCGTCGTCTTCGATATCCAGGCCAACTGCGTGCCCAGCTCCGAGTGCCAGCGCTGCAATCGACAGAACGCCGGATCCGCAGCCGACGTCAAGAAACCTGTCTCCGGGCTTTAGAACCTTCTCAACCTCTTCGAGGCACATCAGCGTGGTCGGATGATGCCCTGTCCCGAACGCAAGACCCGGCTCGAGTTCGATAACGACTTCAGAGGGCTTGCTCCTAAACGTTGCCGAACGGGGAACAATAACAAGGTTCTTGCCAACCCTGATGGGCTCGAATTTCTGATTCCGCCACTCGTCATCGCTTACTTCGATCTCCTCAATTTCGGGAAGATCGACCAAATACCTGATGAGCCGTACGCCAACATCTATCGCCGTCTTCCGGCTTTCGGTCGTGGGATCGAGCGGTAACCACCCGCGTATCGTCACCCAGGCAGTAGGGTCGGGCGATTCGCCTTCGTCAGGATTAAATCCACCGGGGCGCTCCACCGCTGCTGATCCCTCGCCGTGAATGTTGAACAGGTGGGTGAGCGGTTCGACGTACTCGGGCGGTGCCGTGATGCTGAGCTGAAGCCAGCGCATCTGATCTACCTTGCCGGGCGGAATATCTCGCCCTTACGAATTCTCGTCTTCGCCGCGGAACGCGTCTTTTACGCGGTCAAAAATCCCTGAACTAGCGTTCTCACCCACGCGCTCAAGGCCAAACGATTCGGCTAGCTCACGTAGCAATTCGACCTGGCGATCGTCGAGCTTTTTGGGTGTGACGACCTTCAACTCGATGAGCTGATCGCCGCGGTGTCCGGACGCCCCCATGTGCGGGATTCCAGCGCCTTTGATCCTTGTTATAGACCCGGGCTGAGTGCCCGGTTTGATCTCGATATCGGTAGTTCCCTCAAGCGTTTCGACAGTGATGATCCCACCGAGTGCTGCCATCGTCATATTAACTTCGGCCGACATCACAACATCGTTGCCTCGACGTGCGAACACCTTGTCCCGTTCGACTCCGATATGCACGTAAAGATCACCGCTGCGGTTGCCCTTGCCGCCCGATTCGCCTTCGTTGTGAATGAGCAGGCGTGTGCCGTGCTCGACTCCTGCGGGGATCTGAACTTCGATCTTGCGGGACTTTCGTTCGGTTCCCCGACCGGAGCACTGTGTGCATGCGGTCTTCACTTGCTGCCCTTCACCCTGACAGGTGGGGCAGGCCGTGACCTGCTGGAATTGCCCGAAGAACGTACGTTGGGTGCGCCGCACCTTGCCTTCGCCGTGACATGTCGAGCACTCGACGACATCGGTTCCCGGTTCGGCTCTACTGCCATCGCAGTGTTCGCATCGTTCCATGCGGTTCAGTTCGAGTTCGCGCGGAACCCCAAAAGCAGCGTCGCGGAACGAAACATTTATCTGGAACTCGAGATCGGCACCACGAGTCGAGGCTTGGCCTGTCGAACCGCCAAAGAACGAATCAAAAATATCGCCGAAACCGCCAAAGCCTTCAAATCCATCGAAGCCACGTCCTGCCTGACCGTTAACACCCTCGTGACCAAACTGGTCGTACTGCGCTTTTCGCTTTGGATCGCTTAGTACCTGGTACGCCTCGTTCACTTCCTTGAAGCGATCGCTGGCGTCGGCCTCTTTATTGCGGTCGGGGTGGAATTTGAGCGCCTGCTTGCGAAACGCCTTTTTGAGATCTTCCGGCGTGGCATTGCGGTCAACACCGAGAACCTCGTAATAATCACGTTTACTGGTTGTCATAGAAAAGCGGCGACTACCCCGTAGCAAGTATCAGATTTAGTTCACCAGATAAAACATGGCGAACAGATCAATTATAAACCTGAGACGCGACCAATTCGAATGAGGGCAGGAACCCAACTATGAGAATTTTGCCAAAGAAGCGGTAGGGGAAGCGACTAACCGCCGTAGAACATCATCGTCATGCGATCGAGGTGGTCAGCGAGATATCGGACGGCCGGGATCGCCGCGTCGTGCTCCATGCGAGTTGGCGCCATGACGCCGATCATGCCCTCTGCCGTATCAGCAGTTCCGTACCGGCTGTAAACGACCGAGTAGTTTTTGAGCGACTCCTCAGAGTTCTCTTTACCGATCACAACTCGTGCAGTACCTCTGGGGTCGCTAGCGTTCTCGAGAGCGGTGGTCGAAAGAGAATCCTCAATTAGCCACATTGCACCCTGCGACATCGCCGGATCAGCTAGCAGCTCGGGTTGCTGGAACAGTTTCCCAATGCCACTGAATCGTTTGTCTGTGCTTGAACCTGCATTGTGGCTCTGGAGAGCCGTTACAGCCGAATTGAAGGCCTTGCGCTCCAACCCGTCGCCTATGCGCCCTGAGTGGGCAGAGAGATTATTCGCAGGAACGCCGACTATCGTCTCGCTGAGCCTATTTCGAGCATGCTCAATCTCGGAATTCGATACCGATGTATCGAGGTTGATGATCTGCTTGTAGACGCTGGCTTCCTGAAGCACAACGATCACCACCATGAGCATTTCCTGCAATCGCAGCAGTTCGATGCTTTTCACAGGAGCCGGAGCGGTTCGTGGAATCGTGGTGAACGCCAGCGTGTCGAGAAGCCCGGCGAGTATCTCCGAAGCGGAATCGATCCACTCTTCGACATGAGCTTGAACGTTACGAAATTCCATATCGACCCGTGCTGCAACGTTCGGGTGCAGAGTCGCTTCGGGATCAAGCGATGCGACAAACTGCCGGTAACCTCGATCGGACGGCACTCCGCCAGACGAAACGTGAGGACGGTGAATGTAGCCATCCTCTTCGAGCGCAACCATGTCGTTGCGAATCGTGGCTGGACTGGCTTTCAGGCTCGTTGAACGGGCGACTGTGCTTGAGGCGACCGGAGACGCGGTCTGAACATGTTCAGAAACAATGAACTTTAGAATCTCGCGTTTTCTAGCTGTCAGAGTTGGCATACTTGTCCCACGGCTCAAGCGATGTACTGTGACGTACACGCTACAGGATAGAACATCGTGAAGTTAGCATGCGGTTTTCCCGAGCGTCAACGGGTAATAAGGGTTGATAACTCTAAAGTGACGTCGAGTTCGATAATTTCCGACGAAGTGAGGCATTCAAGTGTGAATTCTCTCGGCTACAGCGTTTGATAAGGCTGCCGACTTCATTGCTAAACATGCGCGACCACTTGAGCAATCGGCTATTCAAAATGCACTTTGCATCGGGTACTCCCGCTCATGTTCTGGACGAATTGAGTAAATTTCAGAACGCCGATGGCGGCTTCGGGCATGGGATAGAATCTGATATCCGCATGCCTCACTCGTCACCGTTCCTCAGCACGTTGGCATTCCAGATCCTGCGAGAACTTGATGTGCCGAGCAGCAATCCGCTGGTGCAAAAAGGAATCGAATACTATGAGCAAACATTTGATCGTTCGATCGAGGGTTGGGATCCGAACGGCAAGAAAGTCGACGATCATCCCCATGCTGTTTGGTGGAGCTACAGTCCGATAGAAACCCGGCTTGACCCGCTCGTTCAAGCGAATCCCGGGGCCGAGATTGTCGGATATCTAAATCGTTACGGAGATCTAGCAAGCAGAGAACTGGGCGATGTAGCAACCAGAATCGTCTTCGAAGCTTTCGATTCGTTGCCTGAAGACATGGAGTATCACGCCTGATGTGTTTCGTCCGCATGGCTGAAATGTCGAATGGAGTGTTCGATGAAGACCGATCAGCGAAGCTAAAGCGCGGAGTGTTGCGCATGATCAGCGCCGATCGGTACAACTGGGATGAGTACGGTGCACGTCCGCTCAGGTTTGCACCGGATCCAGCAAGTATGTTCGCCCAAGAACTTGAGGAAGCCATACAAAGCCAGCTGGATCACGAAATTGATCAACAAACGAGCGACGGTAGCTGGCAACCACAATGGTCTTGGGGATAGTACGAAGATGACTGGCCAGCGGCGAAAATGGAATGGGCCGGAGAGCTAACCCTCAGAAACTTGTTGGCATTCAAGTCCTGGGGTCGCCTGTAACTGAGCACAGCTACCAATGACCGAACGAATGCATGACGCTAACCGAGACTGTGTGTGGGGTATTGGAGACAGATGTAACCGACCTGCCGGAATACGTCGCAATTTTCACTAGGAAAGACAACTCTGACACGCTTTTCCGTTGACGCTTTCGCGAGTGCGTAGTTAAATTGTACTTGAACTGCGCACAAGTACGGAATTCTTTCCGCTGTTGCAGTAATGATCTGATCGAATCGAGGAACGTCCGCATGGAAATTCGCTGGCTTGGTAGCTCTACATTTGAAGTCCGATCCTCAGTGGGCGTTGTCGTAGTCGATCATCAAGGCAAACTGCCCAAAGCGTCAGAACTCGAAGATGAAAATACCGTCTTCGTGTACAGCAAGGGCGATAGTGCGAGTCATGGGACGAACGACGCTATCCATGTTCTGTCAGGGCCCGGTGAATACGAAATCGGCGGGCTCAGCATCAGAGGCGTGGCAACACCATCTGACGACCCGGCAATATCGCAGGAGATCAACACCGTTTACGTCGTTGACGCCGACGGACTGCAGGTCGCTGCCCTCGGTAACCCAGGACACCAGCCCTCTGCGCAATCGGTTCAGCAAATCAGCAAGGTTGACGTTCTGATCATCAATACGGAATCTCAGGCGCTGGAACCGGACGAAATGTCCGCTGTGATCAGAAATCTCGAACCCAAAATGGTTGTACCGTCAGGCTACGATACTGCCGCGGGCAAGCCCAGCGCATCGATGCAACGCCTACTGACAGAGCTTGGCGTCAAAGAGTTTGAACCGACTTCTCGATTGAGCGTGACAAAGACCGGACTCCCCGACGAGCGAGCGGTCGTTGTGCTCCAGCAGCGTTCTTCCTAACTGGCCTTCCTCCGGCAAGCGATCTTAACGTAAAAAGCCCCTGCAAAATGCAGGGGCTTTTTGATTGTCGGTTTAGCAAGCGAAACGAAATGCTATCGAGCGTTCCGTTCCATTCGTCGCCATGCCAGCAAAGCCAGAGGCGCCAGAAGCAGGGCAACGTTGCCGAGACCCGCCGGACCACCCTCACGGGCGCTGCACGAACCGCCTTCTTCAGCTCGGACGATTGCTTCAGCCGTAGCCTCCGCCTCAGCGGTCGCAGTGGTGTCCGCGATCGGTGTGGGCGTAGGAGTAGCGGACGGAACAACCGTCGGCGTCGGAGTCGGCGTTGGTGTACGCGTGGGCTCCGGAGTTGGCGTCGGCGTCAGCGTTGGCGTCGGCGTCAGCGTTGGCGTCGGCGTC
>Ga0114999_10000885_pt1 | contig 43388 bp, 35 predicted proteins | sample ArcticOcean_MG_C_3_FD_89820 | JGI IMG/M metagenome (GOLD analysis project Ga0114999, IMG submission 89820) | Marine microbial communities from western Arctic Ocean - ArcticOcean_MG_CB8_126 | ecosystem: Environmental > Aquatic > Marine > Oceanic | place: Arctic Ocean: Canada Basin | collected...
CTAGAGGCAGATACAGCACTATCCGGACTTACGGCGTCGCTTGAGAGTATGGGGCACAGCATCAAGGTGAGGCCTCTGGTCAGCGGGCTGCATGCCATCGAAGTCGTCGAAGGTGGTCTCAAAGGCGGTGCTGATCCTCGCCGGGAAGGCGTCGCGATCGGCAATTGACAGCAGCAAGACGCATAACCATTCAGAGCGTGAAAAAGTCTATGCCTTCATCTTTTTTGCACACTCAGCACTGCCAATGATCAGAATTGGACCAGCGTTTCTTGCCGTCGTTCTGGTGTTGATGATGTCTGAAGCGAACTCAGCCGAACCTGAGATCAGCCTTCCGCGGATCACCCACATTCACGGCGTTGCGTTTGACAGGAACGACACATCACACGTCTACATCGGCTCCGGTCATGGGTTCTTTCGAGTTGGGCCTGATGGTTCTTTAGAGCGCTTCGCGACCGACCGGCCCGATTTCAAGGGGTTCGCCGTTCATCCTTCGCAGCCCACCAAGTTCGTCGCCAGCGGACATCCCGAGGGCTGCAGGTCAGCCGGGATGCGGGAGCCACCTGGACGATCGAGGGCAAAATTCCGAACGGCGTGCTCGATATCGCAGCCTCGGCGACAACAGAAGACACGATCTATGTTGGCACACCTCAGGGCCTGATGGTTTCGCGAAACGCAGGCAAGAGCTGGACCAACGCCTTCAAGAGCAAAAAGAAACATCCGGCCACCATGGTCGAGATCACGCCTGACGGCACGCTCTTTACCTTCAGCCATGGCCGGAGGCTGATCACCTTCGATGAGGCAACCCGAAAGGGAAAAATCCTGGCAAGCGCGAAGAAGTTCGACGGCGCCTTGATCCACCTCGCGGTGGACCCGAATAACAAGGCTCACCTCGTCGCGGTGACCCAGTACATGAAATTTCTGGTCAGCGAAGACGGCGGCAAAACGTGGGGAAAATTCGTGCGGTAGAGCAGGTTCACGTGACCCATAGGAGGGATTTCGTTCGCGCCTCTACTTCTGCCCTTTGAATGCCGTAAGAATTTCGGCACCGGTTGCGATCCAGGTGCTCTCGCGCTCCCGTAGCCAGGCCAGCATATCTTCGAAGTAGCCGATGCGGTGGGGATGACCGGAGATCCAGGCATGGAAGGTCATCGCCATGACGCGTCCGCCATGCTGGGCCGCCTCGCGCTGAAGAACGGTATGCGTGTCGCGAATCTGCTGGCCAAACTGTGCCTCGGTGTGGCGCAAGTCGAGCAGGACCAGACGGTCGCTGAGTTCGTAGGCGAAGGGCATGGCATGGAGTGGGCCTGATTTCGTCTTCAGTGCATACGGAAGATCATCGTTGACCCAGTCGCAGACATAGTCGACGCCCTCGGCAGCTAACAGGTCGAGGGTGTTCATGGATTGAGACAGATCCGGTGACAACCAGCCCGTGACCGGCTGTCCCGTCGCTTCGCGGAGTATTCGGAGTGACTGGCGCACCCATTTCCGCTCCTGCGCGCGGGAAATATCGCCGTGGTGGACATGTTCCATATCGAAACCATGCGCGATGATCTCGTGGCCGCCGCTCAACATGGCGTCGATGATTTCCGGATAGCGCTCGGCAATCGCCGCGTTCATGGCCACCGAAGCGCGCACGCCTGCCGATTCCAACGCCCGCAGCATGCGGTAGACCCCGACCCGATTGCCATACTCCAGATGGGAATAAGCACGGTAGTCCGGATAGGGACGGACGCCGACGTATTGGTCGCTGGGTGGCCGGAACGGCGTGTTCCGGGACGTCAATGGAAACCATTCGACGACAACGACCGGCCAGGCCGCGAGATGTGCGCCACCCGGCCACTGCACGGGCGGACGATCGGGAAGCATCGACCAGTCATAGAGATCATGATCCATCCCCTGCCGGCGATGGGGATAATCGAGATTGTGGCGCGGCCGCTTCATCGGACCGGTCCGCCCAGGGCGGCCTCACGGGCCGCGGCCGCAACAAGGAATTCATCGTAGTGGTGCGCGTCAAACCACGCCGCGATTTCGCGACCTGTCGTCACCCAGACGTCTTCGTGTCCCGTGATATAGGCGAGCGCATCGGCAAAAGCGTCGATACGATGCGGCTGCCCGACCGCGAACGGATGCAGCGGGATACACATGACGGTCCCGGACTCCTCTCCTTCGGCGTAGAGACGGTCGAACTGGCGCTTCAACAGATCGCACCATTCGCGCGGACTTCCCAGGGTCGTGAAGTACCAGACGAGCAGGTCGTTGCCCTCGACCGAGTACGGAACGCTGGTCAGTCGGCCTTTGCGGGTATTTACAGGGAATGGCTGATCGTCATGGAACAGGTCGACCGTATAGGTGAACCCGTACTCTCCAATGAGCTCTATCGTCCGCGGCGTGTTGGCCATGCCGGGCGCGAGCCAGCCGACGATGCGCTGTCCCGCGGCGCCCTCCACCGTCTCGATGGCATCCTCCAGCATCTCGCGTTCCTGCGCCTCGTTCATGCCATGGGGGAAGCGGGAGTTGTAAATACCATGACCAAAGAGCTCCCAATCCCGGTCCACGCAGGCCTCGATGATCTCGGGATGGTGGACGCAGAGGGCGGTATTGAGGGAAACACTTCCCCGGACACCATAGGCGTCCATGGCATCGATCATGCGCCAAATGCCGACGCGGTTGCCGTAATCGACGGTTGAGTACTTCAAGGTGTCGGGCAGCGTCCTGCCATATGGAGAGCGGTGGCGGTTGTGCGGCGGCAGCAGCTCAAAAACCTCGACATTTGGAACCACCCAAAAGGCGACGCGCGCGCCATCCGGCCAACTGATCTTGGGGCGCTCAAAATATGGCAGGTAGCCGGATAGCCGGGGATCTCTCTTTCGATTGGGCATTTCATGGTATTCCAGGACGTTGAGCCGTGAATTCTCCTCTTCCGACACCGGTCATGCAAATAGATCGTGATCCGACCAAGACTTGGACTTGGGCTCCATCTCGTAGTCGGTGCACTCTTCCTGAAATTATATATCGAAATGCTATATATCGGAACTGAAGGCGTGATTGGGGAGTGCGATGGATATCAGGACCCTCTGCCTGGGCATCCTGACATTCGGTGATGCCACCGGCTACGAGATCAAGAAGCGCCTCGAAGGGCCGATGCGTTACTATTACGATGCGTCGTTCGGTTCCATTTATCCAGCACTGGCAGACCTCAATCAGGACGGCTACGTAAATCGCGTCGAGGAATCGCAGAACAAGCGCCCCCACAAGAAAATTTACAGCATCACGCAGCCCGGACGCCTGGCGCTCATCGAAGCGTTGCTCGAAGATCCTCGTCCAGACCGCTACCGGTCGGACTTCATGGTGACCGTGCTGTTTGCCGACCTGATGCCCGCAGGGCATTTGAATGATCTACTCAAAAACCGCGCCGAACTCTACCGATCCTTTATCGAGAAAATCGAAACCAAACAGGGCGGGAGGTCGCCTGGTCAGGAATTCGTCAGCGGCCTCGGCGTCGCGGTCTACAAAGCAGCGCTAGATTACATCGAAGAACAAGGGCCCAGGCTGGTTGCCCAATCCCTGAAGGCGCAAGGCGATTCCCTGAAGGAACAGGGTGTGGCGGCGGAATGACCCGTACAAATTGCATGACCCAACAAAAACCAAAACTGGAACCCACAACATGAGGCGATCCTACATCCTGGCAGCGCTCGTGGCGGTCGTCGTCATCGGATGGGTGGCATCCGGCCAGTTCGGTGGCGAAAGCGAAGCCGAAGATCAAGGGATCGCCGCAGCAACTGTTGCGAATTCAGCGGCGACGGGGCCCAGCGATCCAGTCAGTGTCCGCATCAGCCAACGCACCGCTCAACCCCGAACCCGCGATCTCGTGCTGAGTGGCCGAACAGAAGCCAATCGATGGGTGGATATCAAGGCGGAGACAAAAGGACGCGTCACCGACGTCGTCACCAAGAAAGGCGCCCGGGTGGCGCGCGGCGATGTTGTGGTCAAACTAGCCATGGAGGATCGCGCAGAGAAGCTGGCCGAGGCGAACGCACGGGTTCGCCAACGCCAGCTCGAATTCGATGCCGCCAAGTCGCTCCGTCAAAAGGGTTTCCGCGCGGAAACCAAGACCGCCGAGTCAGCCGCGCAGTTGGATTCAGCAATCGCCTATGTGGCGCAAATTGCAATCGACATCGATCACACCGAGATCAGCGCCCCGTTCGCCGGGGTCATCGACACCCGTAAGGTCGAAATCGGGGACTTCGTTGAACCCGGCGACATCATCGCGCGCGTCGTGGATGAAGACCCGTACCTCGTCGTTGGGCAAGTATCGGAATTAGATGTCGGCCTGATCAAAATTGGCGATTCCGGTGTCGCCCGTTTGGCAAACGGTGAGTCGGTGAAAGGCAAGGTCCGCTACATCGCCGCCGTCGCCGATCCGTCGACCCGCACGTTCCGGGTGGAGATCGAAATCTCCAATCGCGCGCGGACCTTGCGCGGCGGTGTTACGGCACAAATCCGCATCCCGGTCCAATCCGTACAGGCCCATTTCCTGTCGCCCGCCCTGCTCACTCTGAACGACGACGGCGTCCTCGGCGTGCGGACAGTCGATGCCAACGCGACAGTCCAATTCAAACCGGTCCAGGTCTTTGCGACGCAAACAGACGGTGTGTGGCTGACCGGTCTTCCCGACTCCGTCACGATTATCACCGTCGGGCAGGAATTCGTGCGCCATGGGGAAGTCGTGATGCCGGTACCCGACCAGGGTGAGCAATCATCATGACGGGCTTAATCGATGCGGCGTTGGGCCGCTCCCGCACCGTCCTCCTCGCCCTCGCCCTGATCCTGATCAGCGGGACCATTGCGTATATCACCATCCCCAAAGAATCCGATCCCGACGTCAACATCCCGATCGTTTACGTCTCGATGAATCATGAAGGCATTTCTCCGGAGGACGCGGAGCGCTTGCTGGTCCGCCCCATGGAAAAGGAGCTTCGCTCCATCGAGGGCGTCAAGGAGATGAGATCGACAGCCAGTGAAGGCCACGCCTCCGTGCTATTAGAATTCGAGGCTGGATTCGACGCCGACACGGCCCTGCAGGATGTCCGTGAAGGCATGGACATCGCGAAGAGCGAGCTACCGGACGACACAGATGAGCCCGTGGTCAACGAGGTCAACGTCGGCCTCTTCCCGGTGCTGGTCGTCGTATTATCGGGGGACGTCCCCGAACGCACACTGCTCAAGCTGGCCCGCAACCTTCGCGACGAACTCGAAGGCCTTCCCGGCGTGCTCGAGGCCGAGATCGCCGGTGATCGGGACGAAGTCCTGGAGATCGTCGTCGATCCGCTTCGCCTGGAGAGTTACAACGTCAGCTACGGACAATTGCTGGAAACCGTCAGCCGAAATAATCAGCTCATTGCCGCAGGGGCCCTGGATACGGGCCACGGCAAGTTTTCCATCAAGGTTCCGGGATTGTTCAAGACGCTCGATGACATCCTTTCCCTGCCCGTGAAGGTCGAGGACGACGCGGTCGTCACCGTCGCCGATATCACAACTTTGAGGCGGACTTTCAAGGACGCAAGGGGCTACGCCCGGTTTGACGGCAGAGCTGCGATCGCCCTCGAAATCAAGAAGCGTCTCGGCGAGAACGTCATCGACACCATCGAGGACGTCCGCCGAATCACCGAAGCGGAAGCCAATGAATGGCCCGATGCGGTGAAGATCTCCTTCATCCAAGACAAGTCCGTGCAGATCCGCAACATGCTCACGGACCTCCAAAACAACGTCTTGGCCGCCGTGATCCTGGTGATGATCATGGTTATTGCCGCACTTGGAATCCGCAGCGCCGGTCTCGTGGGATTGGCGATTCCCGGATCGTTTCTGACGGGAATCCTGGTTATCTCGACGCTTGGTCTGACCATGAACATCGTGGTCCTGTTCAGTCTGATACTGGCCGTTGGAATGCTCGTCGACGGCGCCATCGTCGTGGTCGAATTTGCCGACCGCCGGATGGCGGAGGGCATAAACCGGCGCGAGGCGTACGCCCAGGCGGCCAAGCGTATGGCCTGGCCGATCACGGCCTCGACGGCGACAACGCTAGCCGCCTTCATGCCCTTGCTGTTCTGGCCCGGCGTGGTCGGCGAATTCATGAAGTTCCTGCCCATAACCCTGATCGCCACGCTCACCGCCTCTTTGGTGATGGCGCTGATATTCGTGCCGACCGTCGGCAGCTATGTCGGCCGCGCCGGCAGCACCAGTCCCGAGGTGCTCGCCGCCCTGGCGGCCGGGGAACATGGCGACCTAAACGCGATCAGTGGCGCAACCGGACGCTATGTCCGCATGCTAACGGCTGTCGTTCGCCATCCGTTCAAGGTCCTCGTCGCTGCCGTCGCACTGCTCATTGGCGTCCAGACCTATTACGCGGTGAATGGGAACGGCGTTGAATTTTTCCCCGACGTTGAGCCGGAATTCGGTCAAATCCTCGTCCACGCCCGCGGTAACCTTTCGGTCGACGAAATGGACCGATTGGTGCGTGAGGTCGAGCATGAGGTGCTGCAGGTTCCCGGCATCAAAACAATCTATACGCGTGTTGGCGCCCAAAATGGCGGTGGTCAGGATCGCGCGGAAGATGTGGTCGGCGTCATTCAGATCGAATTCAAGGATTGGACCCTGCGCCGTCCCGCCGCCGAAATATTCGCTGACATTCGGACTCGGACACGCCATCTAGCCGGCATTCTCGTTGAAACGGCGGAACCGGATGCGGGACCGCCGACGGGTAAACCCGTTCAACTTCACTTCTCATCGAGATATCCCGAGGCCCTCGAACCTGTACTGGAACAGGTCCTGGAGAAGGTTAGAACTATCGAAGGCCTGGTCGAACTGGAAGATACCCGGTCCGCGCCGGGCATCGAATGGCAGATCTCGGTCGACCGCGAACAGGCCAGCCGCTTTGGCGCAGATATCGCGCAGGTCGGCAATGTCGTGAAACTTGTGACCAATGGTCTCAAGATCGACGACTATCGACCCGATGATGCGGATGAGGAAGTCGATATCCGCGTGCGCTATCCGACCGACGAGCGGACCCTCAATCAGTTAGACACCCTGCGCGTCTCAACTGAACAGGGGTTGATCCCGATCAGCAACTTCGTCGTGCGCGAACCGAGAGAAAAAGTCGGAACCGTCAACCGCACCGACAGCCGCCGCGTGCTCGCGATCAAGGCGGAAGTCGCCGAGGGTGTGTTGCCGGACAACATGGTCAGCGAGATCCGTGCCTGGCTCGACACCCAGGAGTTCGACCCGCGTGTCGAGATCGAATTCAAGGGAGAAGACGAAGAGCAGAAAAAGGCCGAGGCATTCCTGCTCAAAGCCTTTGGCATCGCACTCTTCATGATGGCGATTATCCTGGTCACGCAGTTCAACAGCTTTTATCACGCGTTCCTGATCCTTTCGGCGGTCGTGATGTCAACGATCGGCGTGATGATCGGCCTGATGATCACGGGACAGGCATTCGGCATCGTCATGACGGGTGTCGGCGTGATCACGCTGGCCGGCGTTGTGGTCAACAATAATATTGTACTCATCGATACGTACGACCGATTAAGAGAATCCGGCATGCTCGCTGTCGAGGCGGTCATCAGGACAGGAGCCCAGCGCCTGCGACCGGTCATTCTGACAGCGGTGACAACGGTGCTGGGGCTCATGCCCATGGTCCTAGGCCTCAACATCAACCTCTTTACGCGCGACATCACCGTCGGCGGCCCCTCCACGCAATGGTGGGTCCAATTGGCAACCGCAGTAGCCAGTGGGTTGACGTTCGCCACCGTGTTGACCCTGATCGTCACACCATCACTCCTGGTGCTTGGCGCCAATATCGGCACCTGGGTCCACGAACGACGCGCCCGTTGGAGCAACCCGCGCGCCGGCATCATCGGTCCATCACCGGCTGAGTAGCCCTTCGACGAATTGGCGGCATCAGGAGCCTCGGGCCGGACGTTGGAATCGGACGGCCTGGCACCCTCAAACTCTTGAAATTTCGAAATTTGTTCCTATATAACAAAGACGAAATCGCGCCGCGCCCGGCCAGTCTAAACGCCGGCCCGTGAGCGTGTGGGCGCCAATGGTTCGGTGTTACAGGTTTGATGCCGAGTGTTGTTTGCGCCGTGAGCACAGCAGGCCCGTAGCAGCAAGCCTGTCATTACGGGGCCTTAACCAGAAATCGATTTGTAGTTTGTCAATCCCACTGATCGGGAGGACGTGAAATCCATGACCCTACCTACCTTTGACAACAGCCTGTCTGCGTATTTGCGTGAGATTCAGCACTATCCTCTTTTGTCCTTCGACGAGGAGCAGGATTTTGCGCGGCGTTGGCAAGACAGCCGCGATCCGAAGGCTTTCGAGCAATTGATCGGGAGCCATCTACGTCTGGTCGTGAAGCTCGCCAAGAAAGCGGGCGGTTACGGTCTCCAAATGGCTGACCTCATTGCCGAGGGCAACATCGGCCTTATCGAGGCCGCCCGTAAATTCGACCCCGATCGCGGCAACCGCTTTTCGACGTACGCGATGTGGTGGATCCGCGCGGCCATTCAACGCTACGTGCTCGACAATGCCTCGGTGGTTCGCCTGGGCACGACCGCCGGCCAGAAAATTCTGTTCTTCAACCTGCGGCGCCTCAAGGGCGAACTGGGTCAATTCGATGACGATAACCTTTCGAACGACGCCGTAACGTCGATCGCGGAGAGGTTGGGCGTACGCGCGGACGAGGTCATCATGATGAACGGACGCCTCTCCCGTAAAGATTATTCGCTCAATGCCACGGTGACCCAGGATGGGGAAATAGATTGGCAGGACACTCTGGTCGACGAGTCGGTGGATGCGGAAACCGAGCTGATCGGTGGTGACGAGCTTAGTCACCAGCGCGAGTATTTGCGGAACGGCCTCGGTGTGCTGAACGATCGCGAACGCGATATCTTGATCCGCCGCCGCCTGACGGAAGATCGCGAGACACTGGCAACGCTGGGCGACAAATATGGGGTATCTCGTGAACGTATCCGGCAGATTGAAGAAGTCGCGTTCGGCAAGCTCAAGAAGGCGATTCTGGCGGACTGCCCAGTCGAAAATTGACCCCTTGGACCCGTGTAAATGACATTGTTGAGTTGGAAACGGTCTCCGTGAAAACGGTTTAACCTTTCGACGCAAGTTGAGCGGCGGTGACGCCCGAACGGATAGCACCCTCAATGGTTGCGGGGAAACCGGTATCCGTCCAATCACCCGCAAGAAGCAGATTCGACCAAGCCGTCCGCGACGCGGGGCGGCGCACCAGTTGCGCCGGGGTTTGCGCAAACGTGGCCTGGCGTTCTTTGATCACGCGAATGGGTGGTTCGATCTGAGGATCGAGGCCGAGCGCCCGTGATGTATCGAGCCAAAATTTTCGTGCCAGGACATCGATCGGTTGTTCCGCCAGCACATCGGCAGCGCTGACTGTCAAGCTTGCCACATCGTGCCGAAGAAATAACCACTGCGCCGTTCCACCGATCAGGCCCAGAATGGGGCACTCTCCCGAATTTGGAATTTCTTTTGGCAATCGGATATGAGCGTTGACGATGGCTCGGCTTTCCGTGGGCACCTTCAATTCCGGAACCAGTTCCGCCGCTGCCGACGGCGTGACTGCGAGGATCAGCCAATCGTCCGCACCGAGCTCCACACGTTCCTGCACAAAGTTGAGCGCGCGGACCCTGTCCGGCTCTAGGTCCAGTGCACGTGCCCGCCGATGGAATTGCACGTGGGCCCCAAGCTCGGCGAGGCGGCGAAGAGCGGGATCGACAAAGCTTGCGGATAAACCATCGCGAGCCACCAGTGGCCGACACCTCGACGCACCGCGCGCAAAGGTGTGGGCGATGACGGACCAGAGCAATTTAGCTGAACTCTCGCTAGGAAGCGTATTGAGCATGGAGATCGCAAGCGGAGCCCAAAAGCGATGGTAAAGCGGACCGTGTGGCCTAATAGAGTCGTCAACCGTATCCTCAGATCCGGCAAATGCGAGGCGGAATGCCGATAGATAGGCCGAGGTCCGGGTTCCCGCGACACGACGCGAAGGCGCTAGAATCCACCACGGAATCCAACCGTCGTTCGGTTGAACCGTCCAACGCTCTCCGCTCTCCAAATCCACGAAGGGGAAAACAGCCTTCGGTGGCGAAATAAGGGTGTCCCGGGAACCGATCGCGTCAAGATAGGCGAGTGCTTGGGAGTTGCCGTTCATCAATAAGTGGTTGCCGTTGTCGATCAGGCGGCCGAATTTCTCGTCAAAGAAGGATCGGCAGCGCCCTCCGGCGTGTCCTGCTGCTTCGTAAACCGTAACCGCCAGTCCAGCCTGCGCCAAACGCAACGCGCACGAGAGACCCGCCAAGCCCGCTCCAACGATATGAGCACGCGCCATCGGTTAAATCAGGCCATGACGTGCGAGAATCCAGATCTTTTCTACCCACGACACACGGACAGATGCGGCCAGGTTTTGCCAATTCCGTCGTACAAGCTTGGCAAGTATCCGCTCGTACACGGCCATCATCAGGATGCAAGGCTTAAGCTGCCGCCGGTCGCAACTTTCGAGCAGAACATGCGTCTGCTGGAAACGATCGCGGGCGCGCGCTGCCAGTTCGGTACAGGCACGGGACAGTGCCGGATGTGAAAGAACCTCATTTGGATCGCGTGAGTGGATGCCATGAGCGGCAAGCATCTCGTGGGGCAAATAAAGCCGGTCCAGCTCCGCGTCCTCAAGAAGATCGCGCAGGATATTGGTAAGCTGCAATGCCTCCCCTAGAGTCAGTGCAATTTCGTGTGCCTCTCGCTCGGAGGGGCCGAATACGGACATGGAGAGCAACCCAACGGCGCCGGCGACCCGACGGCAGTAGGTCTCCAATTCCGATATCGAAGGTGCCTGCATGACGCCGCGAAGGTCCATCTCCATGCCGTCGACGATGGCATGGAATTCCGGTTGCGGCAGATCATAGGACTCGACTGGACGCCGGAGAGCGCGGGTTATGGGGTGCGTCGGTCGTCCGGCATAGAGACCAACGATTTCGTCCCGCCACCCATCGAGGCGGTCGATACGACTGCCCATATCGCCTGGCGTATCCGCAATATCGTCAAGCTCGCGGCAGAAGGCATAGATCGCGTACATCGCCTCGCGGCGCGGTTGGGGAAGGACCCTCATGCCCGCAAGAAAAGAACTACCAGACCGCGCGACGACGCCGCGCACATGATTCAGGTCGGCCACCTGTTCCGCCGGCGACTGCCATGCCTCCAGAATCATACGCCGGAACCGTCAGTCTGACTCGGAAACGCTCGATCTCGGCACTGCGCTTTCATTCCAAGACGGATGCCGCGGCGCATAAAGGCACCCAGCACACCGGCAACAACGAGGCGGAAAAAAACGAACCGCGGTATCGCGACGCGCTCGGCCAGGGGATCGCCCCGCCTGAGCCGTCCCTCAAGATTCATCGCGAGCCGCACGATTGCGGCGGATTCCGCGGCAAGGCGCCTGTCGATCAATTGTTCAGGCAGCATTCGAGCCGCCCCGAGCAGTTCAGCGACGCGGTCAAGACAGAGGTCCAGAACGCGGCGCAACGCGCCACCGGCATGAGGTTTATCGAGTGCCGACACATCCAGCCCTTCTCCTTCAAGCCAGTCGAGCGGGAGATAGACCCGGTCCAAATTACGATAGTCCTCCCGCACGTCTTGAAGATGATTGAGAACCTGCAAGGCGGTGCAGAGTGCGTCGGCGGCCGGATAAAACAGCTGCGCCTCACCATGCAGGTCAAGGAGATATCGGCCCACGGGATTGGCCGAATACTCGCAATAGTCCATGAGTTCGGACCAGTCGCCATAACGCTGTTTGCTCGCATCCTGCTTAAAGGCGGCCAGCAGATCCAGGCAGTGTTCAGGTCCGACACCGCTCTCCGTAAGGCTTTCGCGCATGCGATGCGCCTTGTCGAGAGCAGGATCGCCGACCTCGAGTCCAGTTATCGATGCCGCCATCCGATCCAATCGACCGATTTTGTCCTCAGGCGACAGATGCGGGTTGTCAGCTATGTCGTCAGCAGCACGGGCGAACGCGTAGAAAATCGCAACGTGCGGTCTCACGCGTGGTGCGAGCAACAGGGATCCAACGGGGAAATTCTCATCACCCGCCCGTTTGCCGGACGGTGTTTCGAGTCCGGTAGTCTTCATCCGTTCCTCTAGAGAAAATTTTGTTGAGTTGGAAACGGAAACGTTTCCAACTCAACAATGTCGCTTGCTCTGGGGCTATCTTAGCGGCTGGAGCCAACCGTACGTCTACCACCGTGCCCACGGTCCTCTCTCCGCCGTCACCGAGCCGACTTCTGCGTGACGGTTACAGCAAGGAGGGAGCTTCAGCGGACAGGTTTGGCAGTCCGCGGTCAAGCATCCTGTTCTTCGTCTTCGGACAGCTCTGCAAGCTCTTCGACAGAGATGCCGTCACCCACTGCAGTGGAATACCGATAGTAACTGCGCATGCTCAACGGAATGCTTGCGACGTAAAGTACAGCGAGCCCGGTAAGTGTGAGCCACGGATAACTCCACAATACGGCCGCAAAAAGTCCAACGACGATCAGAACTGGCAGGATATATTCACGCCTGACCCGCAGGCGCTTGAACGAATAAGTGGGCACCTTGCCCACCATCAGGAAGGCCACCGCCGCGACCACGGCCGCGTTGATTAAGGGCAGGTGGAAGAAAGATTCCGCGACCTGGAAGCTTAAAATAATGGGAAGCAGCACCAATCCACCTGCAGCTGGCGCCGGAACGCCTACAAAGAAATTGGCCATCCAGGTCGGCTGATTGGCCGAGTCGAGCGCGGTATTGAATCTTGCCAATCGAAGGGCGCAGCAGACACTGAATGCAAGGACCAGTATCCAGCCCACGCCACCCAAATCACTGAGCGTCCAGCGGTATATCAGGATTGACGGCGCGACTCCGAAGCAAACGAAATCGGAAAGCGAATCAAGCTCGGCGCCGAATTTCGATGTCCCTTTTAGCATTCTAGCCAAGCGTCCATCCAAACCATCAAACACACCCGCCACCAGAATCGCCGTAACTGCCAGCTGCCAGCTCTCATTCAATGAAAACCGTATGGATGTGAGTCCGGCACAGAGCGCCAACACCGTCAGCATATTGGGCGCCAGACTGTTGATGGGCAGGGATCGGAATCTTGTACTGCGTGCCCTCAGATTCATCTAACGAACCTCTCCATGGCGCGGCCCTTCCTGCGACCGCACATCGGCAAACACAGTTTCACCGGCGACCGCACGCTGACCTGCAACCACCAGGGGCGACATTCCGGCTTCAAGATAGACATCGACCCGGCTGCCGAACCTGATCATTCCGAAGCGTGCGCCGGCGCGAACGCTGTCGCCTTCAGCGATATCGCACACAATCCGCCGGGCGATCAATCCGGCGATCTGAACCACCGCAATCTGGCGATCATCGGCCATTTGGATGGCAATGGACTGACGCTCGTTGTCTTCACTCGCCTTATCCAACACGGCGTTCACGAATTTTCCAGGTCGGTAACTGGTCCGGCCGACCGTGCCGTCCACAGGGGCCCGGTTCACGTGAACGTCAAAAACATTCATGAAGACACTGATCCGCGGCCGCGGCGCATCGCCAAGTTCCAGCTCCGCCGGAGGCACTGCCGGTTCCACCATCTGCACAACGCCATCCGCGGGACTGACCACCAAACCCTCACGCGCCGGTGATACACGTTCCGGATCCCGGAAGAAATATGTGCACCAGAGCGTCAGGATCAGCCCGACCCACCCCAGCGGTTCAAAAACATAGAAGAGCACCAGCGTTCCAACCGCAAACGCCGCCACAAAGCGGTAGCCCTCTCGATGTATGGGAACCAGTACAGATTCCAGAGCGTCCATTACTGCTCCCTCAGAATTGCCGCGCGGGATGGAGTTTACTCGGCTGGCGTGCCTACGGGAACGGCAGTCGGCATCTCCTCAATCTCCAGCTCCAGCGACCCCAGCGCCTCGGCCAAACGCTCTTGATATTCGGCAGCCTGCTGTTGCCGGCGCCACATCGCCGCATATAACCCATCCTGCCCGAGCAAATCGTTGTGCGATCCCCGTTCAACCACGCGCCCTTCGTCGAGCACCAAGATCTCATTGGCATCAACAACGGTGGACAGCCGATGGGCGATGATCAACGTCGTCCGGTCCATCGATACCTCCCGGATACTGGCCTGAATTTCCTTCTCGGTGTGAGAGTCGAGAGCGGACGTGGCCTCATCGAACAAGAGAATGCTCGGCTTTTTCAGGATCGTGCGGGCAATCGCCACACGCTGCTTTTCACCGCCGGAAAGCTTGAGCCCGCGTTCGCCTACGATGGTCTCGTATCCGAGCGGCAGTTTGGATACGAACTCATGGATATGGGCCATGCGTGCCGCGTCCTTTACCTCGGCATCAGTCGCGTCGGGTCGCCCGTACTGGATGTTGTAGCCGATCGTATCGTTGAACAGCACGGTATCCTGAGGCACGATTCCAATTGCAGACCGGCATGAGTCCTGAGTCACGGCCCGGATATCCTGACCGTCAATCCGGATTGCACCTTCTGTGACGTCGTAGAAGCGGAACAGCAGCCTCGAGATGGTGGACTTGCCCGCCCCGCTGGGACCGACGATAGCGACCGTGCGTCCGGCTGGAACCTTGAATGAGACATCCCGCAGAATTTCCCGTTCGGCTTCGTACCTGAAAACCACGTGATCAAATTCAATTTCACCGCGTGCGGCGTCCAGCACGGTCGCGTCCGGCCCGTCCTCAACCTCCTTTTCCACGGTAAGAAGATTGAACATCGCTTCCATGTCGACGAGCGACTGTTTGATCTCGCGGTAGACGAACCCGAGAAATCCCAATGGGAGATAAAGCTGGATCAGGAATGTATTGACCAGCACGAAATCCCCGATGGTCATGTTTCCATCGCGGACGCCAATCGCCGCGAGTAACATCACGCCGATCAACCCCGCGGCAATGATGAAGCCCTGTCCGATATTCAAACCCGAAAGCGTGATTTGGCTTTTGACGGCAGCATTCTGATACCGAGCCAAAGATTGATCGAAGCGCTCCTCTTCGTGCTTCTCATTACCGAAATACTTCACGGTCTCGAAGTTCAGCAAACTGTCGACCGCCTTGGTATTGGCTTCATTCTCTGAAGTGTTCATCTCACGGCGGTATTTTATGCGCCACTCTGTGAAGAGCAGCGTGAACGTGATGTATCCACTGACGCTGAAGAACGTAATGGCGGCAAACCAGAAGTTGTATTGGACCAGGAGAATGCCGCAGACCAGACCAATCTCAAGCAAGGTGGGCAGGACGTTGAACAGCATGAACCGCAGCAGAAAATCGATTCCCTTCGTACCGCGTTCAATCGAGCGGGTGAGACCGCCGGTCTGGCGCTCCAAGTGGAAACGCAAGGACAGGCGATGGAGATGGTGAAATGTGTTCAGCGCAATGGCGCGCAGCGCATGCTGGCCGACGCGGGCAAACACCGCGTCCCGCAACTCACCAAATGCCTGCGACATGACACGTGCCATGCCGTAGCCGATAATGACGAACAATGGCACCGTGACGAAGGCGACCCCTTCCTGGGTCAGCGCATCGACCGCGGCCTTATAAAGGAACGGGATGTAGACCGTGGTCAATTTTGCCGCGGCCAGGAAAGCCATGGCGATCACGACCCGAGTCTTCAGCCCGGCACGCCCATGAGGCCACAAGTACGGCAGCAACGTGCGCATTGTCTTAAAGTGCGCAGACGGCCGTTCGCTTCCAGAAGCGTTGGCGGAAGAAGAACTCATATTTGACTGTTTGCCCCTGAAGCTGCCGCAGATCCTCTAGAGAAAATTTTGTTGAGTTGGAAACGGAAACGTTCCAACTCAACAATGTTATTTGCCCACGTATCAATGTATTAGAGCAGATTCACGCGCCCCAAACGGGTCGCGACCTGCTCCATGTGATCCCATTCAAACCCGATCTGCTCTAGTTCGAGGCTATATGTGGGTACGAATGCCCAAAAACTCAATTCTGCGCTGGCAACGTAAATACCTGACCCGGATAAATCAGGTTGGGATCCCCTATTTTGTCCGCATTCGCGGAATAAATTACGGTGTACAGAACACCTTCCCCATAGGTGGCACGCGCAATGCGCCATAGACTGTTCCCAGGCTGAACCGCGACGAGGAGCTCGCCGGGTTGTAGACTGGCCTTCGCGATCTCCGCGCGGGTGAACGGCAGTTGGGTCGACGCAACGACCGTACCCGCCTCGTCCACGCTTTCGACCGTCAACGTGTGATCACCGAAGGCAACTGGATTGGCAGGCGTCAGTTCCCAGTAACCCGCATCGTCCGCGATGGTCGTGCCGACGGACCGGCCATCCACCTTGATCCGCACTGTCGATCCGGGAAGCGCGTAGCCGGCCAGAATCAGCCGCCCGCGCTCGTCGTAGCTCACCGTGCTCAATTGCACCGCGGCCCCAGACAGAACGTTCGGCAAAATTGTGGGCCCCTGGAGGACGCGACTGGCACCAAATGTGTCCCGCGGCGTCGCGACCGCGATGACTTGCTGAGGCAGAGGCTGAGACTCGGCTTCAGTCTCTTCGGAGACGTCCGCTCCACTCAACGGCTTCCGCTCAGGGATCATCACCACCACGACATCGTCGGACTTTGCCGTTTCGCCCTGTTTGCCCAACGCCCGGAGCGACAGCGTTTGCGACCCGCCTTCCAGCGAGTTTTCGGGCACAAGAACCCATTCTCCGCGGCCGTCAGTCTTGACCGTACCGACCACTTCATCACCAGCGTAGACGGTCACTTCCGATCCCGGCGACGCCCGACCCGCAATCACCGCGTTTCCTTCACGATTAATGCGGACGACATCGAATGTGGGACTGGCGAAGGGCGGAACGGTATCTGGCACCTTGGGGAGTCCGGCCTGGCTTTTTGGTGCCGCAGGTACCGTGGACTCAGTTGCCTTCATCACCGTCGGCCCCGAAGGCTCGGTGGGATAGAACACATAGACAGCGGCCGCACCACCAACCAGTGCCAATGCGGCCACTGCCGCTATGATCAACTTAATCAATGGAATCTAATAAAGGCACTATTCATGGGACCATTTGCATTATGCGCCCAGGCGAGACAGATGCCCAGTATTGATCGTAGCCCGGAGCCGAACGTGTTTGTCATTTCGATTTCTTGACCTGATTCGATATCGGGTCAAGTGACAAGACGTATCCAGCAATGGCCTTCAGGTCGTCCTCATTTAGATATTTCAGTCCATGTTCTATGGCCTCGTACATCGAGCCCTGGACGTCGTCGAAGTCGGGCTTCAGACCTGATTTCAGCAATTGAACGAGATCACCTTCCGACCAGCCGCCAATGCCTGTTTGTGGATCGGGCGTGATGTTCGGCACCCGTTCACCATCGGGCCCGTCGGGCGTCCCAGCCAAGTTTAAATCAGCGTTCGGAGCACCGAACACGTTGCGCGGTGTATGGCACTCCCCGCAGTGCGCCAACGCCTGTACGAAGTAAGCGCCCCTGTTCCAACTTGCGTCGCGGCCGGTATCCTGCAGGTACACCGAGGAGGAGAAGAAGAGCAGCTTCCATCCCATTTGAAGAAAGCGCCAAGAGAAGGGAAACGGGACGTCATGATCCCGCACCTCGCGACGTACAGGTGCCCGCGAGAAGAGGTATACCTTCAAGTCAAGCATGTCCGTGCGGGTCATTCGCGCATAGCTCGGATACGGAAAGACGGGAAAATAGTGGGATCCATCCGGTCTGGACCCTTCGCGCAGCGCACGCACGAAATCCTCATCCGACCAGGCACCGATGCCCGTTTCACGGTCAGGCGTGATGTTGGGAGAGTAAAATGTGCCGAACGGCGTTTTGAGTGCGCGGCCGCCAGCCAGCGGCGGGCCACCGTTCTTGGCGTCGGTATGGCAACTGATGCATCCGGCGGCGCGGTGCAAGTATTCGCCGCGTTCAATCGCGGCTTCATCGGCGGCGGCCGGGTTTGCGAACAGCAGCAGTAGTGCCACCGGCGCGATCCTGAACGCATTCCCTATCATGCCAACAGGGTGACGCTTTTGATGCCAGTTTCGCAATGACCTTTTCGAGGAAAAGCGCTCCACAAGGCAACCGGGCCGCGCAATGCGCGGCCCGGGAATATTATCTGATAGGTCTGGAATCAAGATTTCGGCTTGCGGAACGGCTTGTGACATCCGCCGCAGGATTTTCCTACCCCGCCGAGAGCCGCACCAACGGCCCCTTTGTCATCGGAATTCGCCGCTTCGAGCAACTTCGCCGAGGCAGCTTGGAAGGCGGAAATTGTCTTCTCGAATTCCGACCATTTCTGCCAGATATCATCCTTGGCCCGGGTGTTATCGCCGCCGGAACCTTTCGGAAAGATATCCGAAGTCATTGCGGCGATGGCATTGATCGCCGTGGCATGGCCAAACATGTGCTTCGTGTGCCCAATTTCACCCTTCGCGATGCCTGCAATCGAGCCCATATGACCACCCAATGCCTTCATGACGGCCTTGCGGTACTTGATGTCGTTTTCATTCGCATTCACGGTCGAGCTGACCGCTGTCGTGACCAAAGCCAGCCCACCTGCAACTAGGGCGCCTTTCGCAATAACCGAGATCGCACGCTTCATACTATAGCCTCCCCGAGGTTCATTTTTGGTTAAGTAAAAAAATTTCCGTACATTAAACATTTCTCATAGGGGAATTATTCCCAAAATTTTATCTGACTCTACTGCGGTAACTGGACGGTCTTCTCCGTGCCGCCGTGCCCATGAACGCTGTCATGCGCGCGAATGACAACCGATTTCACTCCGACTGGGATCTCGACACGCGGAATCGACCGTGTGAACGGCTGTTCGCCGACGTGCGGGTGAAACAGCACGCGCCTGTCGATCACCGCACCGTCCAGCCCCACGACTTCCCAGTTGTCGGCGTAGTGATCCCATCCCGTATCCGCGTGTTTGACTGTCACGTCAAAGCCGTAGATACCACTGACAGATTTCTTCACCGCGACGCCAACAACATCGGCTTCTCCGGCAAAGCCTGCCTGTGCCATGAGCATCATCAACCCTGCCGCACCAGCATAAACACCGTTCTTTATGGCCAAACTTACCTCTCTCTGTGTCTATTGCGGTGCCCGGGCCGGTACTGATCCAGCACATCGCACGGCGGCCGAGCGACTGGGCGCATTGCTCGGGCAGAACAAAATCAAACTGATATTCGGTGCGGGCAGTGTCGGTCTCATGGGCGTGGTGGCGGACGCCGCTCTAGCGGCAGGAGGTGAGGTCATCGGCGTGATACCGCACCACCTAAACCGGGTGGAACTGGCGCACGACTGCCTGACGGAAACTCATGTCGTTAATTCCATGCATGAACGAAAGCAACGAATGTTCGAGCTCGCGGACGCGTTTGCGGTCCTCCCCGGCGGGTTGGGCACATTGGATGAGACGATAGAAATTGTCACTTGGCGTCAACTGCGCCTGCATCACAAACCTGTGATACTCGTCAACCACGCCGGCTATTGGAAACCCTTGATCAACCTGGTCGATCATACCGTGACCCAGGGCTTCGCGGATCCATCGGCAACCGAACTTTTCACCGTCGTCAATAGCGTGGACGACATCATTCCGACCATCAAGGCCCTTCCTCAAGTCGAGGAATCCGCGCGGCCGGAGTATCTTTAGAATAAGCCATCCCGACCGTCACTTTTATCGCCGGGAAACCGGTGATATATTCCGGCGCGATTGAATGGGCTCGGCAGTATCGAGAGTGGGGGCAGAGTATGGCGAAAATCAATGTAAAAAACCCGGTCGTCGAGTTAGATGGCGACGAAATGACCCGGATTATCTGGGCATTCATCAAGGACAAGCTGGTCTTGCCCTATCTTGACCTTAAACTCGTCTATTTCGATCTCGGGATCGAAAGCCGCGATGCCACCGACGACCAGATTACCATCGACGCTGCCAACGCGATCAAAGAAGTCGGTGTCGGCGTCAAATGCGCGACCATCACACCCGATGAGGCGCGCGTCGAAGAATTTGGACTCAAGAAGATGTGGCGGTCGCCCAACGGTACAATCCGCAACATCCTCGGCGGCACCGTTTTCCGCGAGCCGATCATCTGCAAGAACGTCCCACGCCTCGTGCCCGGATGGACCGATCCAATTGTCATCGGCCGTCATGCATTCGGTGACCAATATCGGGCAACGGACTTCGTGGTCCCGGGACCCGGAAAGCTGACCATGAAGTTCGAACCCGAAGACGGCGGCGAGACGATGGATTTCGAGATTTTCGATTTCCCGGGCGGTGGCGTCGCGCTCGGTATGTATAACCTGGACGAATCGATCCGGGGCTTTGCCCGTGCCTGTTTGAACTATGGCCTGGCCCGCAAATGGCCGGTCTACCTTTCGACCAAGAATACGATCCTCAAAGCCTATGACGGCCGTTTCAAGGACCTGTTCCAGGAAGTCTTCGATACGGAATTCAAGGACCAGTTCGAAAGCGACGGCATCACCTACGAACACCGGCTAATTGACGACATGGTCGCCGCCGCCTTGAAGTGGAGCGGAAAGTTCGTCTGGGCCTGCAAGAACTACGACGGCGACGTTCAATCCGACATCGTGGCGCAAGGCTTTGGTTCGCTCGGCCTCATGACATCCGTCTTGATGACGCCCGACGGCAACACCGTCGAAGCGGAGGCCGCGCACGGTACGGTGACGCGCCACTACCGCCAGCACCAACAAGGCAAGGAAACCTCCACGAATCCCATTGCGTCCATCTTTGCCTGGACGGGCGGGCTGAAGCACCGCGCCAGCCTGGACAACAACGATGAACTCGCGACCTTCTGCGAGACCGTGGATAAAGTCTGCGTCGACACTATCGAGAGCGGATTCATGACGAAGGACCTGGCGATGCTCATCGGCCCCGACCAGTCCTGGCTGACGACCAATCAGTTCTTGGACAAGCTGGATGAAGGCCTGAAGGCGCGGATGGGGGTTTAAAGTAGGTTCACGCGATCCAATTGGGTCTCGATCTGCTCTGAGGCGGTGCTATTGCAACAGCACCGCTTCACCAACCGGAACATCGGTGATGACTCACTGGGCGTTTGCGCTGATGGCTTTCTCGATGGCGTCGAGCGCGTCGTCCGCCTTGCTGCCGTCGGGACCGCCGGCCTGCGCCATATCCGGGCGGCCACCACCACCCTTTCCTCCGAGCACCTCGGCACCACTCTTGACGAGTTCGACGGCATTGTTGCTCGACAACAATGACTCGGTGACGCCAACAACGAGTGAGGCCTTACCCTCGTTCACGGCGACAACGGCGTATATCCCCTCCCCCGACTGCTTGAGATCGTCGACCATGGCCTTAAGGTCCTTGGCCGAGGCACCGTCAACCCGCTGGCCGACATAGCGCACGCCCGCAACGTCCTTTGCGGCAGGTCCGGCCGAACCACCCGCTGTCGCCAGCTTGCGCCGCGCGTCCGCCAATTCACGTTCCAGGCGCTTGCGGTCCTCAACAAGAGTTCGCACGCGCCCCGCAACTTCGGATGGAGTCGACTTGAGCTCCGCGGCAACCTCATGCAGAGAGCGTTCCCCGGCACGCACATAGTTGGCGGCCGCCGCACCGGTCAGAGCTTCGATGCGGCGCACGCCCGCGGCGACGGCAGTTTCGCTGACGATCATGAAGAAACCTATGTCACCCACCCGAATGACATGGGTGCCGCCACACAATTCGACCGAACTGGGTGTCCCCTCCTCGCCTCCCATCCTGACGACGCGGACTTCCTCGCCGTATTTTTCCCCGAATAGGGCCAAGGCACCATTTTCCACCGCCTCCTCGGGGCTCATGAGCGCCGTACCGACGCCGGCGTTGGCGCGAATATTGAAATTCACGTCTGTCTCGATGGCCTGGAGTTCCTCCGGGCTTACCGCCTTGGGGTGGGAAAAATCAAACCGCAGCCTGTCGGGCGCGACAAGCGAGCCTTTCTGGACAACATGCTTGCCGAGGGCGCGGCGCAAAGCCGCATGCATCAAATGGGTGGCGGAATGGTGTGACCTCAGGCCTAAGCGGCGTTCGGCGTCGATGCGCAGTTCGACAACGTCGCCAATATTGAGGGCGCCGCCCTTGACCGTGCCCACGTGAGCATGAACGTCACCCAAGTGCTTTTGCGTGTCGCTGACGGCAACTTCCACACCATCAGCCGTGAACATGACACCGCTATCACCCATCTGGCCACCGGATTCACCATAGAACGGTGTCTGATTGACGACGATTCGGACCTCGGTTCCCTCCGGTGCAGTCTCGACCTCAGCACCATCCGCGACGAGCGCCTCGATACGAGCTTCCGCGACGTCTGTTTCATAGCCGAGAAATTCCGTGGCACCAGTCCGCTCACGCACCTCGAACCACAGCGTTTCCGTCGCCGCGTCTCCGGAACCGGACCACGCCTTTCGCGCCTCTTCCCGCTGCCGCGCCATAGATACGTCGAAACCGTCCGTATCGACCCCAATTCCGCGCTCGCGCAGGGCATCCTGGGTGAGATCGAGCGGAAATCCGTAGGTGTCATACAGCCGAAATGCCACGTCGCCGGGCAGAGTTTGACCTTCGCCAAGATCTCCGAGTGCATCTTCCAGTAACTTCAATCCACGTTCCAGCGTTTGCTTGAAGCGCGTCTCCTCCAGCTTGAGCGTCTCCGTGATCAACGGCTCGGCGCGGTTCAATTCCGAGAACGCCTGGCTCATCTGTGTTACCAGCGCCGGGACCAGGCGCCAGAGCAACGGTTCCTCACAGCCCATCATGTGCGCATGCCGCATGGCGCGGCGCATGATTCGCCGCAGCACGTAGCCACGTCCCTCATTGGAAGGCAGGACACCATCCGCGATGAGGAAGCTGACCGAACGCAGGTGATCGGCGATCACGCGGTGCGACACGGCATGATCCGCATCCGCAGGCTGACCACTCGCTTCCGCAGAGGCTTCGATGAGCGCCCGCATGAGATCGATGTCGTAGTTATCATGTTTGCCCTGCAGGACCGCCGCGACACGCTCCAGGCCCATGCCGGTGTCGATCGATGGCTTCGGAAGGTCTATGCGCTCATCCGCCGAAACCTGTTCGTATTGCATGAAGACGAGGTTCCAGATCTCGGTGAACCGGTCACCGTCCTCTTCAGGGCTTCCCGGCGGTCCGCCGGCGATATGTTCGCCATGATCGTAAAAAATCTCCGAACACGGCCCGCAGGGTCCGGTTGGCCCCATCGCCCAGAAATTGTCCGATGTCGGGATACGAATGATTCGGTCATCCGGCAGACCCGCAATCTTCTTCCAAAGATCGAAGGCCTGATCATCCTCGGCGTAGACCGTGACCAACAACCTCTCCGCCGGAAGACCAAACTCCTTGGTAATCAGGTTCCAGGCGAGCTCAATCGCCAGGTCCTTGAAATAATCTCCAAAAGAAAAGTTCCCCAGCATTTCGAAGAAAGTATGATGTCGGGCCGTATAACCGACATTGTCCAGATCGTTGTGCTTGCCACCCGCGCGCACGCATTTCTGCGACGTCACGGCGCGATTGTAGTCACGCGTCTCGACGCCGGTGAACACGTTCTTGAATTGCACCATGCCGGCATTCGTGAACAACAGCGTCGGGTCATTGTGCGGCACGAGTGGACTAGACGCGACGGACTCGTGCCCATGATCCGCGAAGTAATCGATGAACCCTTTGCGAATATCGCTCGTCGATGTCATCAGTTCACCTTTCGCCGCGACTCGTGGCGCCATCCCGCGCCCGGAGGCAGTCTAACCTTTTCACTAATTTGCGCCGGTTTTACCGCTGCACCGGAAGCCTGTCCAGAAAGCGTTGAATATCCCACTCGGTCAATGAAATAAGGTTACAGCGGCCGATTGCCGCTCGAGTCATTTTATAGGTCACCCCCCCAACCCTCCCCCATCAAGGGGGAGGGAGATTAGTTTGTCCTCCCCCTCCTGGCTGCGCCGAGGCGAGTGATAGGGGGGAGGTTTGGAGGGGGATGGAGCAAACCCAAAAGAAAAGCGGCGCGTCCGATGAACGCGCCGCCCAGCCAGGAATTGTGGGGCAACTCCAGTGGCCAAAAATATCGCAGTTGCCGAGTCCTGGTCTTGGTTAGGCGCCGCCCGTAGCTGTGTCGTCGTCATCGACCGCAGATATTGGATCTTCCATAATCGCGTCGGCAATAATACCCGCATTACTGCGAATTGCGGCATCGATGGAGTCCGCGACTTCCGGATTCTCCTTGAGGAAATTCTTGACGTTCTCACGCCCCTGGCCGATGCGCTGGCCGTCATAGGAGAACCACGATCCGGACTTTTCAACAATGCCGGCGCTCACCCCAAGGTCGATGAGTTCTCCCGTTCGAGAGATACCCTCGCCGTACATGATGTCGAATTCGACCATCTTGAACGGCGGCGCAACCTTGTTCTTTACCACTTTGACCCTGGTCTGGTTGCCGACCACCTCATCGCGATCTTTGATGGCACCGATGCGGCGAATGTCGAGGCGTACCGAGGCATAGAATTTAAGAGCGTTTCCTCCGCTCGTCGTTTCCGGACTTCCGAACATCACACCGATCTTCATACGGATCTGGTTGATGAAAATCACCATGCACTTGGAGCGCGAGATCGACGACGTCAGTTTGCGCAACGCCTGGCTCATCAGGCGGGCCTGGAGACCCACGTGCGTGTCACCCATCTCACCTTCGAGTTCGGCCCGCGGAACGAGTGCCGCGACCGAATCGATAACCAGGACATCGATAGCACCGGACCGGACAAGCGTGTCGGCGATTTCAAGTGCCTGTTCGCCCGTGTCGGGTTGCGAAATCAGCAACTCCTCGATATTGACGCCGAGTTTTCTGGCATAAAGTGGATCTAGCGCGTGTTCGGCATCGACGAAGGCGCACGTCCCGCCTAGCTTCTGAGCTTCGGCAGAGACGTGAAGGGCGAGCGTGGTCTTGCCCGAACTTTCCGGGCCGTAGATCTCCACCACACGGCCCCGCGGCAAGCCGCCGATGCCAAGGGCGATATCAAGTGCCAGGGAACCGGTCGAGATCGACTCAATCTCGATCGCCTGATCACGCTGCCCGAGCTTCATGACCGAGCCCTTGCCGAAGGCCCGTTCAATCTGGCTTAGCGCCGCTTCCAGTGCTTTTTCTTTGTCCATTCCGCCTTCCACGACGCGAAGTGCCGATCCGGTCATTGTCCATGTTCCTCTTCTTATTCCACACAGGGTATCCGCTTGCAAACTTCCCGCAGCGCGGCTCCTCTCACTCGGTCATTTTGGCTGACTGGGCGCTGGTCGGATCATATGTACCTACTTTGTTCTTATTTGCAAGAATAAATATAACATTTTGATATAGCGCGTTTTTTCGTACCACGTTCTTCTTTTGTTCAAGAAAACATGGTCATTCACTATGTGTATGGAAGGTCTAGGCCGATTCTTGCCGTCCCCCCTCCTTCGCTATTGCTCGGGAGGGCAAATCGTTAGGACGACATCACCTCTTTCACCTTGGCGGCAAGTTCCTTGAGGTTGAAGGGCTTGGGCAGGAACGAAAAGGGAATGTTCGGATCCAGGTTCTGGCTAAAAACTTCTTCGGCGTATCCCGAAATGAAAATGACTTTCATCTCGGGCCGCAGGGGATGGGCACGTTTGATCAAGGTCGGCCCATCCATGTTGGGCATGACCACATCCGTAATGGCAATATCGATCCGCTGATCACTGTTCTCGAGAAAATCAAGCGCCACTTCCGCCGATTCCGCCTGCACGACGGAATACCCCTTGTTCTCGAGCGCACGCGCCGCGAACAAACGAACAGGAGCTTCGTCCTCGACAATCAATATGGTTCCCTTTCCTGTCAGATCATGCGGATAGGACCGCTCAACGCTGGCGGTGGGAACGGATTCACTTTCCTCACGTACATGACAGGGAAGATAGATGCGGAACGTCGTGCCTTTATCGGGTTCGCTCGCCGGAACAACGGCACCACCGGTCTGTTTGAGAATGCCGTAAACGGTTGATAAACCGAGGCCGACCCCAGCGCCCACTTCCTTCGTCGTGAAGAACGGTTCGAAAATCTTATCGAGGTCTCCGGCCGGTATGCCGATGCCCTCATCGACCACTTCAACGAGAACATAGTCGCCCGGCGGCAGTGACTCCTGTCCGGTGTGCGTATCGGGCCCAACGACGGAGTTCCGGGTCTTGATCGTCAAAGTCCCCCCTTCCGGCATGGCGTCCCGGGCATTCACCGCGAGATTGATAATCACCTGCTCGAACTGGCCTTGATCGACCTTCACCAGACCGACATCCCGGCCAAGAACAAGTTTCAGCTCGATGTTCTCGCCAAGAAGACGCCTCAACAGGTTCGACAGTTCCGCAAGAACGTCTGACAACACCAGGACCTTTGACTGAAGTGTCTGCCTCCGCGAGAACGCAAGCAACTGACGAACGAGATTCGCCGCACGATTGGCGTTTTGTTTGATCTGCATAATGTCGCCGAACGATTGATCGGCAACGGAATGGCGCTGCAGCAACAGGTCGCTATATCCGATGATCGCAGTCAGCAGGTTGTTGAAGTCGTGCGCGATGCCGCCGGCCAACTGACCAACAGCCTGCATTTTCTGAGATTGCGTGAACTGGGCTTCGAGGTTCTTCTGCTCGGTCGTGTCCACGATGTAGACAATGAGGTCCGATTCGAGCGCAACCACGTCACCCATTTTCCGTGCATACAACTGTACGATTTTCATGACCGGGCCGTCGAGGTGGACCTCAAGGGGTACCAGGGGTGTTTCGCCGGCACGCAGGTGGTCAAACTCTGCCTGAAATTTATCGCGATCACTTTCGACGATGAGCTCGGATAGCGGAGGCATCCGTTCCACGTCGGGGTTGATTCCAACCATCAGCTGAAAGGCGGCGTTGGTCTCGACGATCAATCCCTCACTGTCGACCATGAGGATACCGACCGGTGCATAGTCGAAGAATCGGCGGAATCCCTCTTCCGCACGCCGCAGAGTCTCCTCGAGTTCCTGTTCACCGGAAATGTCACGGACGATCGAACGCAGGCCAACAATGCCGCCTTCGGCGTCGTAAGCCATGGTTTGGCTGATATGCACCGGAAATTCATTGCCCCGGCGGCCCTTCAAACGGATCTCAGCGCTATCTCCGTCGGCGCCGGACGCGACACCGTCACCGTCAACACTTGGGCCACTCAACACGAAATCATCGAATTTGGTGCCCTCGCCGATCAAATCCTGTGGCGAATGGTCCAGCCACTCAGCGAGAGTGCGATTAACGAACTGAAACTGACCGCTTTCCGCCAAAAGACAGATGCCCACCGGAATATGGTCGACGAGATCCGACAGCAGCCGGTAGTCGCGCTCCAGACCTCCCAGTTTCTGCTGCGCACCGGTGACGTCCGCCAATCCCCAGGTCACCCCTCTGTCGACATCATCACTGGGACCCGTCGTAACGTTCAGCCAGCGAATCGACGCACCGTCGACTTCGGATGAGATCCGGAGGATCTCGCTCGAAACAATACCGGACCGAGCATTCGCGCGAAGACGACGAATGGCATCCCGGCTGTCCTGGTCCGACTCGAATGCTTGATCGAGCGAAGGGGCCGGAAGGCCCGTCTTCGCACCCACAATCGTGCGATAGACACCATTCGCGTCTACGACCTGACCCTCGGAATCCTCGGTCATCCCGCCCCAGAACCTGGACCACTGCGAGTCGGCAGTCCGATTTGGAGACACACGTTCTTCCCTTGGTCCCGTCAGCCGCCAAGCTCCGGCAACGCCGGCACCCACAAAAATGGTACCCAAGGCACCGAAAAGCGCCAGCACGAACGGTGACAGGCCTTCCAATGTGAATACCAGAATGAGCGCCGCAATTGCCGCGACCAACCACGCTACAACTTGAATGCGGTTTGACTGCCGAGAATTGCCGGCCCGAGGAGTTCGATCAACGGTGGCGTTCAGCGGTGCCACGTCCATACCGACCATCTGTTCGCCATCAATCAATCAGAGCAAATGAATTCACGCCGCCATTTTGCCATGCTGTCATCGTTCCGCCCAGACAACAGTTCCGAGATTCTCAAGTATACGGACATTTAGTGAATTGTTGGTTGGGGACGACCGGCACGGGAACGGTCGACCGCGAAGAGCAGATTACGTTCGAGATCGCGGCCGTCGTTACGCAACTCCTGCCAAACGGGAACATGGTGCTTTACGGCCACCAGGAAATCCGCGTTAATTTTGAGATCAGAGAACTGACAGTGGCCGGCGTGGTTCGGCCAGAAGACATCACTTCCACGAATACCATTCAGCACACGCAGATCGCAGAAGCCCGCTTTGCATACGGTGGACGCGGTCAGTTGACGGATGTTCAGCAGCCGCGCTATGGCGCACAGGTGCTGGACGTAATCCTACCCTTCTAGCCCCACTTGATGCGTGTGTTTGAAGACGGCCGGTGCTGAATGCGCCGGCCGTCTTCTATTGTGCGCTCCGCGATACTGCGTCAATCGTCGCGGTAGGTTCTTTCCCGCTTTTCGTGACGTTCCTGCGCTTCAATCGTCAAGGTCGCAATCGGCCGGGCATCGAGACGGGAGAGGCTGATCGGATCACCGGTTTCCTCGCAATAACCGTAACTGCCATCTTGAATGCGTTCCAATGCAGCAACGATCTTGGCGATAAGCTTGCGCTCACGGTCTCGCGTTCTCAGTTCGAGCGAGCGTTCTGATTCTACAGACGCGCGGTCCGCCAAATCGGGTTCCTGCAAGCTATCCTGTTGAAGATGCTGCAACGTTTGCGTGGACTCTCGAACCAACTCTTCCCGCCAGCCCACCAGCTTGCGGCGAAAATACTCTCGTTGCCGAGCGTTCATGAACGATTCGTCTTCAGTCGGCCTGTAAGATTTGGGCAGGCGGGTCGCCATTGCACCTCCTATAACCTTTGCCCCAACTTAGTTTGAGCGGCGCGGAGTATATGAAGGGGAACGGCCCACAAGCAAGGGCAGAGGGCATCGATATCGAGAAATTTTCAGCCGGCTAGCGAAAGCGAATCAGGAAAGCTGCTCCAACTTCGCAAGTTCCACAGAGGCACGAAGCTCAATTTCGTCTAGGACGGTGCTGAGACGAGGGTCATCCAACGCCTCACGTTTGTCCCGAACGGCATGAAAAGGCTGAAATAGAGATCTTTAACGCCCGGTTTCCTGACAATTGCGTTGCCTTCTACGGCGTCAATGCGGCGAAAGAACTCGAGGCTTTTACGGCCGTAATACTCCGTTCCATAGGGCGCGAGCCCCATCACCTTGTATTCATGCTGCCCGGGTTTCATTCCGAGAAGGAGTGTCGCATTTCTGTAGAGACGGCCGAGTGAGACCTCATTCGATTTCCAGTGTTCATCGATCACTCGGCGCGTCACTGTGCTCACCGTTGCCGACGAATCATCGCCTCCCCCCTCTATCGTCAGAACAAGCGCACGCTCAGGCCTTGCGGGCGCCGAATGATATCCATAGGCCTTGTGGCAATCCTCGTGCCGCAAAAAAAATATCCGTTCAGCCGGGATTCCCAACTGTGCCGTCACAGCTTGTTGTTGGACCTCCCTCATGACCTGTGACCACTTCTCGGGACGGGTCTGCCGGGCGCGTTCGACGAACCCGAAATACGGATCGGACCCCAGATCGTCACCACGGAGATGCTTGTGATGCTGATAGTCGTCAAGAGGTGTCAGCGGTTGAGCTTCGTAAAGTTTGGGCTTCCAGTACTTGTGATTCTGCTCCAACCAGTCTGAGATCTCGAACAAGGCTGTGCGTTTATAGATTCGCATGAATGCGGATCCTGCACGGCCGGCAAACACAACGCGGTCTACTTCGCGGGGATGCACTCCTGCGATCTCCAATGCACTTGCAACTGCCTGGGTGGGATATCCCATATCCGCCTTTAGGCGCGACAGCCGTTCTTCTGCGAGGGCGCTCAACAGGCGCCCATTTTGACCACACACGCGTGGCTCTCATGGCTGTCGGCGATCCCTAGGATGATCATCAGGTATGAATGCGGTTGAAGATTTCCGGCATTAGGTGAGCAGAGCTGCCACGCTGTCGGAGATGTATTCCATTTCCTCGAGTCCGAGATGTGGACCACACGGTAACGAGATGGTATGCGCAGCGATCCACGTGCTGACCGGAAATTCGCTCTCGTCGCAAACGTACTTCTCGCGGTAGAAAGCGGACATTGGCAAAGCAACCGGGTAGTGGATACTGGTGCCGATAGAGGCTGCACCAAGTCTTCTCACCAAGTCGTTTCGGGAAATGATTCCCTCGTCATGGAGCGTCAGGTTGACGCAAAAGCGACCGGATTCGGCGGAACCGCTTAAAGCGGGAAAGACCATGGCGCAGTCAATGGTGCCCAAGCGTTCGAGCAATGCATTGGAGTTTTCTCTGCGTTTCGCGATGAATCCGTCAAGACGATCTAGCTGGCACAGACCGACTGCCGCATGTGCTTCGCTCATGCGGTAATTGAATCCGAGCGACGAAACGTCATAAAGGTCTGGCACGCTTCTTTCCGCCGCACCCCGGTCATAGCCAAATGCCCGGTTCCTTCTGGCGAAGTCGGCCAGCGCCGTGTCGTCGGTCACGAGCATCCCTCCTTCCAGCGTCGTCATGTGTTTGGAGGGGTAGAATAAGAAACAACCAACATGTCCCAGTGAACCAGAGTGGCGTCCGGCATAAGCGCCGCCAATTGCGAGTGCGCAGTCCTCAATAACAACCAAGTTGCGGGCCTCTGCAATCCCTGAGATGACTTCCATATCGCAAGGAAGACCGAGATAGTGAACAACCACGATTGCCTTGGTCTGCGGGGTTATTGCGGCTTCAAGACACGCCGGATCTATATTCCCTGTGCTCGGTGATACATCGGCGAAAACCGGTCGAGCTCCACAGTGTTCGACGGCGTGTGCCGTGGCCACGTGAGTCATCGCCTGCCTCGATGCCGAGCCCCAACAAGGAGAGATGAAGGGCAGCAGTACAGGACGAAACCGCGACAGCCTCGGAAACGCCGATCAGTTCAGCGAAACGCTGTTCAAATTGCTCGATATAGGGTCCGTGGGTTAAAACGTGACCTGACAGTACGCGGGCGACCGCTTCCTGTTCCTCCTCACCCAGCATCGGGCGGGCGAAGGGAATGTCGATGTCACCCTTCGATGCCCGTGTACCTGTCGACGCATGTCTCACCGGCAAATTCATCTCACATCAAATAGGTCACTGGTACGTTACGGCCGGATGACACCGCCTCCCAAATAGCGAAGCACACGTCCATCGTGCGAAACACATCCACCTTGGACACCAGTGGCTCCCGACCTTCGCGGATCGCATCAATGAATTCAGGGAGTAGATCCCCCTTCTCGATGGCAGGATATGGGACGCTAAATGGCTGCTCGTCCTCGGGGCGGTCACCCGAAAACAACTTGGCGTCAGGCGAATCGTTAATAAATGTCAGCTTCGTCCCAAATACATTTAGAGAGTGAAACTTGGTGCGCTTCGGACCAAACATGGTGGTGGATTTGCCCGTTGCACCACTTCGGAACTTCAGCAATGCAGAAATCGTGTCGGGAAAGCGATACGACGAATCGCGGGTCAGAATGTCGTTCCCGAAGCCACAGACCTCATCTACCTCCTGGCTGATCAACCACAACGCATAAGGTCGATCAGGTGCACGCCACCTCCGTAGAGCGTGCAATAGAACTTCATCCTACCTAGCCAGCCATCGGTGATTTTCCACAAGATATCGTGCAAGTAGTCGCCTTCGATGTGAACGATCTCCCCGAAGGCATCATCATCAATCAGTCTCTTGATTGCCTGAAAACGAGGGCTTTTACGCAATATGAGGTTTGAAGACAGAACGCGATCGTTGTCGATCAATGCCCCCTGCACGCGCTCTGCTTCCCGTTTGTCGAGAAATGCCGGCTTTTCGACCATGACATGCTTGCCGTGCTTGAATGCCGAGATCATCTGCTCTGCATGTCCGTCGTCATAACTGCATACCGAGATCACATCCAAGTCCGGGTGCTCGGTCAGGTATCGCCAGTCAGTTTGACGCGTGGGGATTTCGTACTGGTCAGCGATATCGCCAAGTCGATCCGCATCGCGATCGCAAACAGCAAGGACCTCGCAGCTCGGGATGTTTTGATAGGACCTAATGTGTTGCTCGCCAACACCTAAGCCGATCACACCGGCCTTAATCGGACCCATCAGATTTATCCCACATTGCGGCGCAGCGTCTCATTTTCGGACGATCATAAGATGTTTGTTTTTTATGATATTGAGTCCGTTGGTTTGAATATTCTTACCGTCAGCGTCTCGGAACGTGAATGTCGCAAACGCCGGTTTGGACGGATCGAACGGTAAATCTATATCCATGATAACTTCTTCGAATTCGATGGAGGCCACATGACCCTCTAGAAGTTCCCGCAAGGTTTGCTGCGAATGCATATTCCAGTCGGTTCTCCAAGTTTCACGGCCTTCCTCTTTGGACTTGTCACAGAACTGGAGACGGACATCGACCGGGTAGGGATTGAATATCCCATCCGAAATCATCCATCCCCCGGGCTTACAGAGATCGATTAGCTTTTTCACGACCGGCTCCGAATCTTGAAAGATCTCGACGAGTCCCGTTGAAACTACAACATCGAAGACTCCACTAAGATCGAACAGGGATTCGCAACTGAAGTTTACACCTGCAAGCCCCTCGAATTGCCTAGCGACTTCGATGTATTCGGGGGTGGCATCTGAGCCTTGAAGCTCCCAGTGGGAGAAAGCATTCTTGATTACGAACAGCAGTTCCCCGTTGCCGCACCCTACGTCGACCAAAGAAACCGGTTGGCTTGGATCGAAGAATTCCGAGAGTTTCCTGACGATGTTCTTATGATCTTCCTTAAAGCGCGTGTAGCGGTTGCCATCGAGATATGGACTGAGTTCAGGCAATGCCGTGTGCAGCGGTTCGTCGTTGGAATGAACGCTAGACATAACGGTTAGAACTCCTAATTTCTCGATCCAATTGGCACGCGGTCGGCGTAATCGGTTCTGTCGACAAAGACATTTCGAAAACCCGGCCAGAGTCGTGCCACTATCCAGCACAGGTAGAAGATGATCGAAATTTCATCGCGACTTTCGATTCGAAAACTGACGATTTGATTATCTCCTGTGGCGTGGCGCTCAGTGTGCTCACCCGTTCGGAACATTCAAGATCAGCCGCCTTAGATTCTCTCAAGCGCTCTATGTGATACCAGAGGAACGGTTTGCCGATAACAGGCAACATCACCTTCCCAGGCAAGCGGGAAGACGTCATTCTGGCTTGCGTGATGGCGACAATTCTCACAGGTTCCAACGTCACCGCGAGGCAACCCCCCGGAACGTCAGGTGAAACTGAGGAGGATAATCCATGACGACCGATACCGGCGGCGCAAACAAGCCCCGGCGATAGACCTCAGCTAGCCATGATGGATTGAACAGCGACGATTCTCTCGGCGCCTTCGGCTTGCGGGTGTGCGTGGTGAGATCCTGATTGATCTGAAATGATCAGGGTTCCTCTCTCGCCGAGGCACGCAGTCTCCCGGCGACGATCAAAAAAAGCGAAATCGAGTTCGTGCCATCCTAGCCGAGAGTTGAGATGCTGATTCACGGCTGCGAGTTCGGCCTCTTTGTGTGTCCCTCGCGCGTAACAGTAAGGGCCGTCTGCCTCTGACTCTACGTCGGTCAGGTAAAGGAACGCCTTCATGTTGCCGCAGAGTCCATCCATGTGATAACCGCGCGTCTGTATCATTGAGCGGTTTATGTATGCGTTGGTGTAACCGTCACTGAAATTCCAATTCCGGCCGTCGTAGCCGTCGACAACCGAACGAACAAAGTCAGATCTCAGATGTTGGATTAAGCTCTTTGCGTTGACAGGATTTAGAAGCCGCTGAATACGAAATACACTGATAATTCCGCGATCTGAACCATCGCGAAGCCGGAACAGAGGCTTTTCCGTCTCCGCCTGGGTCTTGGAATCGAGTCGCTCTGACGTTGGTGAAATGCGCACTTTGTCATCTTCAAACCTTTGATCTCTGGCGAGGTGCGCGCTATAGGCATCACAAACAGTCTCGAAGTCGTATCGAATTCTGTCGATATCTTCATGAGGGGTATAGTTAGTGACCATCACCACGCCTTGATCTTCAAGTAATTCCCTTGCCCGGGAGATCAGGGAGATTCTGTCGATTGTATTGAAATCCAGTGTTATGTCGCTTTGGACCGAAAACTCGCCCTGATTGGCAACAAACTCGGCGAGAAAATCCGCAGCGTCTCCTGCCTCGTGATCGGTCATGCCCGTTCGCGTAGCAGAATGCTGCGCTTCCAGAGGAAATTCCTGATATTCGAGTGCCGCGGCAGTTGCCATCAATACACACTCCAAGCCGTTATTGTGGGTCTGCGCAGTCATAGCCCGAATACGCTTAACAAACGGTTAGTTTGATTGGATGTCACTGCCGTCCGGAGAGATTCCTCTTTAGCGTTTCGAATCTCCGAATCACGGAGTTCCACCCATATCGCTTCTTTGCATGGAGGCGATAATCAGACATGTGGTTTGGTGTCGCCGAATTGTCCTGATGCACTATCCCGTGGATTAACGCCGATATAGATTGCTCTGCCCGGCTTAGACCCCACGCGATCATTCGCGGACGTAATTGGCACACGTGAACAAATTTTCGAGGGCGATGCGCGCGCTCAAGGCCTGAATTCGAGGTTAAACAATGACGAGCGATACTTCCGCCGAGTTCCCCCCAATTCCTGTCCTCAATCTTAAGGCCCAGCACGAAAAACTACGGCCCGAGATTCTGGGGGCGCTGGAAGATGTCTATGATTCCATGGCCTACATACAAGGGCGGCATGCCGGTGCATTCGAAGAACAGTTTGCCGCCGCCCACGGCGTCAAATATGCGGCCGGATGCAGCAACGGAACGACCGCGCTTTCCCTGGCGCTGGAGGCAGCGGGAGTCGGGCCCGGCGATGAAATCATCACAGTCGCCTACACCTTCATCGCCACTGCGGAATCAATCCTGCACCTTGGTGCGACACCCGTTTTCGTGGATATCGAACCTGGCACATACAACATCGACCCGAACCTGGTACGCCAGGCGATTACGTCGCGGACGAAGGCAATCGTTCCGGTCCACCTGTATGGCACACCTTGCGATATGGGTGCGCTGCAAGATATTGCTGGCGCGCACGACCTTCTCATGATTGAAGACTGTGCCCAGGCACATCTCGCAAAATACGGCGGCAAAGCAGTCGGTACCTTTGGACAGGTGGGGTCCTTCAGCTTCTATCCCGGGAAGAACCTGGGCGCCTGCGGGGATGCGGGCTGCGTCGTGAGCGAGGACGCGGACACGATCGCCCGTGTCAAAAAGCTTCTCGACCACGGACGCGAGACGAAGTACCTGCATGACATCGTGGGATACAACCGACGCATGGACGCCATGCAGGCTGCCATCCTTGGCGTGAAACTCCGCTATCTCGAGGAATGGACAACCCGTCGCAGAGAAAACGCGGCTATTTATGATTCAGTATTGAAGCCGGCGGGATTCCAGGTGATCGAACCGCCAGACAACGTCGATCCGGTGTATCACCTCTATGTCATTCAGGTCTCCAACCGGGATGAGACAACGGAGGCTCTTAAGGCCAACAACATCGGGTTCGGCGTTCACTACCCTACCCCGCTGCATCTCCAACCTTCGCTGACGCATCTCGGGTACAGGCGCGGCTCGCTACCCGTGACGGAGAACGTCTCCGATCGCGTGATCAGCTTGCCAATGTGTGCCGAATTGAACCGAATCGAGATCGAACGGGTGTGTGACGTGATCCTGAAATTTGCACGCCCTTGACGAAGCATTACGCCCTACGTGCTGCACCGGTTTTCAGGATCACGAAATTACGCCTTTGTTAACCATATTTTCCGATGGTATTGAAGCAAGTCTCCGGCTCCTTCGACATGGGTCGTGGCACCTTTGGTCCAAGGAGAAGTGTCGACCCTCTCCCGTGGAATTCTGATATCGAGATTGCATGCCTCGAACTTCATCTCCTGACGAACAGCGCAAATTTGCCTCCCGCGGAAAGCGGCAGCGTAAGGCCACCCGTGGTCCCGGGAGATTCGTCTTTGGCACGAAGGCAGAGACACTCGAACGCTTGTACCCCCTTGTCGACGGCACGGAAATCCTAGATCTCTTGTATTTCCGGGCGGCGGACTGGACCTCAAACAAGAAGACGCTACTCGCCGACATTCCGCAAAAATTCGGGACCGTCGCCCTTGCCGTTCGGAGTAGCGCTGTGGGCGAAGACAGCGCTGACAACACCATGGCGGGTGCTTATCGAACGTGCCTGGACGTCGACGGCCAAGATACGGATGCCATCGAATCATCGATCGAAGACGTTATTGCGTCCTATTCGGGTAACCCAAATGACCAGGTCCTGATTCAGCCGATGCTGGAGAACGTTGCCGTCAGCGGCGTCATCATGACCCACGACGTTCAACGCGGCGCGCCCTTCTACACGATCGAATACGATGATGAATCCGGCAGGACGGATTCCATCACGGGCGGAACCAACGTCACCAAAGGTGTCCTGGTATTCCGTGATGCCGACCCCTCTCTGATCATGTCCGAGCGCGTCCGGGCAATGGTCGCTCTGGCCAAAGAGCTCGAGGAAATTTGCGGCCCGACGCCGCTGGACATCGAGTTCGGCATCGACCGAGACGAACAGATGTATCTGTTCCAGGTGCGGCGAATTGGCCTGCAGAAGAATTGGCTCGCAGGCACCGAGAACAGAGTCTCGCGACGACTGGAATATATCGAGTCGTTTGTCGAGAGCCGATCCGAGTATCGCCCCGGCATTGCCGGCAGCCGGACCATTCTAGGCGTCATGCCGGATTGGAATCCCGCCGAAATCATTGGCACCACTCCACGCCCCCTCGCCTCTTCAACGTATCGGACGCTGGTCACACGCCGGGTCTGGCGGGAGGCCCGAGCCCGAATGGGATATCGCCGTCTGCCGTCGGAAGAGTTGATGGTTCTGATCAGCGGTCACCCGTACATCGACGTCCGCAACAGCTTCAATTCCTTCCTGCCGGAAGGCCTGGATGACAGCATCTGTGACTCACTGATTGACGCCTGGATTGACCGCCTCGATGACCATCCCGAATTGCACGACAAGGTCGAATTCGAGGTTGCACAGACCTGTTTGAATTTTACTTTCGACGAAGAGTTCACGGAACGATACGGCGGCGTTCTTGGCACCGAAGGGTTTCGAACGTTCAGGGAAGCAGCGCAATATCTGACGAATCAGAATCTCACTCTGGCCGACGATGGGACGCTCTCCCTATCGCTCGACGTCATAGACAGGCTGAGCGGAATACAAGGGCGGCGGCAGATGTCTCCTGAAAAGCGCCGCGGACTGGGACCATTACTGCACGCCGCGGACCTGATCGACGAATGCACGCAGATGGGAACCCTGCCGTTTTCGATAATTGCCCGGCACGCGTTTATCGCTGAGGCTCTTTTGCGCTCCGCCGTCCACAGGCATGCGCTCGCACCAGAACGACTGATTCTCTTCCGGCGTACGATCCGGTCGATCACCAGCGAGCTGACTTCCGATTTCAACGCTGTCTGCCGTGACGAGATGAACCCTGCTGCCTTCCACCACCGGTACGGACATCTACGGCCGGGCACCTACGACATTACGTCTCTGCGCTATGACGAACGAGACGATCTGTTCGCGGACAATCTTCCATTCGCGGAAATGGATTCTATCGACTTCAAACTGTCACCCGCTGAAAACAACGCGATCAACGCACTGCTCGCCGAAGCCGGCCTGCAGAATGTGGATGCGGTTTCTTTGCTCGAATACGCTCGGCGCGCGATCGCGGGACGGGAAGATGCTAAGTTCGTGTTTACCCGTAGCCTGTCGGACGCTCTTTCAGCCATCGGCACCTGGGGCGATCAACTGGGACTCAGCCGAGATGATTTGTCCTATGTCCCGCTGGACGAAATTCTGAACACTATGATCGACGCGGTCCTCGAGGACTCAGATGTCCACTTCATGGACCTGGCCGAAGAAGGGCGTCGCTCGGTCGCCCTCGCCGAAGCCATCAAGTTGAGTTACCTGATCCGGGACAAGCGGGACATCTACGTCGTGCCACTGCACCGGAGCGCCCCGAATTTCATTGGCGATGCGCGCATCGAAGGTCAAACCATCCTCTTGGATACCCTGGCTTCAACGACAGTCGATTTGTTCGGCAAGATCGTCTGTATCGAGAATGCCGACCCGGGCTACGACTGGATATTCGCCAAAGGCATCAGAGGACTGGTGACGAAGTTCGGCGGTGCGAATTCCCATATGGCAATCAGGTGTGCGGAATTCGGTCTTCCCGCCGCCATCGGGTGCGGAGAACAGACGTTCGAGCGTCTGGTCGCAGCCCGCCGAATAGAGCTCAACGCGGGGGAGAAAGTCCTGCGACCCATCGACGCAACTTGAATAGCCCCCCGCCAATCCACCCGGTCCGCCGGGTCGGCCTGACAACGCGAATTACGTCAGCCAGCGGCTATGAAGAACCACGCGATTCACTCGCACAGAATTGGGCGAATTTCATGTCAGCTGCCTTGCCGGAAGCCGGGTGGATGGCAATCCCGAACACGGGCGGTTCAGTTCTCAAATTATTGGAAACCTGGGAGCTTGAGGCACTGATTCTTACTGGAGGTGATGATATCGGAGAGACTCCGCTTCGTGATGAAACCGAGCGGGCGCTCTTCAGTCATTTCATCGAACATGGTTTGCCGGTATTCGGAGTCTGCCGGGGGATGCAAATCATCCAAACCGAATTCGGGGGTGAGCTCAGGCCCTGTGCGCCGGACGATCACGTTGCAACGCGTCACACGGTCACATTCACGCAGGATGGAGGTCTGCCAGATACCGGCTTTACAGTTGCAAGCGTCAATTCGTTTCATACGTCTGCGATCGACTTAGCAGGTCTCGCGGATGGCCTCGCACCGCTCGCGGTGACGAATGATGGTTTTGTCGAGGCTTTCCGGGCCTCAGACACGCCATTGGTCGGCGTCATGTGGCATCCCGAACGCGAGGTGATCGCCAGCGAGTTGGACCTCAGCCTTTTGCGCCCGCTGTTCGGATACGCCCCCGGTGCGTTCAACTCGGATCAATGACGTGAAAGGCATCATCCTTGCCGCGGGACGCGGTTCGCGCATGGGCTCGCTGACTGACGCGAAGCCGAAATGCCTGACAGAGATTGCCGGCAAGACGTTGCTCGAATGGCAAATGTCCGCCATGAGACACGCGGGAATTGACGACCTGATCGTCGTCCGGGGATACCAGGCCGCGGCCCTGCCCGGTGACGGCTACAGTGTCGTAGACAATGGCCGCTGGAATGAGACCAACATGGTCATGTCCCTGGTCGCAGCCTCCGAGCACCTGTCGGCAGAGCCTTGTATCGTGTCGTACGCTGACATTGCCTACCACCCCGATGCCGTGAGCGCCGTGATTGCGTCAGAAGACGATATCGCCATCGTCTACGACGTCGATTGGGCTGAGCTTTGGCAAGCGCGGTTCCACGATCCGCTCGGCGATGCGGAAACCTTTCGCCACAATGATGGAAGCCTTTTCGAAATTGGTAAAACGGCCCGATCGCTCGATGAAATCGAAGGGCAGTACATGGGCTTGCTGCGAATATCCCCCGACGGTTGGACACAGATCATCGGGTTGCTGGCGGAATTAGCCGCAAGCGACCGCGACCGCCTTGATATGACGTCACTACTCAGCCGCTTGCTCGATAGAAACGTGCGAATCGGCACCATTCCGCTCGCGGGTCGATGGTGCGAGGTGGACAGCGAGGACGATCTCAAACTTTATCGATCACGACTGAACGAAGCCGATACGGCCAACATGCCCTGGCATCATGATTGGCGGTGGTAACGCTGATCGGCGGCCCTAACGCATGACGGACGGACGCCCTACAGCCCGAAGCTCAAGTAATGGGCGTGCCATCGACGATAACCCCGTCGACCTTGTCATCATAAAAGCATAAGAGCCCTTTGATGGCCGCACATTCGGGCAGGGGATCAGAATAGGTCCAGACCAAATCTTCGATTACCTCATCTCCGATCTTTACCGACCAATAGTTGGCTGTCCCCTTGTAGGGACACGCTGTTTCCGACGATGACGAGACGAGATGATCCATCATCACGTCTTCAGCGGGGATGTAATAGCGGCTCCGATGACCGGTTTCGAACAGCAGCACCGGCTGAGCCGTGTCGGCGAGGGTTATGCCCTGGTGGACGACCTTCACGGACCGTGAGCTCTTCAAGGCATCGATGCGGACGTTGGGGGCCCTGGCATGCACAAAAATTTCCTCGTCCTCCTCATACCAGCGATCCATTTTGTTCCAGTAGAAAGCGATGTGGTCCTTGAATTTCAGTGCCTCGTCATAAGGCGTTTCATAACTCCACATCACGTCGTCATCCGACCGGTCGCCGACCTTCAACATCCAATAAGACGCCTCACCTTTGAATGGGCAGTGCGTGTGCGTAGCCGTTGATTGGGCCAAATCCATACGAACGTCGTCGCGCGGAAAATAGTAAACCGGCGTGTGCCGATTCTCGCGCATGATCAGTGCCCGCTTGCTGTCCGCAACCGTCTCGCCATTGAAGACGACACGCACCCATTTGGGACTCACATTGGATTCCAGAAAGTAGTCCGGATGCGTTGCGTACCCGGGTGCAGGATTGCCAGATGTCGCTACGTTCGCCATCGCTCCCTCCGGTTAGTCATACAGGATCTTAGGGCCCCGCCTCACGCACGATCAAAACGGAATTCTTAGCCTTCTCCAGAACTTTGACCGCCACACTGCCCATGAAGAAGCGTTTCAGCGCGGACTTTCCCGTGTCCGCCATCACGATCAACGAATACTCCTGTCCTTGCTCGATGATCTCTTCGATGGGGTTCCCGACCGGAGAGAAACTGTCTTTGACTTTGAAACCCATCGACTGAACGACATCCTGCGCCTTGGACACGCTCCGCTGTGCTTCAGGCAGGCTCTCCTCATCCAACGCCACTGACATCAACGAAATCGAGCAATTGCATCTCGCGGCAATGTTGGCATCAATTTCCACCGCGCGGAGAGATCGCTCGGAACCGTCAACACAGATGAGGTGCCCATGTCCCTCCTCCAGTTCCCGGGCCACAAGTACGGAACAGGGCGCATAAAGTGCGATCTTTTCCGCCACCGCCGGATCCCATAACGAAAGCGCCATCGGCGCCCGATTTGCCGACGCACCCAAAACGATCAGGTCGTATTTGAACTGATCCCATTGATCGAGGATGCCCGTCGCGATATCCGAGGCGACTTTCAGTTTGAGGACGAGTTTTTTGCCTTGATGGTTCGTGTAAATCGTCGCGTTGTCGCCCAAGGGATCGCCCTGAACATCGCGGTGGACGGTCTCTTCGTCCCAGTCCCCCTCCATGCTGGCCAGCCGCATGAGCATGTCGCGGCCCTTCTCCAGATGCTTGATACCGGGAAGCTCCAGACCCCAGCTCAGCATATTTTCGCGGGCGACACGGACCTGCAGCCCGCCCGACCGTAGTCCCTGGTCGACGGGACGCACATACAAAAGCACGATGTCCGCCTCGACGCCGCCGCCGAGGCGTGCCGCATAGCGAAGTCCACGGTAGGATTCCTCGGACCCGTCTATACAGACGAGAATTCGAAACCGCTTTTCCTCAGGTGCCTGATCGTCACCGGATCCGACGGACTCCTGGGTGTCTGGAGTCTGTTCAGTCATATCCCCCCCCTGGCTTTCTCTATCAGATGCCGACCAGAGGCCAATACACGCTAGCAACCAATAACATGATTATTGTAGATGCGATGACCATTTTCCAGCCAACACGGAGAAAATCGGTCGTTTTGAGAAATCCCGAGGAGTAGACGATCGTGCAAGCCGGCGTCCCAATTACCGTCAGATAGGCGAACGACGACGATACCGCGGTCACTAAACCGATGGCCAACGGGCTCTCTCCGGCCAAGGAAGCCATTTTGAGGACGATCGGCCCCAGCACAGCCACGGCTGCACCGTTGGACATCATATTGGTGATGGTCGTCGTGAGCACGGATACGGCAGCCATCAAGCCGATCCCTTGGTCTCCCCCGATCGGCGCCAAGGCGGTCAGGAACGATTCCGCGACCCACGCCGCGGCTCCCGTGTCCTTCATCTGTACACCGAGCGAGATCGCCGCCGCATAGAGCAGAACCACGCCCCAATTGACACCGTTGTTTATGTCCTCCCAGCCGACCAGCCCGAAAATGAGGAAAGCGACGGCACCGGACACGGCGATCGTGCCCATCCCGAGATCCTGCGAAAGGAAGATCCAGCCCAAAAGCACCAGAAAGAAAAGGATGATGCTAATCCATTCGCCCGACTTCATCGGTCCTTCCGCGGCCACCTGGGCACGAAGCTTGACGATGGCACGCGATAGATCCCGGTGCTCGGGCCGGAAAGTGATGAAGAGGATAAAGGTGACGATCGGCACCTGGATGAGGAACATCGGGTACGCGTAGAGCATCCACTTCGCGTAATCCATCAGGAAGACGTAGGTATCCGGATTTGTCGGATCGTAAAAGAACTCCTTCCAGTATCCGATCATGATGGCGTTCCGGGCCCCGCCCGACGGCGTGCCGATGCCGGCGATGGAGCAGCCATAAGAAATCGAAAACAGGACGACGGCCGCCAGAGACCGGACTTTCTTCGGATCATCCGACGTCAACGTGATGAGCAGAATTCCCACGGGCAGCATCATTGCCGCGACCGTGTGCTCGCCGATGAACGACGCGAGGACACCGGAAACAATGGATATTCCGAAACAGACCCGGGTCGTCTTAGTGCCCGTCATTCGGACGATGAGCCAGGCTATTCGCTTGTCGAGTCTCTGCCGCACCACGGCGACCGCCAACATCAACGAGCCCATGATGAAAAGCACCGAGTCGTTCATGAGACTCTTGGCGACATCGGTCGATTCCAAGCCCATGAGCAGGACTTCGGCGACGATGATGAGAAGTGCGACGCCCGGCAGCGGGATGGGTTCCGTGATGAACAGAATCGTCGCCATGATCGACATGGACAATACGATCTGCCCGGCGCGTGACAGTCCTTCGGGAGGATCGAAGCTGGTCAGCACCACGCCCACAAGCAAGGCGATGAAGAACCATTTCTTTTCCCA
>Ga0114999_10000889_pt1 | contig 43318 bp, 45 predicted proteins | sample ArcticOcean_MG_C_3_FD_89820 | JGI IMG/M metagenome (GOLD analysis project Ga0114999, IMG submission 89820) | Marine microbial communities from western Arctic Ocean - ArcticOcean_MG_CB8_126 | ecosystem: Environmental > Aquatic > Marine > Oceanic | place: Arctic Ocean: Canada Basin | collected...
GACTACTTCATCCAGCGCTGCATCGCCCCCTGCACCGCCTACTGCACCAAAGAGGAGTACGACGAAGTCATCGCCGAAACGATCCTCTTCCTCGAAGGTCGCTCCGACGAGGTACTGAAGCGCGTCACCGCTGACATGCAGCAGGCATCCGATGACCTGTCATTCGAGCGCGCGGCGCGTCTTCGCGACCAGGCCGAGGCGATCCGACGGGTGACCGAGCGGCAGCAGATGGCCTCGACGAAGCCGATGGATGCGGACGTGTTCGCGCTCGCGCGGCAGGACGATGAGACCTGCGTGCAGGCATTCTTCGTGCGTGGAACCGTGGTGGCGGACACCGACTCGTTCATGCTTCACGGCACCGGCAACGTCTCCGACGGCGAGGTGCTCGAGGCATTCCTCGCACAGTTCTATGAGTCCGCGACGTACGTGCCGCGGACGCTGCTGCTCTCGACGGTGCCGGACGACCGCGACGACCTCGAGATGATGCTGCGCGCGCGGCGCGAGGGCGCGGTGGAGATCGCCGTGCCGGAGCGCGGCGAACGCCGCGGGCTCGTCGCAACCGCCGAGGAAAACGCCCGCGAGGCGCTGACGATGCACCACGCGCGGTGGATCGCCGACCGCGACAAGACCGAGGTGGCCCTCGAGTTATTGCAGGAGCAGTTCGACCTGCCGACACAACCGCTCCGCATCGAGTGTTACGACATCTCGACGATCCAGGGGACCAGCACTGTCGCCTCGATGGTGGTCTTCGAGGACGGGGTCCCGGCGACGAACGAATACCGCCGGTTTCGCATCAAAACCGTCGAAGGCCAGGACGACTTCGCCTCGATGAAGGAGGTGCTCGGTCGGCGGTTCAAGACGATCGCACGCCGACGCGTGGAGGAACGCGAAGCCAAAGCCACTGAGAAATCGGAAGCGGATGCTGGCACCGACGCGCCCGGCATCACACCGTTAGGCGGGCTCGCAACGCTGGTTGCGAGCCCGCCTAACGCCCCGGACGTGGCGGACGCGGACCTGTCAGCCGAATTGGCGGACGACGCGTCGCCGTGGGATGCGGTGCCTGACCTCGTGATCATCGACGGCGGCAAGGGGCAGCTCGGCGCGGTGCTCGATGTGATGCGTGACCTCGACTTGCCCGACGTGCCCGTTTGCGGGCTCGCGAAACAACGCGAGGAGATCTTCGTCAAGGACGTGTCGGAGCCGATCATGCTGCCGCGGAATTCCGAGGCGCTCTACCTCGTGCAGCGGATCCGCGACGAGGCGCATCGCTTCGCGATCACCTACCACCGCCAACTCCGCGGGAAGAAAGCGACGCAGTCGGTGCTCGACTCGATCCAGGGGATCGGGCCGAAGCGGAAGCGCGCGCTGCTACGGAAGTTCGGATCGGTGCGCGGTATCCGCGAGGCGACGGTGGCTGAGGTCGCCTCGACGGTGGGCTTCACCGCCCGCCTGGCGGAGACCGTGAAGCGCTCGCTCTAGTCGGCCAACGGATTCGAGAGACGGCGTGGCGGCGACCTCCGGTGGAACCTCGGACTCCCATTCGGCTCTCGTGGCGAGCGCGGTTGTTCGCGAAGGTGATGCCATGGCAGTGAGCGCAGCTGACCAACCCATTCTCGAGGTCTCGAGGCAGGTCGAGTATCCACTGGTGCTCAGTGCACTGCGTGCTGTGCCACGAGAGCGCTTCGTCCCTCCAGATGGGGCGCCTGGGCGTTCGAGGATCGCGCGCTCTCGATCGGCTATGAGCAGACGATTTCGCAGCCAACGATCGTCGCGATAATGACCGAGGCCGCTGCGATCCAACCGACCGACCGCGTGCTCGCAATCGGTACCGGATCCGGCTACCAGGCGGCCGTGCTCGCGCAGCTCGCTGCCGAGATCGTGAGTGTCGAGATCGTACCAGAGTTGAAGGCACGAGCGGCCGATCTGCTAGCGGAACTGAGCATCCACAACGTCACAGTCCTCGACGCTGGCGATACCTTCGGAGCCCCGGAATATGGACCGTATGACGTGATTTTTGTGACCGTTGCTACACCCGATCTGCCACCTCCGCTGGTCGAGCAACTCACCGAGGGCGGTCGCATCGTGGCCCCGATCGGCAGTCGCGATGCGCAGGAGCTCGTGGTCGCCGCGAAGCGCGGTGGCGCGCTCGAACGCAGGTCGCTCGGCGGGTGTCATTCGTCCCGTTGCGCGGCGCATTCGGGTTTAGCGACTAATCGTTCATCAGAGATTCACACACATCCATCACGCAAGCGTGAGCTAGACGCGCACGCAGTCGCTCCGATATATGTAAACCTGTCGCGTATGGCCCCGGATGGCCCAACGGTCGCCCAGCGGGATTCATCGCACGGGAACCAAAGACGGGCACCCCGTGCGAGAAACTCGGCACAGTTCGGAGGACACCGTGCTCGATCGGGTGGAAGACTTCCTCCACTACCTCTCCATCGAGCGCGGCTCGACGAAGAACACGATCGACGCCTACCGAAATGACCTCACCGGGTTCTCGAAGTTCTCGATCGAGCGCCAGGCGGCGTTGGTCGTTGACGGAGCGTCCAAGACTGCGCCCTCCGGTGACAATGGCAGCGTCTCGGCGAAATCAATCGACCGCCAGCTGATCGTCGATTACCTGGCTGACCTCAATCGCCGCGAGTACGCGAAGGCGACGGTCGCCCGCAAAGTCGCGGCCGTGAAATCGTTCTGCGCGTTCCTCCTCGATGGCGGAGACCTGACCTCGAACCCGACCGCGCAGATCAACTCGCCGCGCGCGCCAAAGCCGGTGCCAAAGCCGATGAGCACCACGGAGATGGACACGCTGCTCAAGGAGCCGCTCAAGACCGAAACCCCCGAGGCAGTACGCGACGCCGCGATGCTGGAGCTGATGTACGCCACCGGCATGCGTGTGACCGAGCTGGTGTCGTTGAACCTCGACAGCCTGTACATCAAGGAAGACGCGCAGGTGCGTTGCGTGGGCAAGGGCGCGAAGGAGCGGATGATTCCGGTCCACGCGAACGCCGTACGAGCGCTGGAACGCTACCTCGACCAGTCGCGGCACGCGCTGCTGAAGTCGCGCTCGCAGAGCGCGCTGTTCGTGAACCGCCGTGGTGAGCGGCTCACCCGCCAGGGGTTCTGGTTGATCCTCAAGGGTTATGCGAAGTCGGCAGGCATCCAGACCCACGTCACGCCGCATACCCTGCGCCACTCGTTCGCAACACACCTGATCCGCGGCGGCGCCTCGGTGCGCGATGTACAGGAGCTGCTGGGCCACGCGAACGTCTCGACGACGCAGGTCTACACGCAGCTCGCGGACCAGCACCTGCGCGAGGTCTACCAGAACGTTCACCCACGAGCGTAGTCGCTCGCGCTTGCCGCGTTCCTCGGTCCGCGCGATGCTCCTCGGAGCGATTCGCGCCATCCCGAGGAGTACGCCATGACCACTACCGAAGCCACGCCCCACACCGCCGCGCTGGCACGCCTCGACGCGTTGCCAGCGCAGGGGGTCTGGTCACCCGTCCTGACGCCGATCGATGCGTGCTACGAGGTGGACACGCCTCGATTCCTCGCGCAGGCGCGGTGGGTGCTCGACCAAGGGTGCCACGGCCTCGCATTATTCGGCACGACCTCCGAGGCGAACTCGTTCTCCGGGGAGGAGCGGATGGCGCTGCTCGACGCGGCGATCGAGGCCGGGCTGCCCGCCGATCAGATGATGATCGGCAGCGGCGCCTGCGCGATCACGGACGCGACACGACTGACCCAGCACGCGATGTCCCACGGCGTGCAGCGGATGCTAATGCTGCCGCCGTTCTACTACAAAGACATGACCGACGAGGGACTCGCACGAGCCTTCGGCGCCGTGATCGAACGGATCAATAATCCCGAACTGCGAGTGTTCCTCTATCACTTCCCCAAGCTCTCCGGCGTGCCGATCACCCTCGGGCTGCTCGACCTGCTCACCGAGCGCTACGGCGACACGATCGCTGGCGTGAAGGACAGCTCGGGCGACTGGTCAAACACCGAGGCGATGATCGAGCGCTTCCCGTCACTCGCGATCTTCCCCGGCTCAGAAGTATCGCTGCTCCAGGGACTCGAAGCCGGGGGCGCCGGGTGCATTACCGCCACCTCGAACGTGAACGCGCGCGGCGCGCGTGACGTCTGGGACGCCTGGATCGACGGCGACGCCGAAACGGCCACGTCCCGCCAAGTGGTGGCCACGGGGCTCCGCCGCGCGATCGAGGCGGAGCCGCTCGTCCCGGCGCAAAAGTACCTGCTCGCCTCGGGCCGTGGCGACGAGGCGTGGCGCACCGTGCGCCCACCGATGGTCGAACTGACGAACGCCGAGGGCAGCGCGCTCCTCGAGGGCGTGCAGGCCGCCGGGTTCGATCCCGCCTCGCTCGCGCTCGCGTAGCTCTCGCTGGACCGCCCGCGCGCGGTCCGCGATCATCCCCACAGCACCGGGCGCGCACCGCGCTCGGGAAGCGGGCCGTTCCGCGGCAAGAGGGAGACTTAGGTGCGAATCCAAGACGTGCGAGCGCGCGAGCTGCTCGATTCTCGTGGCAATCCAACCCTTGAGGTCGACGTGGAACTCGGCGACGGCACCTTCGGGCGCGCGATGGTGCCCAGTGGCGCGAGTACCGGTGCCTACGAGGCCGTCGAATTACGCGACGGTAACACCGCTCGCTACGGCGGTAAGGGTGTCCTCAACGCGATCGATCACGTCCGAGGCGAACTGCGCGAACTGCTGATCGGGCGCGACGCCGACGACCAGGCCGTGATCGACCGCGCGATGGTCGACGCGGACGGCACCCCGAACAAAGGTCGCCTCGGAGCAAACGCGATCCTTGGCGTTTCGCTCGCGGTCGCGCGCGCGACCGCGGAGGGGCGGAAGCAGCCGCTGTATCGCTACCTCGGCGAGCACTACGCGCCCGGCGCGACGATCAGCACGCTGCCGGTGCCGATGTGCAACGTGCTCAACGGCGGCGCGCACGCCTCGGACTCGACCGACTTCCAGGAGTTCATGCTGATGCCGGTCGGCGCACCGAGCTTCCGCGAAGGCCTGCGCCAGGTGGTGGAGTGCTACCAGCAGATCAAGCGCCTGCTCGGCGAGCGCGGATTGAACACCAACGTCGGCGACGAGGGAGGCTTCGCCCCTTCGCTCGCGACCAACCGAGGCGCCATGGAGTTGCTCGTCGAGGCGATCGATGCTGCCGGGTACGAACCGGGCGCCGGAATTTCGATCGCCCTCGACCCTGCGACCACGGAGCTCTACCGGGACGGTTCGTACCACCTCGAATGCGAGGGTCGCGTCGTCAGCTCTGCTGAGCTGGGCGAGCTGTGGGGCGAGTGGGTGCGCGACTTCCCGATCGTCTCGATCGAGGACGGCATGGCCGAAGACGATTGGGACAGCTGGAGCCAGCTCACACAGACGGTCGGCGATCGCGTCCAGATCGTCGGTGATGACCTACTCGTCACGAACATCGAGCGTTTGCAGCGTGGAATCGATGAGCGCGCTGCCAACGCGATCCTAATCAAGCTGAATCAGATCGGCACGTTGACAGAGACGCTCGAAGCGATCCGGATGGCGCAGGATGCTGGCTGGAACGCCGTGATCTCGCACCGCTCGGGGGAGACCGAGGACACGACGATCGCCCACCTTGCGGTCGCGACCGGAGCCGGGCAGATCAAGACCGGCGCCACGGCGCGCACCGACCGCACGGCGAAGTACAACGAGCTACTGCGGATCGAGGAAGACCTCGGAGCCGATGCGCACTATCCCGGCGGTTCGGTCTTCGGAGCTGCCTCGTGACCACCGAGCCGGGGCCAGACAGCCAGCAGAACGTCGGGCCGGTCGATCCCGCCGAGGCCGGCTTCCCGATCGCGGACTCACCGCAACGCGTCTCCGGGATGCGCGTCCCGGCCGACGGTTGGCAGCTCCCCGGTAAGCCCGAGGGCCTCGACCCGGCCGCGGAGGACGCCTGGCGCCAGACCGGGTTCAACCTCAGCGCTGACCTGCGACTGATCGAGGGCGGCCTCGATATCCAGGCACGCCTCGCCGCGACCGGGTACGCCCCGGCGGCTCGCAACATGACGATGGCGGGCTTCGCGACGCTCTGGAGCCGAGCGCTGCTCACCACCTCGGACGCGGTTGGGCTGGTGCGACGCGGGTCGTACCAGAGCGCGGTCGCGCTCGCGCGACAGACTGTGGAACTGGTCGGCGCCCAGATCGGCCTGGCGAACGAACTCGACACCTGGCGGCGCTGGACGCACGAGGCGTACGGCCGCGACGAGCACTCCCGCGCGACGGAGCAGGGTGTCGGCCACTACTTCTCGGGCGAGTCGATCGCCGCAGACGACGACCTGCGGGTGATCTATCGCGCCGCCTCGGACTTCGGCCGACCCAACTTCGGCCCAAGCGCCCTGTTCGTGGCAAACGAAGCGAACCACGACCGCTATCCGCTGATCTTCGGCGACCAGGCGTTCCACACGGGCTGGGCCGAGCTGCTGTTCGGCTGGCTGCTGCGCGCGAATGCGAAGCAACTCCACCACGCGCTGCACCTCGCTCAGTTGTTCCCCGCGCCAGCGGAACTGCGCGAGCGTGCTGTCGAGCACATCCGCGCCGTCGACGCCCAGCTCGCCGACGAACGTCGTGCCCGCGTCGAGGAGTACGTCGATGCAGATGGGCGGCGGCGGGTGCTGTTCCTCGAATTCCGTCGCCAGCCCTCGGATCAGGGGAAGCGGCTGCTGTTTTAGCATCGAGCGGAGAGCATTGCGTACCCCAAGTGGAGCTACTACCCGAACACCCATCGGCCTCCTGCGTGGGTGACAGAATTCGTCGAAGTCGTATAGGTCGCCCAACCGTTCATCGATTCCGAATCCGATAGGGGACTCAACAGCAACTCAGTGCTCGCAAAACTCCGTGTCGGCCTTGAGGGCATCGGGTTCTCGGTCGAGCGAGGGAAACGTGCCGTGGAGCGTATCCGGCTGCCAGTTCTGTTCGGAGAACAGGGCACGCCTCGGGTCACCTACGAAGTCGACGGTTTCCACGATGAACTCGGAATCACCCTCGCAGTCGAAGCAGGCCGTGCTTGGATGGGAAATGCACTCTACCGCGATCTCATCAGAGCCTCGTTGGTCGTGGACGCGAACTACCTCGCGCTTGGCGTGATGAACGGTTGCCGATATCAATCCAGCGGCAGGACTCAGATCAACCACTCCTACGCTGAGACAAAGGACATGCTCGACGCCGTGTATGCGAGCGGGTGCCTTCAACTGCCCTTCAAAGGGCTCTTGCTCTTCGGCTACTAGGCTCCGAGCCGCTGGTTTTAACACGGATCTGATGCGGTCAAAACGGACGAGCCGTAGCATCGATCGCAGGCAGGCAAGACGCCGCCGATCGAGCTCTGCGTGGCGTTCGATCCGACGGTGAACCCCCGACCTCGGGAGGCTTGCATGGGAGCCCTCCGATCTTCGGGAGGGCTTAGCGGGGACGAACATCATGACGGTGCGTGTTGGCATCAACGGCTTCGGACGCACGGGACGCGCAGCGTTCCGCTCCTGGTGGCAGAACCGGCGCGACGACTTCGAAATCGTCGCGATCAACCGCGGCCCGGTGCACGTCCGGACACACCTCCTGCGCTACGACTCCGACTACGGCCGCTTCCCAGCCGAGATCGTCGACGGCACCGACTCGTTCACGGTCGATGGTCACGAGGTCGCCGTCTTCAACGAGAACGACCCAGCCAAGATCCCGTGGGGCGACGCGGATGTCGACATCGTGATCGAGTCGACCGGTCACTACAAGACCGGCGATACCGCCAGCGCCCACATCCACGACAGCGTGAAGAAGGTCATCATCTCCGCCCCCGCAAAGGGCGAAGACTGGACCGTCATCATGGGCATCAACGACAGCGAGTACGTGCCGAACGACCACCGCGTCATCTCCGCGGGGTCCTGCACGACAAACTGCGTCGTGACGGCCGTGAAGGTGCTGCACGACGCATTCACCATCGAATCCGGATTCATGACCACCGTGCACTCCTACACCGGTGACCAGAACCTCGTGGACAACTCACACAAGGACTTACGACGTGCGCGCGCTGCTGGGCTGAACATCATCCCGACCAGTTCGGGTGCCTCGGCGGCGGTGGGACGAATCATCCCGGAGCTCGCCGGGAAGTTCGACGGCACCGCGCTGCGCGTCCCCACGCCGACGGTCTCGCTCGTGGACCTGACCACGAACCTGAAGGACACACCCTCGGTCGGTGAGATCAACGAGGCATTCCTTGTCGCCGCCGAAGGGCCGCTCAAGGGCTACCTCGCCTACGAACGCGACGAACTCGTATCGAGCGACTTCAAGGAACACCCGGCCTCGGCGATCTTCGATGCGCCCTCGACAGTGCTCGTCGACGGCAGGCTGGCGAAGACCCTCGAGTGGTACGACAACGAGTGGGGCTACAGCTGCCGACTGACGGACGTCGTCGCGATGATCGCAGAGCGCGGTCTGGAGTAGCCGGCGACCCTCGGCAGAGCAACGCAGAACGGGACCCCGTTGGGTCCCGTTCTGCGTTGCTCTACGGCCGCATTCCAAGCGTTCAGGACAGTCTGCTTCGAACCCCGAACCGGCGCGATACAATCGCGGCCATGCTCGACTCACTCTCTGACCGACTCCAGCAGACGTTCCGGCGGCTTGGCTCGTCTGGGAAGATCACCGAACAGGACCTCGACGAGGCGTTGCGCGAAGTGCGCATCGCGCTGCTTGAGGCCGACGTCAACTTCAAGGTCGTGCGCGAGTTCATCGCGAAGGTCCGCGAGGCGGCGGTCGGCCAGGACGTGATGCAGTCGATCACGCCTGCACAGCAGGTGATCGGCATCGTCAGTCAACAGCTGGTGGCGATCCTCGGTGGCGACGCTGAGCCGCTGCTGAAGGCCGACAGCGGGCCAACCAAAATCATGGTCGTGGGCGGTAAGGGCGCCGGGAAGACGACGCTCTGCGGCCGTCTGGCGCTGAAGTACAAGAACGACGGGCGCCAGCCGCTACTGGTCGCCACCGACTTCGACCGCGTCGCGGCGAGCGAGCAGCTCCAGGTGCTGGGAGACTCGATCGAGGTGCCCGTCTGGGTCGAGGAGACCGAGGCGCCGGCGGCCGACATCGCGGGCCGCGCGCTCAAAGAGGCGGAGCTCACCGGCGCGAACGTGGTCATCGTCGACACCGTCGGTGTGGTCGCCCTTGAGGACGAGCTGGCCGACGCACTGGCCGCACTCGCCGACGAACTCGACCCGACCGAGGTGCTGATCGTCGTCGATGCGATGACCGGCCAGGAAGCCGTCACCCTCGCCCGCGAGTTCGACGAAGAGATCGAGGGCACCGGCATCGTCGTCTCGAAGGTTGACTCCGACACCCGCGGTGGCGCGATGCTCTCCGTGCGCGAGGTGACCGGCCTGCCGATCAAGATGATCACGACCGGCGAGCGGCTTGAAGCGCTCGAGGACTTCCACCCCGACCGCATGGCCTCGCGAATCCTCGGCATGGGCGACGTGGTGTCGCTGGTTGAGAAGGCGAAAGAGGCCGTCGGCGAGCAGGACATGAAAAATGTCGCCCGCCGGATGAAGAGCGGTCAGTTCAACCTCGAGGATTTCCTGGCGCAGATGCAGCAGATGAAGGACATGGGGCCGATCTCCGGCCTGCTCGACATGTTGCCCGGCGGCGGACAAATGGCGAAGCAGGTCGCTGGCGCCGACCTCGATGAATCGTTTATCACCCACAGCGAGGCGATCGTGCTCTCGATGACGCCAGAGGAACGGCGCAACCCGGATCTCCTCAACGGCTCCCGCCGCCGCCGCATCGCGAAGGGCTCGGGGACCACCCCGACCGAGGTGAACCGGCTGCTGAACCAGTTCAAGGACGCGAAGAAGCTGATGCAGGCGATGGCTAGCGGCAAAGGAGCTGGTGGCCTAGGACGCTTGCTGGGGTTCTAAGCACTCTGGGCGCTGGGACAACGGCCATCACTCCTATTTCCTTGATCGGTCTACGACCGGGGGGTCCTCAGGAAAATAGCTTGTTGGCTTGGGACGCCTGCTGGGGTTCTCAGCGTCGATGACGGTAGACGGGTGAATCGACGTCGGGCCGTTCGCTGACCCCGAGCAGTGCAACAAGGACAAGATCGAGGTATCCGGCCATTGGCTGTGGAGCGGCGATCGATTAGTGTCGATAACTCTCGATCACTCAGGATTGCCTCGGGACGCGACAGTCGTGCGCGCCGAAGGGCCTCGGAGGACGCGTTGCTACGAATCAGACTACGCCGCACCGGCAAGAAGAAGCAGCCTTACTACCGCGTGGTGGTCGCCGATCAGCGCGCGCCGCGTGACGGCGACTTCATCGAGGTAATCGGCCACTACAACCCGCGCACTACACCGAGCACGATCGACCTCAAGGAAGAGCGTGTGAAGCACTGGTTGTCCGTGGGCGCTCAGCCCTCGGAGACAGTGCACCGCGTGCTCCACAAGGCGGGCTTAATCGAGGTCGAGCCACCGAAGCGCGACACGAAGCAGAGCCGCGCCGAGCGCGACGCAGAAACTGCAGCAGAGGCGGCGACCGCTGCAGCAGAGACGGCGGCCGCGAAGGCGGAAGCCGACGCCGCAGCCACCGCCGCGAGCACCGAAGAAGCGTCCGACGAGTCCTCGGATGACGACGCTTCCGACGACTCCTAGCCACCCACCCACCACCCGCTCACCGCTCGAGGTCCCGCTCCTATGAAGGCGCTCATCGAATACATCGCGCGTTCGCTTGCCACCAAACCCGACGAGGTTGAGGTGATCGAAGAGCACCGCGGCGACCGCATCATCATCCACCTCAACGTGGCGGACGAAGACAAGGGCCGCGTAATCGGCCGCGATGGTCGCTGCGCGAACGCGATCCGGTCGCTGCTTCACGTCGCCGCCGTCCGCGCCGGCGTGCGCGCCTCGCTCGACATCGACTAGCGAGCGCCTTTTCCGGTCGCTCCTCCCGTGACCGAACCCCGTGCCTGACAACACGCCTCGAAACTTTAGCTCGAGCGAGCGGATCACCGTCGGCCACATCAACACGACCTGGGGCCTCAAGGGCCACGTCAGGGTCACGCCACTCACCTCGAACGAGGACCGCTTCGTCGAGGGTGCCGAGTTCTACGTCGGGGGCGGTCGACACCGCATTCTCAAAGTGGTGCAGCCGCAGGGTTACCCGATCATCCAGTTCGAAGGCTTCGAAAACCGCACCCGCGGAGAGTCGCTCCGCAACACCGTGATCGAGATCGACGCCGACGAACTCCCTCCACTCCCCGAGGGCGAGTACTACGTCGACGACCTCGTCGGCCTCACGATCGTGACCACCGAGGGCGAACCGGTCGGCACACTTGCCGAGGTGCTCACCACCGGCGCGAACGACGTGTACGTCGTGAAACGCCCGGAAGCTAAGGACGTCCTAATTCCGGCAATTCCAGACGTGATCACTACAGTCGATCTCGAAGCCCGTCAGATGACGATCGACCCGCTGCCCGGGTTGTTGGACGGCTGACGCCAGGGACTGCGCGACGGTCAGCCAGTCCGCGCACCTCGGATGTCACGCGTTGCCTCGAACCTTCCGAGACGCCGGGCGAACCCCGGTCGATCGGTGCAGGGGTGCTCCGTATACTCATCGCTCGGCGCGTTGGGGATGTAGCTCAGTTGGTAGAGTGTCGCGTTCGCAATGCGAAGGTCAGGGGTTCGAATCCCCTCATCTCCACCACCGCCAAACCCCCAGGGGGTATCAGCCCGACTTTACCCCCTGGGCTTGTTCCTACGGCGGCCTCGAGCAACGCGCGGAACCGCGGCTTCGGAACGATCGCTCCGACTAGCGAGTCGCAGACCGACACATAGGCGTCTTCGATCAAGGCACCGACGGCCCGTGCTCGCTCACGCGGCGTGAGCTTATCCCACAGAAGGTCCAAGTTGGCTACCAGCTCCTGCGCCCGTGCGACGTCTTTCGTCCCGAGCGGGACGGCATTCCGCATCTCGGCGTCGATCTCGTTGAGCCGTGCGCGACTAATCTCTGAGGTGAGCATAGCGTCAGGACACTGACACCTGGCTCCTCTCACCCGGGAGGGCGTCGCGGCGAGGAAGCGTGGGCCGCGGTCAGGCGCAGTCGTGGGACCCCAGTCGTCGGCTGGGGGCGCGCGGAACAGCCAGGGTACGACGACCTCGGGCTCATCGGACGCGGGCAGGCCAGCGTCGCTGGAACGCAGACCGCCGAAGAAATCGAGCGGCTCGCGACGGACAGAACGATCGACCAGCGGGCCCGAGCTGAAGCACAGCCCGCGCAGATCGATCACGACACAAATAGCAAGCTCGTCCCGCACGGTGGCGGCGTCTTCGGGCATCCTCCATTCGGAGTTCATGCTGCGGAACAGCACGCCTGCGAGGACGCGGCGGCCACCATCGGTCGCGACGCCGCCGAAGTCTCGGAAGTTCAGAACACCCTCGAACGGGAGTTCGCGCATCGCGCCTCGTGGGTCAGGGGGAGTGACAGCGGGAGGTCGATCGTAGGTCAGTCACGCGTCAGCATGACGGCCCAGAGGGAACAGAACGATTCAGAATCGACCTTCGCGGGCTACGGCCCGAGAAGGCTCGCGCAGTACAGCTGTAAGCCGATACTAGGTCCGGCCGCGAGCCTCGATGCGTTGAGCAACCGGAAGCGGCCGAGGTACGCTCCCCGCAGTCGCTGTCCGCACCGGAGGCGGCGAAACACGGAGGCTGGATATGAACGAGCAGGAACTCCTCTTCGAACGCGATGGCGCTGTGGGCGTGGTCACGATGAACCGGCCCGAGAAGCTAAACGCCCTAAGTCCGGGCATCATCGGCGGGCTAATGAAGCTAGCCGCCTCGATGCCCGATGACCAGGAGACGCGCACGCTCCTGCTACGAGGCAACGGTCGAGCGTTCTGCGCCGGGGGCGACGTCTCCTCGTTCCCGACCGGCGACGCCAGCAAAGAACAGCGCGAGGCCCGCGCTGGCGTCAGCCGCCCGGTGAGCGAGACCAGCCCCGCGCTCGCACTGCGCAACACCTCGAAACTGATCGTGGCAGCGATCCACGGCTACGCCGTCGGCGGCGGCCTGTCGATCGCGCTCGCGTGCGACATCCGAATCGCCTCGGAAGACGCGAAGTTCGGTGCAGTGCAGCTGCGCCGCGGCGTGCTGCCGGACATGGGCCTGACGCACCTCCTCGCGAGGACGGTCGGCACCTCGAAGGCACTCGAGCTGTCGGTGCGCGCCGGTGACGGCGAGCTGTTCGGTGCGGCAGAGGCGCTAGCGCTCGGCATCGTCACGCACGTGGTGCCGCGAGAGGACCTAGAAGACGCCTCGATGGAGTTCGCGCAGAAGGTCGCGCGCGGCCCCTCGCTCGCGCTCGGCTTCGCCAAGGAAGGCATCTACCGCGCGGTCGAGAGCTCGCTGGAGGAGGCACTGCAGTTCGAGGCGCCGAAGATCCAGGCCTGCTTCGCCAGCCACGACTGTGACGAGAGCAAGCACGCCTTCCTCGAAAAGCGGGAGCCGGTCTTCGTCGGCCACTAGCGGTCAGGCAGCGCGGCCGAGGGAACGGTCCCGGACCTAGAACCGGGCGAAGCGAGCGGCCTCGCGGAGTGTGTCCGCGATGACTTGCCGTCGTTCGGGGTGCGGGTTCAGCGACAGCGGACTCGGGTGTGGAGAGGCGAGGATCGGGATCGGGCGACCCAGCTGGCTCGCGACTCGCGCCCAACCGAGCAACGTATTCGGTCACAGCAGCACCCCGACCGCCAGCTCCGGCAACGCCTCAACGTGGCGGGTCAGCCAGACCGCGCCCGCATCGAGGTCATTCGCACGGGCAACGCGGATTTTGGTGTGTGCGGCGTTGCCGGGGTACTAGGGCACGATGGTCCACAGCAGTAGTTCGTGACGTTTGAGGCCGGACGCGTCGATCAGTTCGTGCAGGGCCGCCGCGGTGAAGTCATCGTTGTCGAGCGAGACGAACCCGCTCGAGGTCCGCGCGGAACCCTCGTGGGGTGGGGGCAACCTTCGGCCTGGGCATCTCGAGCAGCAGCAGCACGCGGGCCTGCGCTCCACCGCTCTCCGGATCGAACCAGGGGACGGCCCGATCCGTCTGCTCCGCTCGCAGCTCCTCGACCAGCTCGGAAAGCCGAGCGACGTGCCGTTCGCCCACCCGATCGAGGCGAGCCACCCGTACCGCGGGGTCGTGCATGCCACGTACTGTTGGCGTCCCGGACATTGGCAGTCAGCCTCTCCAGAGCGATGATCGCACCGCGATTCGTCTCCGATGTCGCGCTTCACGCGCGTGGTGGCTGGACGAGCAGGCCGAGGTCGAGCGTGGTCACGAGGCCCGCGCCCATGATGGCCGCGGCGATTCCGGCTGCGAGTGCGTTCGGCGAGTCGAGCACCGAGACGACCTGTATACCGATCAAGGCGAAGCCCCAGAGCGACAGGAACCACTGAGAGCGATTAACCAGCTTGCGGCCATCGACCAGCTCGACGCGGATGAGGGCAAGCACCATCAGGCCGACGCCTAGCGCCGCGAGCACGCCAGCCGCTACCGGGTCCACGTCCACGCCGACGAAGAACAGCGACACAGCGACCGCGCCGAGGATGACGATCTGCGGCGTGAACCAGCGCAGTGCGTGCGGCTTGCGCAGCCGCCACAGCGCCCAGGCGATGGAGAAGAAGCTGACACCACCGAGGCCGAAGCTGGTCCACTCCCACAGATCGTCGGTCGGGACACCGAGCAGTTCTTCCGCCCCCTCGGCAGCGGGGAGGTCGGCGACGACGGCTGTCGTGCCGGTCAGCAGTTCAGTCGAGGCCTCGGCAGGTCCGGCGAAGGCGATCGAGGTCACAAGAAGCGTCAGGGCCAGCAGACCGCCGATGTGTGTTCGTCGCATGCACGCTCCTCGATCACCGACGCACGAGGCAGGGATCGGTGATTTCGAGGCCAGACTACCTCGATCGCGGACCGGTGCGCAGCGTCCGGCTACTGGAGCACACCGGCGAGGTAGAGCGCGTCCACCTCGTCGTCGGGGAGGCGGAGTACCTCGCGCAGGACGTAGTCGGTGTGCTCGCCGAGGAGGGGTGAGCGGGTGAGTTCGGCGCGCTGGCCGTTGATGCGGATCGGTTCGCCGTGCGTGGCGGTGATGCCGAGTTCTGGGTGTTCGAGGTAAGTCAGCTGGCGTTCGCGCCAGTGCTCGTCGTGCTCGACGAGGTCACGCACGTCCTGGGTCACGCCCGCGGCGATCCTCGCGGACTGGAGGCGTTCCATCAGCTCGTAGCGGTCCTGGTCGTGCGTCCAGTTCGCCAGCGCAACGTCCAGCTCCTCGGAGGCGGCGAGGCGGCCCTCGACGGTGTCAAAGCGCTCCTCCTGCGCCCAGTCGGGGTTGCCGAGGAGCTCGCGCAGGCGCCGCCACATACCGTCGGTGGTGACGGCGATCGCGATCCAGCGGTCATCGCCAGCGCAGGGGTAGACGCCGTGCGGGGCGTGATTGCGATCGGCGTTGCCAGTGCGCCCGATCAAGTGGCCGGTCGCCGTGTACTCCAGCAGCGGGCCACCGAGCAGCGCCGCCGTCGACTCGATCTGGGAGAGGTCGATGTACTGGCCTCGGCCGGTGCGCTGGCGGTAGTGGAGCGCGGCCAGCAGCGCGAAGGCGCCGTGATTCGGGTTCGCCGAGAAATCCGGGTAGGCGACGTCGGTGCCCATTGGTGGCCGGTCGGGGAAGCCGGTCGCGTCGTTGAAGCCGAGCATCGCGAGGATGTGCGGGCCGTTACCTCGGTAGTCGCGTAGCGGGCCCGTGGTGCCCATCACCGGCATCTGCATCATCACGATCTCAGGTTTGATCGCACGCAACGCCTCGTAGTCGAGCCCCCAGCGCTCCATGCGTGTGCCCGAGAAGTTGTTGACCACGACGTCGCTGATCGCCACGAGCTGCTTCACCAGCGCGATGCCCTCAGGCCGGCCGAGGTCGATCGTCATGCCGAGCTTCGAAGTGTTGCAGTCGTTGAAGACCACGCTGGCGTCGGGGTTGGTCGGGTCGCCGACGCGGATATTGCCCATCCGCATGCCGTCGACGCGCGCCCTCGATTCGACCTTGATCACCTGCGCTCCCAGATTCGCGAGGGGACGCGTCGCCATCGTGCCGGCGATCATCCAGGTGAAATCGAGCACGCGGATGCCGGAGAGCGGGGTGTCGCTCACGAGGGGTCTCGTTCCGCGTGCCGCAACTCCGCCGTCCTGCCGACGAGCGCGTGCTCGAGGCGCACGACACCCTGTTCGGCGAGACGGGCGATCTCGGTGTCCGAGTAGCTGAGGTCGCGGAGGACTTCTTCGGTGTGTTCGCCCGCGCGCGGGGCAGGACGGCGGAGTTGCCAGGGCGTCTCGCTGAGCTGGTATGGGGCACCCGCGTAGGTAAGCGTCGTGCCCAGCTCTGGGTGCTCCAGCTCGACGAAGAAGCCGCGCGCGCGGAGTTGTTCGTCCTCGAACAGACCAGCCATCGTGCGCACCGGCGCGTTCAGCAGGCCGTGGGCTTGGCCGCCGTGGTAGACGCGCTCGACCGGGACGTTCGCGACGAGGCGCTCGATCACCGGGTAGAAGTCGGCGAGCTGACGCGCGGCCGGGTCGTCGAATTTTGGGGCAGTCAGCGCGCTCGCGTCCCCGAGTTCGCTCAGCCAGGCCACCGACGGCTCCCAGTCGACCAACCGAGGCGTGATCACCGCCCAGCCGTCGCTGCACTCGAAGATCGTACGCCGCGGGGCCGCGCCGTGGCCACCCGCGGTCACTGCGCCATCGTCGTCGACCTCGAAGGTGCGGGCGGGGTTCCCGGTGCCCGCCCGGAGCGGAACGACCTTGAGCTGCGTCCAGTGGTTGAGATTGGCCGTCTGCGCGGTGCTGACCGCGAGCGCGTCCTGCATCGACAGCTCGACGTGCCCGCCGCCACCGCCGAGGTCACGCTGCAGGATTACCGCCATCGTCCCGACGGCAGCCTCAAGCGAGACCTGGTGGTACGCCTGCGCGGCAGGCAGACGAGCGGGTGGATCGTCCGGGAAGCCGGTGAGCACCATCAGCCCGGACATCGCCTGCGCCACCAGGTCGCTGGAGATGTAGTCGCGATGAGGGCCACTGAGCCCGAAGCCAGTAATTGAGGTGTGCACGAGCTGCCGGTTCACCGAGGCGAGACGGTCCGCGCTGAGTCCGATTCGCTCGGCCTCGGTAGGGTGGTAGCTCTCCAGCACCACGTCCGCGTCGCCGATCAGCCGCTCCAGGACCACGCGGCCCTCGGACGTCTCGAGGTCGAGCGCAATCGCGCGTTTGTTCGAGTTGAAGTGCAGGTACGGCAGGCTGACGGGGCCGACCGCGCCGGATTCGGGCCCCGGGTCGAACAGCGGATGCTGAGTGCGCAGTGGATCGCCCTTGGGCGACTCGACGCGAATCACATCGGCACCGAGATCGGCGAACAGCTTGGCGGCGTAGACGCCGCATTCGTCGGTCAGGTCGATGACGCGTAGGTCATCGAGTGCGAACAGCTCCGGTCCTTGCGACACGGGTGCTCCGATCGCCCGCGGCTCCACCAGCCCGACACTGAGATCTGGGTGGTGGCTCGCCTCGAACCACGGCGTACGAGAGGCACGCTACACGGAACGGACTCAACAGACAGCCTGTATGCGCGTCGCTCCGTGCGAAGGCCATGAGCCACAAAGGTGCACCAAAACTTCACCGTCCCCGAAATTCCTCATACGCGCGGGCTCCCCCGTTTGCGTGGGTGGGGGCGACCGGCAGATGACCTCGGAACAGCCGACCTTCCGACAGGCGATGCTGGAAGAAACGCCGGCGATGGCGCGGGTGCTGGAGGCAGCGCACATCGCCTCCGTCGCCGGGAAGCGGAGCTCCGCGATCACGTCTCGGAGTTGGGCGTCGATGCCCTCGGCGAGGGTACTGTGCTTGCGGATGTCGCAGCGCCGCGTGCCGCTCGCAGTAGATGAAGGTGCCGCCGTGGTCGCGGTCGGGGTAGATCGGCCGGTCTCAGTGGGTGCAGCGCACCCACCCCTGCAGCAACGTCCGCCGATCGAAGCGCGGTGGCGGCTTCGTCGCCCGTCGGCGCTGGACGCGCTCCCAGAGCAGCTCGTTGACCAGCGGTTCGTGCTGCCCCGCGTACTCAGCGCCGTCGTAGACGATGCGGCCCAGGTAGAAGCGGGTGCGGAAGAAGTCGCGCACGGCGAAGCCGGTGAACGCGTTACCTCGCTTGGTGGTCAGACCTCGGCGGTTCAGCCACTCGGCGATGCTAGCGTGGCTCTCCCACGCCGCGCGGCATTCAAACGCCTCGACGAGAACGGGTCCGGCGACCGGGTCGATCCGCGGCAAGCCGCCCGGCGTATCGACAGTGTAGCCGCACGGCACCGGGCCGGGCGCAGCGCCACTTGCACGGCGAGCTGGTCCGAGAAGAACTCCGAAACGCCGCCAATCATCGTCAGCATCAGCTTCCCGGCCGGGGTGCTGAAATCGATGCTCTCGGTCACGCTCGCGAAGCCGACGTTGGCCGCGCCCAGCCACTGCAGCGCCTGTCGTTGCACCCCCACGTTGCGCGCCCAGCGATCGATCGTGTGCACGATGACCAGGTCAAACGCCCCGGTCGCGACGTCGTCCAACAGGGCCGCAAGTTGCGGACACTTCTCGATCAGATCGGTGTGAGCGCTGACGCCCTCGTCGGCGTAGATGCGCAGCCGCTCGTGCCGCTCGCGCTCACAGAAGCGCGCGATCTCGTTCCGCTGCGCGGCCAGCGAATGCCCCTCCAGTTGCATCTCGCTGGAGACACGCACATAGCCTACGGCGGGCTGTGTCACTCGCCTCGGTCCTCTCGATCACGCCTCGAAAGCCGTCACGATCGACGGTGGCTACGGGATGTTTCAAGGCACGATGGGATGTGGGGGGCTGGATCAACTCGAGGATATTACGATCGCCTATCAAACTGGTCATTTAGACGAACTGTCACGGCTGCCATTAACAGAGGATCAACTCAGATTCCCTTGGCATTGTTAGAAACACTGATAGCAGAGTCGGGGTGTCTGTTATCCTAGGAATCCACCAGTAATCGGTGGAGAAAGAAACGGACATTGAACCAGGCCTTCAGCAGAGCATTCAGGGCGATCAATAGCGACTCTTCGATAGAAGAGGTCGAGCGCTTCATCATGGCACGCGATCGCAGCGAGAAATTTGGTCACGTAGTTGACCGCTTCAATCACCGCCTCGGGGGATCGCTCTCGGCGTAGCTCGCGCAGCTCATACCGACGAACAGCCCACGGGGAGACTCGTGGGCTGTTCTGTGTCCTGACGCAGCAGCTCAGGGACGAGTTCGAACTCCTGCCCCGAGGAGTCGACCACCGTGCGGTCGCTCAGCGGGCGCTCGAGCTCGACACGCACGAGGTCCGAGCAATCGTCACTGCCCATGACAAACAGGTGCCATTCGTGATTCTTCGGGTAGAGCACGACCCGCTCGTCGTGCTCATCGATGTCCACGCTCACGTCGACGTTGCAGGTGTCGAAATTCACCCCGAGGGCGAGGCCATCCTCGACCACAACCACGCTGATGATCGCGGCGTTACTCCGACCGATCCACCAGATCAGGGCGGCCACCGCCACGAGGCCGATCAAACCGATCACTGCGTTGCGTCTCGTTGGTCGACGATCGCCGGTGGCAGCTTCCTGATGGGCTCCGAGGACCTGATAGCGTACCTAAGCGACGGCGAGTCACCCGTCCGCGAGGTCCACGTCGATCCGTTCGAGATCGATGTCCACACCGTGACGAACGCGGAGTTCGGCGCCTTCATCGAGGCGACGTGCTACACGCCCGACCTGCTCAAGCAACACAGCGAGCAAATCGAACTCTCGGCGCGAAACATCAACTTGTTGACGGTGACGGTGACGCTTCGCCGATCCTGATCGACGAACAGCCCAGCCGGCCCTCGGAGGATTCCTGTACCCACGCTTGCCACCTCTCGCTGCGCGGTCGCGGCCAGCGGCGCCGGCCCGCGTTCGTCGCGTCTCGTTCGAGATCCGCGCCCCGCACCATCGACGATAGGAACCCGGTGCAGGCAGAGCATCACCGGATGATCTCCACATTTCACATGTTTGTCGGATTGATCGAATAGACAGTTTTTCGTGACCTGCCCCACACGCGCGAGGTAGAAAAAATGGTGCCGAGCGTGTACCCGGACGGCGGCAAACGACGCTGGTCAGACTCGTGGCGCTGGGTCGGGGCCGAACCGCGATACGGCACGATGGCGCGCGCCAGTGGTGCGCACGATCGGCGCCAGATCCTCGCGCGATCCGGAGCTACTCCGTCCGACGTGACCAACGGCGCATGCGTCGCGCTCGAGGTAGATCGGCCGGAGGCTCGATCACGCTTGGCGGATCGTCGTGGCCAGCGAACCGCGCCTCGCCCGTGATGCGATGGACGGTTTCCAGCGTCACCGTGCGTGATTCGCGGCTCGGTAGGCGCAATCGGTAGGTCTTGCCGATGGTGAGTTCGCTGGTCGCGAAGCCCTCGTCGGCCCCGACCGCGACCGCGCGCCAGCCCGTGGGTCCAGAGAGCAGGTCGAAGCGACCGCTGAAGACCAGACGGCTCCCGGACCGGAGATCCCCACGTGAGATTGCGTGCATCTGAGAATGGTAAGGCCCTGAGCAACCGAAGTACCTGATCGGAACCAGCGATCGCGTCGATAGGTAACTCTGAAGTGAGGGAGAGTATCTCTCAGTGCGGCCGTTCGCATCGCCGAGTGCGAAGCATCAGCAGGCTGCCCCTAGTTGGTACACTTCGCTGTTCAAGGCGCCGCTCGCGACCATTCGACCCTCGGGAACTATCGCGTGCCGCGTATCCAACACCTGCTGATCACTCGCTTCAGCGTTCGCCTGCCCGTGCCGCGCACCTTCAACCAGCACCGCGTCGCGTTCGATCCGCTGGACACTGACAAACTGAGCTTCCGGCACCACGGGCGCGGAGTTTGTCGGGCGGACGGGCGCAGCGATCGACGACCTCAATGTGGCGGCATTCGCCGGTTGAACGGAGCAAGGATCGCCGCGAGAGCAGGCTCTCCGGCAGTGACCACCTGAAGGCGCCTACTTGCGGTAAGCTCCGCTACACGATACCCCCTTGGGGTATGAAATTATGACTGCATCGTTCGCACCCCGCCGAGCGCGACCCAGGAGACCGAATCATGGCATCAGAGACCACGACCAGTTCGCCCCGCAGTAGCGCCACTAGCGCCCCGCTGTGCGTCCACCACTGGGTGATCGACTCCGCCGATGGCGCGGAGAGCCAGGGCAGTTGCAAGCACTGCGGCGCGAACCGCGGCTTCGCGAACAGCCTGGAATCCGATGGCTGGCGTGCGATCCGCGAGGACCGCGCTGGCCCCAGCAGCACCAACAACCTTGCGAGCATCGTGCGCGCGAAGCCGGAACGCACTGCGGACCTCGCCGACGAAGTTTAGTACGCTGAGCGAGCGCACGCAGACGTAGCGAGACATGCGCCCTCGAGGGAACTCTCTCCCACACAAACGGCCACCCTTGAGGGTGGCCGTTTGTGTGTGCGACCTCCGTTTTCCGACAGTTCGTCATGATTGTAGGATGTTACCGTCAGCAAGAAGACGGTCTCTAATAAGGACTTGAGCGCCGGACTCGCCCCATCAGTGGGACACCCCTGACGAGACCGTGGCGAGGCCGCGCCGGATCGATGGGGGCGGGAGCGGACGGCGCGGGGAAACCCCACGTTGAGGGCGTGAGTAGATCGTCGCGCGCCGAACGGAGCGATCGAGTCGCCTCGGACAGCGCTCGGAGACGGAACGGTGGTCTACCCCGCAAAATGCGACATGCGGCTACGCCGCGAGCCGGTCTGGGCCGAGGGCGACGTTGACGAACGCGGTCGCACGATCGCGTATCGCCGCCAGACCGCCGACTCCCTTTAAAACCTGCCACATCGAGCCGCAGAGCCACTCGGGATCGATACCGGCGGGGTCGCGCGGCCGAGGCGGCTCGATGCCGTTGGTCAGGCCGCACGCGCGGACGAACGCACAGGCGCGCTCGGTGTCGGCAGCAACGCTCTCCGAGTCGCGTTGCGCCTCGGGACGCGTGCCGTGCCCGCGGATGGCGGTGACAAACGCCGCGGACAACGACCAGCGCACCGCCGAGGGCCGCTTCGTCCGCGCCGAGCAGCTCGATCTGCGCCTCGGAGAGTTCGATGCGTCGCTCCTGCGCGAGCGCGACGGCGTTCGCCAGCAACTGCCCGCCGTCGTGCTGTGCCAGCACCATCCGCCCGAGGCCGTGCAGCAGGACAGCGGTGAAGATGTCGGAGGAGACCAGCCGATGCGCGCTGGCGACCAGCGCCGACAGCTCGCCGTGCTGGCCGTAGTAACCGGAGTTCGCGAGGCGTAGCAGCTTCGAGGCGACGTTCGGATCGATCACGTCAGTGAGCTGCTCGACCGAGGTGCGCGGGTCGCCGGTCAGATCCAGAATGCGGACAGCCGACTCCGGCAGCGGCCAGATATCAGTCATGGCGTCGAGCAGTCGCTGCACTGCCATATCGGACGCGGTCGGTTCAGTCATTCGTCGCCCTGTCAGCGTCAGCCTGTCAGCGTCAACCTGCTGGTCGGAATCGCCGGTGCGCAGTCGTCCTGGAAATGTTCGGCCCTCGTCAGGCCGGGGCGCACCGGCGCCGGAAGCCTGACCAGAATGTCAGCCGTGGCTCATCCGGGGTTTCGCTGGCGAGCGCACTCGGCAGGTATGACTTTCGTGAGACTGCTTGGTGGCCGTTTTCGATCGGGTAACCGCGCCGATCAGCCACCCACGGCAGGCACCGCGAGCTCGATGCCATCCGACAGGCCGCTCACGCGGACCAACTGGCAGGCGCGCTCCACGTCCGAGGCAAGGCCCGGCGCTACGGCTCGCTGCTGATGCGCGACCTCGTGCGCTGCGATCGAAGCAACGAGGTCGCGCATCAGCACCAGCGCTCCGCGAGCACCGCACCGAGGGTGGGGCTATCGACCGCGAACTCGCCGAACAGCGCTGACTCCAGGTCGATGCGGCTCAGCCGCGCCAGCTCCTGTGCCTGAAATAATCGCGTCTTCCCCTGTTCGAGCGCGAGCCGTCCGAGACCGGCAACAGCCCGGCGGTGAACGCCGCCTCGGGCGAGCGGTCGTGCGCGGCGCTCACGCGGGCCGCCGCCGGTCCGACACGGCGCCAGTAGTGCCAGAACTGCTCGGCATCGAACGCACCCAGGCCGCCGCCGGTGATCGAGAACCAGGCAACCTGCACGAGCTCGCTGACTCGCTCGAGGCCGATCACGCTGACCGCCTGAGACAGCAATCCCACCGACCCCGGAGCCCCGCCTCGGATCGTTCGCCGTGCGCAGTAGCGTGGCCGCGAAGCCCGGGTCGATCGACCCGGGCTTCGCGGCCACGGTGCAGCTGTCGCTGCCGATCAGCTCGGCGATCTGCGCGGCTTGCATCGGTCGGCACTGGTCGTCCTCGATCGTCTGAATCAGACAGTCGAGTGCGGTCGTTTCAGAAGCGGTCAGCCGGTCCATGCTGCTCCTCCGTCACCCGTGATCTTCGGTGGGACTGGCGTGACGAACGGTGATCAAAAGCCGATCAGGGCGCTTCGCCAGCGCAGCGCAAGCTGGGTGTGTCGGCGGTCAGGCGGATTGACGTCCGATGTAGCACCGCGCAGAGTCGGCGGGCTCGAAAGGACGGTCCCTCATGGCGACCTCGATGCGTGCCGCGGTCTGGGAACAGCCCGGCGAACCGCTGGCGATCCAGGAGCGGCCGGTCCCCGAACTCCGCAGCGACGACGTCCTCGTCGAGGTACGAGCCAGCGGCGTCTGCTTCACCGACCTGCGCATCCTCGGCGGACGGCCCGCAGGCAGCGACCCGTTCATCGCCGGCCACGAACCGGTCGGGGTGATCGCGGCCTTGGGCGAGGGAGTGAGCAACCTCGAGTTGGGCGACCGCGTGGCAGTGCACCCGCAGTTCGCGTGCGGCGAGTGCAGCTACTGCGAACGCGGCGAGGACGAGGCCTGCGTGTTGGGCATCTCCAACTTCGCCGGGCTCTCGATCGACGGCGGATACGCGCAGTACCTGCGCGTGCCCGCACGCCGCGCCGTCCCCCTGCCCAACGCGATCAGCTTCGAGGACGCCGCCCCTTTCTGCTGCGCCGGCCTGACGGTCTACGCCGCGCTGCGGAACGGCGGCATCGAGGCGGGGCAACGTGTCGCCGTGATCGGCATCGGCGGGTTGGGGCACCTCGCGATCTCGATCGCCAGCGCGCTCGGTGCCGAGGTCTACGCCGTTACCGGCAGCCCCGACAAGATCGAGCTGGCGCTGGAGCGCGGAGCGGTCTGGGCAGGTGACGCCTCGGCAGCCGCGACGGAGCTGGGGGAGCGCGGCGGCGCGCAGATCCTGCTCAACACCGCGAACGTGCTCGATCCGATCGTCACGCTGTTGCCGGGGATGGCGAAACAGGGCGCGATCGTCCTCGCGGCATCGGACGGCGAGGTGTTCCCGATCCCGCCCTCGATGTTCATCGGCCTACAACTGCGGGTGATCGGCAGCTTCTTCGGGTCGCGCGACGACCTGGCCGAGGTGCTGGAGCTGGTCGCCGTGCACGACATCCGCCCGCAGATCGAGACGTATGCGCTGGACCAGGTGAACGAGGTCCACACCCGCCTCGAGGCGAATGAGGTGCGGTTCCGCGCGGTGCTGCTACCTCAGAGCTAGGTGGGACCGGGATACGCGACCCACTGGCGTCTTCACGCCTTGCCCGCGCAGCGGGCCGCGGCCGGGGTGTGCGTGACGAGGAATCAATTCTGTCACGCACACCCGGACCGCGGCCCGCTCGGTTCGTACCGCCAACCGCCTGCTAGAGCGTGACCACTAGCAACTCCGTCCCGGGCACTAGCTGTCCGCCAGGTGCGAGCGCCATGAACGCCGCATTCACGAACTCGGGCGCACCCGCGGTTGTAGGCGCCCTCGTCACACTGCCGTCGTTCAACAGGACCAGCGACACACCAGACGGCGCGATCGGCCCGTTGAACGGGGTGACGTGGTTGACCTCTAACCGCTCAGAGTTGCCGCCGCCCCCTCCACTCGCCGAACTGCCCCCCGAGCTCCGGCGGCAGTTGCGACGGCACCGGCGCTGGCTGGTTCATCACGACGCACCACGACGCTGCCCGTCACGACCGTCCGAAACCCCATCCACCGATCGTGTCTTGAGCCGCTGCACCAAGATCACCCCCGTCACGTTCCGTGCGTCGCCAGATCGAGGGCGCGCGCATCCACGCCGTCCACGCAGGCTCAGCGCCACCTCGATCGACCGATTGCCCACCACAGTCCGAGGCTGACCGCGCCCCGATCGCTAATCAACACCGCCCCCGTCCGAGGCGGTCCGACACGCTGCGCGAACCCAGATCCACCGCGCTGCCGCACCTGCAACCCGGAGTGCGCCTCGAACCGGTTGGCAAGGGTCTGCGAGTTGATCACGCCGTGCTCGATGAAATCGAGCAGCACCGCCGCCAGCTCCTCCGGCACGTCGCGCATCACGTTGTGGCCCACGCGGCTGAACACGTGCAGCGTCGCGTTCGGCAGGTGGAAGGTATACGCGACGTTCTCGAGTCGGCCGCGCCAGCCACCACCAGCGTCGGCGTCTCGATCTCCTCGAGGCGATCGGCGATGTCGAACTACGCCGCAGACTTCGACCAGAAGTGTCCGTCGTCGACCGCGAGCACGAAGTCGATCGCGGTGAGCAACTCCTCGTCCGCCACGTCGCGCACATGAATCACGCGCCGGTCGCAGAACAGGCGCTCACACGCGTCCAGGGCTGCTCGCTGCGCGCGCTGGCGCTCCTCCCACGGCGGTGCGCCCTCCCCACTCCGGGTCTTCCTCCGTGCCACCCGCTGCGATCGAGGCCACCAGTACCAGCCGCTCCGGGATTTCCAACGCGAGCTGCATCCCGACCCCACCGCCAATCGAATGGCCGACAAACGTGAATCGCTCGATTTCCAGCGCGTCCGCCAGCCCGATCACATCGCGCGCGTACTGGTCAAGCTCGTAGCCCCAGCCGGGTCGTCCGCTATCACCCACCCCGCGCGAGCCGCAGGCGATGCAGCGATACGCCTCGGCCAACGCGGGAGCAATGCGCTCGATCTAGGGCCGTCGCGAACTCGCCGTTCCCGGGTGGAACAGCACCACGTCACCATTCCCGGCCTCGTCGTAGGCCAGCTCCACCCCATTCACCAGCGTCGAGCCCATCGTTGTCTCCTCCCGAACCCACCAGGTCCGATGAGACTACAACCGCCGAGGGTGCCCCCCGCTCCGGCGACCGGCGCTACGCTGCCCGCAGCCACCCACCGTCCGAGGAAGGCCACGCACGATGCTCCGCATGCGCCAGATCGCCCTCGTCGCCCAAGACCTCGACGCCATCGAGGTCGATTTCGAAGTGATCTTCGGTCTCGAAGTCTGCTACCGCGACCCCGGCGTCGAAAAATACGGCCTCCACAATTTCCTCATGCCGCTCGGCAACTCCTTCATCGAGGTCGTCGCCCCGTTCGAAGCCGGCACCGCCGGTGGCCGCTACCTCGATCGGCGTGGAGGCGACGGCGGCTACATGGTAATCCTCCAGACCGGCGACATCGCCGCCGACCGCGCCCGCGTCGCGGAACTCGGCATCCGCCTCATCTTCGACCGCGCCGGTGACCACAGCGACGGCGTCCAGTTGCACCCGAAAGACGTCCCCGGCTCTATGCTCCAGCTCTCGTGGAACGAGGGTGATGCCGATCCGGCCGGCCCCTGGCACCCCGCCGGTCCCGATTGGCTCCCCGCTCAACGCCTCGACGTGGTCAGCACGATCACCGCGGCCGAACTCCAGACCGAGGACCCCGCCGCCCTCGCCGCGCGCTGGTCCGCCGTCCTCGATCACCCCGTCGACAACATCGAGGGCGGCACGCCCACGATCGCCCTCGACGACGCGACGATCCGCTTCGTCCCGATCACCGACGGCCGTCCCGAAGGCCTCGCCGCCCTCGATGTTGTCGCCGTCGACCGCACGCGCATCCTCGAAGCCGCCGAGGCCCGCGGCGCCCGCGGCTCCGACACCCGCGTCACCATCGGCGGCGTCCACTTCAACCTCGTCTAGCCCGCCCCGGCGAGACCACATCAACGCGAGCGCAAATCCGAGGACGTGCCTATGACCACCAGCGACCCGGCGCCCGGCCACTTCCTCGCCGGCATCGCCGCGCTGATCCGAAACGACGCCGGCGAGTACCTGCAGCTCCAACGCTCCGCGGAGCGCGACGTCGGCGCCGGCGTCTGGGAGTCCGTCACCGGCCGCGTCGACCAGGGCGAATCCTTCGAGGCCGCGCTCCACCGCGAGGTGCGTGAAGAGACCGCCCTCCGCGTCCGCATCGACCTGATCGTCGGCCTCTCCCACTTCCACCGCGGCACCGAAATCCCCGAGAACGAACTGCAGGGCGTCGTCTTCGCCTGCAGCATCGAGGGTGATGACACCGTCACCATCGGCCCCGAACACTCCCAGTACCGCTGGCTGCCCACCGAGACCGCCATCGCCTTCCTCGACGCCCCAGACGCAGACACCGCTTGGTTTCGCAACTCCCTCGAACGCGCCGAAGCCCTCCGCCGCCTCGAGCCGCCCGGCTGGGACTCCCTCCATGCCACCGGCGTCACGCTGGACTGGCGGCACCACCTCACCAGCCCGCGCGCCCCGCCGAGATAGACTGCACACCTCAACTCGCATCCTAGGAGCGCCCCATGACCGGCCCCCTCGACGGCATCCGCGTCCTCGACTTCACCCGCTTCCAGCAGGGCACCTTCGGCACCGTGCAGCTCGCCGACCTCGGTGCGGACGTCTGGAAGATCGAACAGCCGGGCGGCGACCCCGGACGCGGGCTGGGGCGTCACCTCAGCGGCTACTCCTCCTACTTCGAGTCGCTTAACCGCAACAAGCGCAGCATCAGCCTCGACCTGCGCAAGCCCGAGGGCATCCAGGTCGTCCGCCGCCTCGTCAGCCACGTCGACGTCGTCGTCGAGAACTTCCGCCCCGGCGCGATGGAGAAGCTCGGCATCGGCTACGAGGAGCTACGGCAGATCCACCCCAGCCTGATCTTCGCCGCGAGCAGCATGTACGGGCCGAAGGGGCCGCGCGGCAACGACCCTGGTTATGACAACATCGCCCAGGCCAACGGCGGCATCATGGCCTTCACGACCCTGGACGGCGAAACCCCGCACGGCATCCAGCCCGGCATCGCCGACCAGACCGGCGGCAGCATGCTCGCCTACGCCATGCTCGCCGCCCTCGTGCACAAGCTCCGCACCGGCGAAGGCCAGCGCGTCGACGTCTCGCTCTACGGATCGCAGATCGCGCTCCAGGGTATCCAGGTCGCCCGCAGTTGGAACGAGCACGAATTCGCCCCACCCGGAAAATCCTCCGGCGTCTTCAACCACCGCGCGCTCTGTATCGACAGCCGCTGGATCGCGTTCGGCTTCCTCGAGGCGCGCCACTTCCCGCGCCTCGCCGCCGCGCTCGGCCTCGAGGAGCTCGCCGACGATCCGCGCTACGCCAGCCCCGAGGGCCGTGGCGAGAACATCGGCGCCCTCGTCGAGCGGATCGACGCCCAGGTCATCCAGCGCCCCTCGGACGAATGGATCGAAACACTCCGCGCCGCCGACATCCCCTGTTCCGTCGTCCACAACTACGAAATGATCCGCAAAGACCCACAGGCCATCGCCAACGGCTACGTGAACGAATTCGAACACCCGAAATGGGGCAAGATTGCCACACACGGCCCCGTTGCCCAATTCTCCGAAAGCCCCGCCGAGGTCCGATTCATGGCCCCGATCGCCCCCGGCGATCACTCCCGCGAAATCCTCGAGGAAGCGGGCTTCGCCGACGACGAGATCGCCACCCTCGCCGAAGTCCGAGCCGTCCTCGGCGACTCCGTCGCTCAACCCACCGAGATGAACTAAGCACCGACCACCTACCGAAGACCGGGGCACACCTCATGGCCGAGGCACGCAGCAAAGTGATCGCCGAGGGCCTCTCGTTCGGAGAGGGCCCGCGCTGGCACGACGGTCTGGGTCGCCGAGGGGCAGTCGCGTGGCGACACCACGGTCATTCTCGAGTTCGCTAGCGTCGAAGAAGCAAACGCCTAGGACGACGGCGCCAACTACCAAGCTGTCATCAGCCAACGACACCAGGCTGCGAACAGCAACGGCGTTGTCTTCGAGGGCTTCACTCCACCAAGCCTGAGTCAGTGGCATCCGCAACAGCCCGAGCCCACCGAGGGCGCGAGCGAACGCAGCGAGAAAGGAGATCCGCTCGCGCTTGCGCTAGTCCTCCCATGGTGGGGGGTGGCTCGGGCATCAACAGACCGGTAGGAAGTCAGCTCGTTAGACCCCACGCGGAGCGTGACCCGTCCCTAGTCCCGATCGGAAGCGCCAGTCCCAAGCCACGCACACCTCCGGATTACCCCCCATTCGACACCAACGCTGCGACTGCTACGGTGAATGCACGCAACACCGGTGGAGGCCAGCGTTTCGCAACGCTTCCCGGTGACCGAACGCGACGCACGACACCCCTTCCTGTAGGTGGATCCGCCTCATCCAGCCTGCTCCGCGCGATCTCACGATCGACGCGGGGGCTTTGCCGCTGCCGTTCTCGGCCGCGCGCTGGTCCAGTGCGGAACGTTCGTCCCCCGTATTCGGCGGACGAACTGCCAATCCTCGAACCATCGAGGACGGCAACGCACGTGTCCCAACAAATGGGGCCCGGCTGACCACCCTCCCCGAACACCTTGGGGCACAGTTTAGGAGATAGATTGACCACCACCGCACCGGCCGAAGACTCGCTCGCAGTCGAAATCGACGCCGAGTCCCTCCCCACGGCATCCCAGGACGAACTGCTCGACGACTCAGCTGACGACAGTTCAGCCAACGACGACACCTCCGACGACGATTCAGCTGACACCACCCCCAGCTTCGCCGACCTCGGAATCCCGCAGGGCCTGTCCGACTTCCTCGGCGAACAGGGCTTCACCAGCCCCTTCGAGGTCCAGACCGTCACGCTCCCGGACGCCCTCGCTGGCCGCGACATCGCCGCCCGAGCGCCCACCGGTTCTGGCAAGACCCTCGCCTTTGGCCTCCCGCTACTGATGCGCGTCGAGAACGCTCGCCCGCGCCACCCGCGCGGCCTCGTGCTCGCCCCCACGCGTGAGCTCGCCGACCAAATCCAGCGCGAACTGCAGCCGATCGCCCGTGCCGGCGGCCGCAGCGTCATCGCCGTCTACGGCGGCGTCGGCTACGAGCCCCAGCGCCGCGCCCTCCGCCGCGGCGTCGACGTACTCGTCGCCTGCCCCGGCCGCCTCGCGGACCTGATCGAACAGGGAGATCTCGACCTTGACGAAGTCGAAGTCGTCGTGATCGACGAAGCCGACCGCATGTCCGACATGGGCTTCCTCCCCGAGGTGAAGCGCCTCTTGGACCGCACCCCGAACGACCGCCAGACGTTGCTCTTCTCCGCCACACTTGATGGCGATGTTGGCGTCCTCACCCGCAGGTACCAGAACAACCCCGCCCGCCACGAGGTCGGCGACGCCGAGCCAAACGTCGAGGACATGCGCCACATCTTCTGGCGCCTCGACTCCGACGCTCGCGTGGACGTGGCCAGCGACCTGATCCAGGCAGTCGGCCCGACGATCGTCTTCGTCCGCACCCGCCGCGGCGCGGACCGGATCCAGAAGCAGCTCGAAAAGGTCGGTGCTCGCTCGGTCGCAATCCACGGATCGCGCTCGCAGGCCCAGCGCACCCGCGCGCTCAAGGCCTTCGCCGACGGCAAGGTTGAAGCACTCGTCGCCACCGACGTTGCCGCCCGCGGCATCCACGTCGACGGCGTCGAGTGCGTCCTCCACTTCGACCCGCCGATCGATGACAAGACATACCTCCACCGCTCCGGCCGCACCGCGCGCGCCGGTGCCCAGGGCATCGTCGTCTCCTTCGTCTCGCACGACCAGGTCCGTGACACCGACAGGATGGTCCGCAACCTCCGCCTCCGCGTGGACCTCAACACCCCCGCACCGAAGTCCCTCCAGGACGCCAAATCACGCCTCGAGGCCGATCCCGACGAGAGCTTCGCCGACGAGAGCCTCGCCATGGCGGGCTTCTCTCGCGGCGGTAGTGGCGGCGGCAATCGAGGTGGTGGCAACCGTGGCGGTAACGGAGGCCAGGCCGGCGGGCAAGCCTCCGGTCGACGCCGCGGTGCTCCGCGCCCAGCCGACCGCCCCGGCGGTCCCGGTGGACCGGGTGAGCGCCGCAGCAAGACCCGCTCGCGTCCGCGTGGCGCAGTCGGCGACGGCAAGACCGCTGAGGGCATGCCCGCCAGCCGCCGCCGTCCCGAGTTCGAGGACGGCGGCTCTGCTGGCCGCGACCGTCGAGACGACCGACCGCGCTCGGGCTCCAGCAATGTCAGCGGTGGCAACCGCAACGCCAACGGCGGCCGCTCGCGCAGCGAGCGGCCGCGTGCCGACCGCCCCCGAACTGACCGCCCAGGATCGGATCGCCCTCGAAACGACCGTCCCAGTAACGGGGCACGTGACGGCGCCCCGCGCGGCGGCGGCCCACGCGGTCGCAAGTCCGGCAGCAACCCGAGCAATCGCACCCCCGCCGGTGCCGGCCGCTCGAAGAAGAACTAGGAGCGGTGACGCTCGGCGGTGACGCCGCGTGTCACCGCTCCTAGCCACCCCGATCACCTGAACGACCGCTAGCCCTCGATCGCGCCGCTGCCAACGAATAGGACCTCGCATGCCCAGCCTCTCCGACCACCTCGCCGCCATCGCCAACGCGAAGAACGAACTGCGCGCCGCCATCAACGGCGCCGCCAGCTCCTGGGAGCAACCCGCGCTCGCCCCCGAAGCTGACGAGGTCAACACCAGCGCCACCGGTCAGCCGTGGACCCCGAAGCAGGCCACGATCCACGCCCTCAGCGCGCTCGGCTTCTTCACCGGCTTCGCCGCCGCCGGCCTCGGCATCGAGTTCGGGACCTCGCGCCCAGCAGCCGACACCACCGACGAGGCGCTCGCCTCCCTCGATGCTGCCTTTGCCGCCTTCGACGAAATCATCACCGCCGCCAACGACGACTCGCTGACACTCCCCGCCCCCGTCGGCGACGGCCAAGTCAGCTACGCCGCCACCCGCGGTTACCAGATTGAGAAAGACGTCGCGGGCGCCCTCAACATGGTCGAGCTCCACACCGCAGACCACGCCACCCAGATCGCGCGCGGCACCACCGCCGTCATCTAGCGACACCTTCGAAGTTTGCCAGGTCCGGAGCGACCGAAGCCGATGGCTGACTGCCCTAGGCGCACTTCCCTGCCCACCCCGTAGGCGTGTACTTGCCAGCCCTACCCCGTAGGCGTGTACGTACCTGACAACTGAGGCGGCGTCCCCGCCTCGCCTCGCTCCGCCATCGCGAGGCGAGTCGAGCGCTCCCAGCTCCGGCCCAGCGCATCGCTCACGCTGATGTGCAGCCGCCCGAGGCCTTCCGTCTCCAGCTCGATCTCGTCCCCGTCCTGGAACGGGTTCAGCCCACCGTGGTTCGTCCCCGTCGCCAGAATGTCGCCCGGCTCCAGCGTGTGAATCGACGTGATGAACTCGATGCTGCGCGCGATCTGGTGCGCCATATCGTCGGTATTGAAGTTCTGCTTCAGCTCTCCGTTGTTCGAGAGCTGGATCTGCAAGTGCTGCGGGTCCGCGATCTCGTCAGCCGTCACCAGGTACGGTCCGATCGGCGCGAACGTGTCGCGTGACTTCATCTGGTAAAAGCCCGGGTGTAGACCGCGCGCCGACCCATCGATGAAGTTCGTGTAGCCGAAGACGTAGTCCATCGCCTCAGCCTCCGTCACCTGCGAGGCCCGACGACCAATCACCAGCGCCAGCTCCGCCTCGCCCTCGAAGATCGAGGCGGGCACATCCGGCAGCACCATCGTGTCGCCGTCACCGATGATCGCGCTCGGCGACTTCAGGAATCCGTTGATCGGCGCCGGCTCGTCGCGCATCCCGTCCTCCATGTAGTTCACCGCCATACAAGCGATCGTCGTCGGCCGCGGCAACGGCGGCCGGATGCGCACGCTGGACAGCGGCACGCCCTCCCCGTCGCGAGCGGCGCTTTCGAGGTCCCCGCGCACGTCCTCGAACCCCGCGATCACCGCGTTGATCAGGTCGGCGGGCCCAACGTGCGGCAACTGCTTGACGGCGGCACCCACGTCGATCACCTCGTCGCCACGCACCACACCCAGCCGGAAGTCGTTGAAGAACAGCAGTTTCACGTCGGAGCTCCTATCGAGGTTGAATCGAAATGCACGCTACCGGTGATTCGGTCACTTCGCGAGGCCCGCGTGCTTAAGGCCGATCAATAGATGTCAAAGTCACCCATCATCACGTGCATCCGCACGGTGCCCGCATACAAGGCTTCGAGGATCGGCACCCCGCACTTCTGGCAGTCCGGCCCGAAGCCGAAGAGACGCGACTGCCCCGCCTCGAGGAACCTCGACCGACGCAGCGCGCGCTCGAACGTGTGGGCCGGTGACACGCCGCAGTTCACGCCTCGGACGCCCGCGCTACGCAGGCGATCGCAGCCAGTCTCCAGCAGGGCATTCGCCACCGTCTCGTGATCCGGCTCGACCGCCATATCCAGCACCTTCGCCCAGTTTCACGAGCGCTTGAACACCGCAAGCCCCAGCAGGTGCCCGTCCTCGAATGCCCCGAGCGCGAACGCCGGGCCGAATCGCGGATCGAGGTACCGCCAGTTCAGGTACTCCACCGAGCGAATCACCGACACGTCGAAGTCCGCCGCGTAGCGCGCCGTCAGCACCGAGGCGCGCTCGTCGAATCGCGCCAACCTCTCGATCCACACACCGCCCGAGTTCGCTCCATCCCACCTCGGCCGCAGGGCGACCCACCGCACGAGGTTCCGCGCCAGATGCGCGCGGCCCCCGCCTCGCAGGTGGGTCGCAACGAAGCCTCGAGGGTCGAACGCGCTCGTCAATGTCGAGAGCTGGTATTGGACTTCAGTCGTATGGAAGCGGTTGAACATGTTCGCGATCGCCGGGTTGTCGGAGCCAGATCCGAGCGCGATATCGGAATCGGTGATGGCGTGGCATGGACGAATCGCCCCCATCCGCCCACCCAGGCCGCGCCCCTGCATCTCCGGCAGCACCGCCTGGTCGATGCCGCTGTCCTGTACCAGCTCCTCGCCGCCGATCATCAGGCAGCTCTCCCAGCGTACGCTGACGGCGGCGATTCGCCCGTCCAGCTCTACCGCCGTGTGAGCGGGCGCGATCGCGCCGCTCACCGCCGGATGCGACAGCTTCCACTGCAGATGCTCCAGCGCGCTGAGCGCGATGTCGCACGGCGGCCAGCCGTCGAACGCCGCCTCGATCACTGGCAACATCTCCGACGCGTCGTCAGTCGTCGCGAGGCGCGCGACCGGTTCGGCCTCGGACGTCATTTACACGATCGGGTCAGTCGTCGTCGTCCGCTGCTCAGGGGTGGGCTAGCTAATCTGGTGGACGAACGCCTGCCGCGGTAGCGCGCCACCCTGACTTTCACGACCTAGTCCTGCCAGCGACCCGTCCGCGGCCCCCCGCAGCTTCACACCTGAGAGCCTGCGCAGCGTCACGCCCGAGGCGGCCGGTTCTAGGTCTTCAGGCGCGGCGTGCTCGGTCTGACTATCCTCCTCGTCGCCGTCGCCATCCCGATCGGCGTTCTCAGTGCACGCGTCCTCAACGGCGACGAGCGCGCCGCCCGCGTCCACAACACCCTGCAGCTCGCCATCGCAGACCTCGAGGGCATCGAACTCACGGAGATCGTCCACACCACATCCGAGGCGGACGCGGTCCACGTGCGCGCACGCCTGCTGGCCGAACAACCGCTCACGCCCGACCAGTCAGCCGCACTCCGCCTCGCCCTCGAGCGCGAGCTCGGCAGCCCAATCAACCTCGAACGCGAGGTGACGCAGTTCATCCGCGCCGGTCGTTCGAGCACCGAGCCGGTGGCTAGGCGCTCGAACGACCGGCGGCAACCCGCCGCACGCGGTCCGCGATCTGCAGGCGTCCGAGGGCAATGCACACCTTGTCCAGCTCCGCGTCGTCAGGCGCGCCGGTCCATTCCCACTCGTCGACCGTCCCGACGCCCGGCACATCGCGGATCAGCGTCGCCAGCCGCTTGAACAACCGCGCATCAGCGCGCCCCTCGAACAGCGCCGTCGCCAACCGAGCCGCCCCGCGCACCGTCAGGTCCCACTCCTCGACGTCGTCCGGGATCTCCTCGATGTGGTGGTAGCGAGCCAGCACCGCCGCCGTCGACTTCGCGCCCCAGCCCGGCAGCCCCGGGAACCCGTCCGCGCTGTCGCCCACCAGTCCGAGGTAGTCCGTGATCGCCTCCGGCGGCACGCCAAACTTGGCCACCACCGCCGCCTCGTCGTACTCGATGCCCTGCCGCCGGTCGAGCTGCACCACCCGAGGGTCCGACACGCACTGCGCCAGATCCTTGTCCGGCGTGCAGATCCACACCTTGTCGACCCGCACGTCCGCCGCCGCGATCGTCGCCGCCGTCGCCATCCCGTCGTCCGCCTCGTGCTCCACCATCGCGAGCACGGAGAATCCGGCTGCTGCCAGCACCATCTCCAGAATCGGAAACTGCGCCATCAACTCCGGCTCCACGTCCTCACCGGACTTGTACCCCTCGTAGAGTGAATTGCGGAACGACCGAATCTCGCGATCCGTGGCAATCCCGACGTGCGTCGCACCCTCCTCGAGCAGCCCGAGCATCGAATCCAGCACCCCGCCGACCGCAGCCACCTCAGCCCCGCTCGGTCCCTGGCGGCTGGGTACCGCGAAAAAGTGACGATACAACTCATACGTCCCGTCGATCAGATGTACATCCACGCCGAAAGCCTAGGCGATCCACCCGCCGAGGGCGCGCACCAATTCCGAGGGCGGCCTTCTACCGCCACACCCACCCCGTGCTATCGTCACGGCGTTCCGTCCACATCCGAGGCCCAAATCACCATCCGAGGAGCTCGTACCGTGTCCATCACCATCGACTGGCTCGGCTGCGCCACCTTCCGGCTCGCGATCGACGGGCTCGTCGTCTACCTCGATACCTACATCGACCGGCCACCGGGCGCGCCCGACGTCGGCGTCACGCTCGACCAGATCAACGGGGCCGACTACGCCCTGATCGGCCACAGCCACTGGGACCACATCGCCGGTGCCGACGTCGTCGCGCGCAACACCGGCGCGACCGTCATCTGCTCCAACGAGTCCGCTCACGTCCTCCGCAGGCGCGGGGTCCCCGAAAAGCAGCTCTGGACCGCCCAGGGCGGCGAGCGCTACCAGCTCAACGAGACGGTATCGGTCCGCATCCTGCCCAGCCTCCACTCCTGCATCTGGAGCCGCGCCGCCGCGCCCGGCACCGTCGTCACCGGCGACCTCGGCATCCCCGAGAACGAGCGGGCGGCCCGCCTCGCCGAGAACCGCGCGAAACGCCACGCAGACAGTTCCGAGGGCACTACGGAACTCCAGGCGCTGATCGACGGCGGCGCGCACAGCGACAACATCGGCGGCGCGCTCGACTACCTGATCGAAACGCCACACGGGAACATCCTCTTCCAGGACAGCATGGGCTACTTCACTGGCCTCTACGCCCACGCCCCGGTCGATGTCGCGCTGCTCGCCGCCGCCGGTCGCGGCCACATTGATGGCGAGCCGATCCAAGGCTCCGTCGAAAACTTCATCGCCGGTGAGTGCGAGCTGCTCCGCCCCAGCCGCGTCCTGCTCAGCCACCACGACAACTTCACCGGCGCCGCCGATGTGCCCGACCTCACCGACATGACCCCAGTCCACGACGAACTCGCCCGCCGCCACCCCAACATCGACGTGCTGTCGATCGACCTCGGCGGTAGCCTCACCCTCTTCGACTAGCGAGCACTTCGAGGGAACCCCACCGTGCTGATCGGCATCTCACTCCCCGTCCGCGAAATGCAGAACGACCTCGGCATGACCGAAGCGCAGGTCGAGGAGTTGCTGGCCGACAACGTGCTTACTGAATCACCCGCCGCGACCCGCAACCGAACGCTGGCGTAGGCCTCGTCCCCACCGAGGTGACGGCGCAACACTCGAGGAGCCACGATGCCTGAGCAGATGAACGAACTCGGCTTCTATACCCTCGCCGGTGCCCCGGAGTCGCCCCGCGACCTGATCGCCGAGGTCGCGGCTGCCGAGGAGATGGGCCTCGGCGCCGCCTTCATCTCGGAGCGGCTCAACATCAAGGAAGCGGCCACCATCTCCGGTGCCGTCGGCGCGGTCTCCTCGAAGATCGGCATCGCCACCGCGGTAACGAACCAGAACAAGCGCCACCCGAAGGTGACCGCCGCCTACGCGACGACAATGCACTTCCTGACCAATGGTCGCTTCGCGCTCGGCCTCGGCCGCGGCACCCCTCGAGCCTCGAAGTCGCTCGGCCTGAAGCCGATCACCACCGCGCAGATGGAGGACTTCGCCCACCTGATGCGCCGCCTCTTCCGAGGCGAGACGGTGTTCAACCACGATGGCGCCGCCGGGAGCTGGTCAACGATCGGCCTCGACTCGAAGTTCGATGAGGACATCCCGCTGCTGCTCACCTCGTTCGGACCGAACTCGCTCGCGCTCGGCGGACGCGCCTACGACGCGGTCGTGCTGCACACCTTCTTCACCAACGAGACCACCGCCCGCTGCGTCCAGACGGTGAAGCAAGCCGCCGAGGAGGCGGGCCGCAACCCCGAGGACGTGCGAGTCTGGTCCTGCTTCGCCACGATCGGCGACCACCTGCCGGAACCAGTGCGCCTGAAGAAGACCGTCGGCCGCATGGGCACCTACCTCCAGGCCTATGGCGACCTGCTGGTCGAAACGAACCGCTGGGACCCAGCGGTGCTCGCCCGCTTCCGCGCCGACGACTTCGTCACCAACTTCCGCGCCTCGATCGATGACAAAGCCACTACCGAGGAACTGGAACACATCGCCGAACTCATCCCCGAGGACTGGCTCACCCCCGCTGCTACCGGCACCCCCGAGGAGTGCGTCGCCGCAATCAACGGCCAGTTCGACCTCGGCTGCGACGGCGTCATCCTCCACGGCGCGTCGCCCACCGACCTCGCCCCGATCGTCGAGGCCTACCGCGCCCAGCGCGACGACGCGCGCTTCGCCCATCTGCCGGCGAACCCCGGACTGGCCCCCAGCCATGATTAAACATCGCTGTCTGGCCCCTCGCCATGCCTGAGATCCCGTTCGCACGCGATCCGGTGGACGTCACCCCTGAATGGCTGACCGCCGTCCTGCGCCAGCTCGGCCACGAGGTGACCGTCGCGAGCATCGAGGCGAACAGCGTCGGCACCGGCCAGGTCGCCCACTGCGAGCGTTTCGAGGTCAGCTACGCCGACTGGGACGGCCGCGCGCCTGCCTCGTTCGTCGGCAAGTTCCGCTCACTCGACGAACTGAGCCGCCGCACCGGCAGTTCCGGCACCTACCAGCGCGAGGTCAACTTCTACCGTCACATCCGCCCCACCGTCGGCATCCGCACGCCGCACGCCCACTGGCTCGACCTCGACGAGGCGACCGGCGACTTCATCGTCCTAATGGAGGACATGGCCCCCGCCGAACAGGGTGACCAGATGCGTGGCGCCACTACCGAGGAAGCGACCGCCGCCCTCGACCAGGTAGCTCGCCTGCACGCCCCGCGCTGGGGCGACAACACCCTCGAACGCTTCGACTTCCTCGTGCGCCCCGGCGACGAGGTCACTCGCGTCCGACGCTACGAACGACTCTGGGCAGGCTTCCTCGAACGCTACGGCGACCAACTCAGCGACGAAATGCTCACCGTCGGCCACGGCTTCGCGCCGCTCTACGCCACCTACTCCCGCCCCTACCCCGGCACGCGCTGCATCACCCACGGCGACTACCGCCTCGACAACATGCTGATCGGCAGCGGCGCGGGTTCCGGAGGCGATTCGAACGATGCGAAACAGGTCGCCGTCGTCGACTGGCAGACCGTCGGCATCGGCGCAGCAGCGCAGGACGTGTCCTATTTCCTCGGTGCCGGGCTGCTCCCCGAGGCCCGCCGCACCCACGAACGCACTCTCGTCGAGCGCTACCATGCGACCCTCGAAGCGGGCGGCGTCCTCGACTACAGCCTCGACCAGCTCTGGGACGACTACCGCTGGTATAGCTACGCCGGGTTCGTCATGGCCGTCACCGCCTCGATGGTGGTCATCCGCACCGACCGCGGCGACGAAATGTTCATGACGATGGCCAGCCGCCACGCCCGTCAGGCGATCGACCTCGAGGCCCAGCCACTCCTCGAGGCGGCGCGCTAGGCAGGACGACCGGCGGCTACTCCTCGACCGGACCGGCCTTCATCTTGCGCCGATCGCGGACCAGCTTCATGTCCAGCCGCATGCCGAGGGCGCTCGCGACATCGACGACGGTCTCGATTCGCGGGCTGTGCTCGCCCGACTCCAATCGCCCAATTACCGCCTGTGTCACGCCGACCCGCGCGGCGAGTTCCCGCTGCGTCAGCTTCGCTTTGCGACGCGCGAGGATCAGTTGCTTCACGATCTCGTATCGCGGTCGAAGCCGGTCGTACTCAGCCTGCAGCTCCGGGTCGCTGGCGCACAGCGATTCGAGGTCCCGCTTTACCCCGCCACCGATCGCAGCCTTCTTAGTCAAGATCCAACTCCTTCAGTCGTCGCAGAGCGGTTCTCAGCGCACGGTCGTCGAGCTTCCGCATTTGCTTCCGACAGGCGTGGAGCAACTAAACCGTCTACCCGTTCCAGACATACACCACCCGATGATCGCCAGGCCGGAGTTCGTACATCCGAGTTCCCGGATCGATCCGTCGATCGCGTGGTCGCCCCAACGGCGGACCGATCTCGATCAAGAGATCCACGAGAAATTCGAACGAGGCGATCGCGTTCCGTTCGCCCCGATCGTGGAGCTTGCCGAAGTAGTCCTCGACGGGCTGCTTGCCCCGCCCATCGCGGTAGTAGTAAACATCTATCTCAGTAATTATAGCATTGTTGCTATCAAGATGATGACATCACGAGACACTAGGTCCCGGCGGACATCGTGCCGTTTGTGAACCCGCACCGCCGCGTGGCTGACTCCCGCCAGTCGAGACGACCGCAACCGATCGAGGAGCACGAGGTGGTGAAGCAGATCCCCGAGGCCCCCGCCGAACACGCGCCGATGTGGGCGCTCTCCGAGCTCGCCGCCCATCAGTGGACCCCGCAGAACAACCTGATGGAGGTCACCAGCGGTCCTCGCGCCTACGAACGTGGTGGACCGCCCAGGACCGCACCGGCGACCTGCTCGTCGTGATCGGCTTCGCCTTCTACCCCAACCTCGGCACGGTCGAGTCGTTCACGATCGTCAATCTCCGAAGCCAGCACACCACCCTCCGCGCCCACCGCGCCCTGACGGCCAACCGCTTCGACATGCGCGTCGGACCGCTCGAGGCCCAACTCGTCGCGCCGTTCCAGGAGTCGCGTCTCACGCTCGATGACAACCCGCACAGCATCGCTTACGACCTGCGCTGGCTCGACACCAAACGATCGGTCGCACAGCCCACGCTGCTCGGCGGCTACGAGACCTTCGGTCGCATCGAGGGCACCGTGCGCGTCGGCTCCGAGGAGTTCACCCTCACCCAGGCGGACTACGCCTGATCGCGCGACCCCCACTGGGGCGTCCGCGACGGCGTCGGCAATCCCGGCTACCTGATCCGCCCGATCGAACGCGCCACCTCGACCGCCACGAGCGGCGAGTGGATCGAGTTCGACGACTGGTCCGTCTGGCTACACCGCATCTTCTACAACCTGGGCGACGCGCGGCCCGGCACCGGCCAGATCGTAAAGATGGAGCGGGAGCTGAGCTTCGACCTCGAGACCAAGTTGTTCACCGGCGGCACGATCCACAACACGCTTGCGGGTGGCGAGGTGAAGTCACTCACCTTCCGTCCGCTCGGCAACCAGATCACCTTCCTCCGCTGCGGCATGTACGGCGGTAGCCAAGGCGGCACACCTGAGGGCGATATCTGGCACGGCATGAACGTCGGCGAGCAGATCACCGGCGAAACCTACGACGTCACCGACGCCGCGATGCGCCTCAAACTCCGAGGTGCCGCCAACTACCACTGTGCAGTCACCTCAGGCGACGAAACCACCTTCAGTCTCTTCGAGACCCACGATCCGCTCACCTACCAGATGTGCGCCGACGCAGAACCCGGGCACCGGCTCCTGAACTAATGGCCAACGCCCCGCGGGGAGATAACCATCGCGTCTGAGGCGCTGCACCTCTGGGATCGAAAACGGCCGCCTCACGGCGGCCGTTCGAGTCTCGCGGTCCGCTCGACCTACTCCAACGGCACACGCTCGTGCCCGACCGGGATCGAGTCACTCAGGCAGAGAGGGATTGAACCGCTCGGATGGTTCATCAATCCAACGAGCTGCTGTCGCCGCGCTGCCGACTTGGTGTACTGCATTCGCCATCCCTCGGTTGCAGCATCCATGCCCGACTGATTTCCGGCGGAAGCCTACCGACCAGCCGCCTCCGATGGCAACCAACCTCTCCACAAGTTCACCACCACACAGACCGACCGCCCCCTCCTGCACAGAGAGCGCGGCCGTGCATGGCGCGACATCCGAGGCCGCGGCGGCCTACGTCGTCAGCGTGACAGAGTCCTCGCTGATGCCGAGATCCGCCATCCCCGCGGCCGTCGGCACACCCTCGGTGTCCCACCCGTGCGAGGCGTAGTACTTCTGCACTAGGCCGTCCTGGAAGTCTCGCGACAGGCCCTCGTGCAGCGGCAGGTCCTCTTCGAACCGCACCGGCAACTTGTCGTCCTCGCGGGTGAAGCCCTGGCGGTTATTGAACAACCGAGCCAGCGTCTGACCGCGGTGCGAGATCGTCTTCATCTCCTCCGCGTCGATGTCCCAGCCGGTCACGGCCTTCAGGATGTCCAGCGTCTGCTCGTCGTCGTAAGCGAGGAAGCTGCAGATTCCGACCGCGTTGCGCAGCCCGTTGCGGTCGCTCACAGGGTTGCCGTGGTCGCCGCCGGCCGGCGCCAGTAGGTACGTCTCGCGCATGCCTTCCATGTGCCGCGGGTCGTGCATCCCCATCTCGACGCCCTTGACCGTCGTCAAGAACTCGTCGGAGCCCATGCCCACCTGCGCGGAGACGCGCTGCGAACCCTCGGCGAGCACGTCGCCGTAGCCCTCGCGCATCGCGATCTTCTCGATCCACTTCACCACGTCGTCGCCGTGCTGGAATCGCATCGGCTCACCGTCCGTGTCCTCGAGCGTGATCAGCCCCTTCTCGAACGCCTCCATCGCCCAAGCGATCGTCGAGCCGGTCGAGATCGAGTCCAGCCCTAGGTAGTTGCACATCTCGTTGGCCTTGCAGATCGCCACGAGGTCGTCGACGTTCAGGTTGCCACCGAGCGAGGCGAGGGACTCGTACTCCGGACCGCCGTAACGCGGGTCCACGCGGTACCGACCCTGCGGGTCGTGGCTGATCTGCACACCCTTCCGGGTCACCCCAGCGTCCGCCTCGGACATCTCGATCTGCACCACCTTCTTGCAGCGCACCGAACACGCGAAGCAGGCGTCCATCTGGATTCGGTGGTTCTCGCCGACCGCGACCGCATCGATCTTGCGGATCTCGTCGAACTGCCCGAGCTTGAAGTTCCTCGAGGGCGTCCCACCGTCGAGGTTCTTGCCCTCCATCGCCACGCCCGTGCCGAAGTGGCTGAAGTTGGCGTGGTTCTCGTCCAGCGTGCTAGACACCCACTTGGCCGTGCTCTTGAGGATGCTCTTGTCTGCGATCGGCACCGGCTGCGTGCCGCGCACCGCGACCGCCTTCAGCTTCTTCGAGCCCATCACGGCGCCCATGCCACCACGCCCGGCCGCTTCCTTGCCGTCGTTCATCACGCAGGCGAACCGCACCAAGTTCTCGCCCGCCGGACCGCACTGAGCGATGCGGATGAACTGGTCATCGTGGTCCTCGCGGATCGCGTCCTCGACGTCACCCGTGATCTTGCCCCACAGGTGCGAGGCGTCGCGGATCTCCACCTCGTCGTTGTTGATGTAGAGGTACACCGGCTTGTCGGACACGCCGTGCACGATGATGCCGTCCCACCCGGCGCGCTTCAGCTC